>JAABUJ010001349.1_pt1 | contig 37012 bp, 26 predicted proteins | sample 5559131 | NCBI WGS metagenome assembly JAABUJ01 (sample SAMN10711875, study PRJNA513366) | rock metagenome | isolation source: Antarctica rocks | place: Antarctica: Victoria Land, Mt New Zealand nord | collected 2016-01-07 | reverse complement strand
GATGGCGGCTCAGGCGGGCGTAGCGCAGGATCATGGTGCCTCCACGGAGGGCCTCGGCGCGGTGCCACCACCCGCCACCCACCCAGTCTACTCCACCTACCGCAATTACGAATGTTATCTACTGACTTACTTCCCGATCGTCAGGGCCACCAGCGCGAACATCGCGGCGGCGCTGAGGCCATATTCGAGGACATCGCGGCGACGCAGGCCGTCACGCACCTGGGCCAGGATCAGCCCGGCGACCAGGTAGAAGGCGATCAGCAACACCGCGCCGCCGGTCCACCCGGTCAGCGGCCAGTAGTTGAGCGCCCAGGTGACCTCACCGAGGATCACCCCACCGACAAGGCCGTAGATCAGGCGGCGCTCGAGCGGGAAGCGCTCGCCATCGGCGATCTGCATCAGCAACAGGCAGATCAGCAGCGCCACGACCGAGGCCGAGAGGAGCGAGCGCACCTTGCTGATGTAGATCGCCGCCAGCAAGAGGAACGCGATCCCATGCGTCAGCAGGATGTGGGTCGTCCGGGCCACGCGCCGGACCCGCCCGGCCTCGTCATCGAGATGATACCGCGCGATTAATTCGGCGAGCACGACGAGCGCGACCGCCGCCGGGGCGATCGCGATCACGGCGGTATTGTGGTAGATGCTGACCAACAGGGCCGCACCGAAAGCGGCGACGGCGGGGAGGAGCGCCGTGGTTGGGAGAGTTGCGCCAGGGGATACCGCCACGGCGCGCTGCCGAGCGAAGCGGGCGGCGAGCGCCCCGGCCACCGCAGCGAGCGCCACGCTGCCCACCCAGAAGGCCCATTGCTCGTGCGCGAAGAGGAGGATCGTGCCGGTGGTAACGGTCAGGCGGCTGGCCTGGAAAGCCAACCCGGCCACCCCGAGCGCGATCGTCGCACTCAGCAGCGCCGCGATCCCGTATGCGGTGACCCCTGCGGACAGGCGCAATGCCCGCCCGCCCGAGCCACCGTTCGCCCCTTGCTCCGCCATCATCGCGCGCCTCTCATCCCTTACGCCATTCCGCGTCTCGGGGAAGTATAACGCATGTACGGACACTTCGTGCCACGGTCAGGTCCGGCGTATGGGCGACCGTCCGATGACCTACGCTTCGGGCGCGTTGTCGTCTGGCACGATCCGCTCGAGCGCGGCCTTCGCCTGCCCGGTGAGCGTGCCAGCTTGATCGGCGAGGGTGCTCGCCCCTTCGCGCGCGTCCTTCGCGAGTTGCGTAGCGCGCTCTTTCAGTTCGATGCTCGCTTCCGGTGGCGGCACGGTCTCCACAATGGCGGCACGCCGCGCGGCGAACAGGGCCAGCGCCGCGCCGAGAATCAAGCCGCCAACGATGCCATCGAGGAAACCTTGCACCGGATGGCCGCCCGTATCGCCGCGCAATTGCGCCTGCAAGCGCGCCAGATCGCGTCCTAATTCCTCTTGTCGTCCAGCCAATCCACACCCTCCCGCTCAGCCCGCCCGCTCGACACCGCCCGATGCGTGCCGGGGCCGGATACGCCGATGGCCGAGCATCCTGCCCGGCCATCGGCCCGTCAACGCCTAGCCGCGAACGACCTAGCGCGTCTTGATCTTCGGCTGGCGCTGCACCGGGCGGCTCTTGCCACCCGTGGCCGCGCGGGTCACCGCGCGGAACTTGGCGAAGGTGCCCGCCGCGCTGATCACCGGGCTCACCGCCTGCTCCGTCAGGAACTCGGTCGTGCCCTTCAGCCGCGCCGCGCTCGCCGACAAGTTTTCCAACAGCGGCACGACCTTGTCACGGAGCGTGAAGACGAGCCAGAGGATCGCCCCGACGATCGCGGCCAGGAGTACCGTCGCGATCACCGCGAAGAGCGAGATGAAGATGATCGAGATGTCGCGCAGTCGCGCCGTAACCGGGCCTTCATCCCCCCAATAGAGGAGCCCGATGATCAGAGCCAGAACCACAACCGCGATGATGCCGCCGATGATCGCCCACTTCTTCATGTCCAGTCGCCTCCCCTGTCGCGCACCAATTGCGGGCCGCCCCAAGCGTGCAGCATTATCCGACACCGGGCGCGGGACGCATACGGCGTCGCCCGGTTAGCCACCATGTCGCCGTCAGCGCAAGGAGCGAGCCAACAATCCCTTCCAGGATCGGCAATGACCCGAGCCGTAAGACGGTGAAGTTACCGAGGATAGCCAGTACGCAGCCACCGAAGAAGCCGAGCAACCCGACAATCCAGTAGAGCGGCAGCCAGCGCCAACCGCGCCCCAGGCAGGCGTGCCAGAGCAGGCCGCAAAGGCTCCCGAGCAACATCCCCAGCAGAATCGATGGCGACATGCTCCTCCCAGTCGCGCGGCACACCACGAACGCCGCGCGGTGCATTGTACGCGATCAGCCGCCAACGACCTCCAGGGCGAGCAGCGCGGCGTTCACGATGCTGTCGGCGTCGATCAGTTGATCGCGGTAGAGATCGGCGCGCGTGCCGACCTGTCCGAAGCGATCGACCCCCAGCGGCACGACCGGCGCGCCGAAGGCCGAGCCGAGCCAGGCCAGGTGGTGCGAGGCTCCATCGAGCGCGGTGACGATCGGGACGTGCCGTTCGGACGCCGGGAAGAGCGCCGCCAGCGGCCCCGACTCGACCCCGACCGTGGCGTCGCGGACGTAGGCGCGGCGACTCGTCGCCAGCCCGCGATAGAGGCGATCGGCGCTGGTGACGTTGATCAGCGAGGCCGCGATCCCCTCGGCGTGCAGCGCCAGGGTGGCGGCATGGGCCTCCGGGATCAGCGGCCCGGCGGCGGCGATGCTCACGCGCGGGGCACCGGCGAGTTCAGCCGGTGGCACGACGAGGCGATACCCCCCGGCCAGCACCTCGCGCCGCAACCCTTCCTCGCCGAACCGCGCCAGCGCGTCGTTCAGCAACGCCTGATCGATCGGCTTGGTGGAGAGGCGCAGGTAGGTCGAGTCGCCGCCCACGCGGTCGCAGCAGCGGCGCAGCCCATCGAGCAGGCACCACTCGACCTCGCGCGCGAACGCGGGCTCGAACGCGGTCATGTTCGGCAGTTCCAGCCCGATCGACGGGGTGATCGACGACTGGTGCGCGCCACCCTCGGGGCTGAGGGTGACCCCGGCGGGGGTGCCCGCGAAGACGAACTTCGCCGCCGAGTAGACGCCGTGGATCAGCGCGTCGAGGCCGCGGCAGACGAACGGATCGTAGACGGTGCCGACCGGCAGCAGGAGTTGCCCGTTGTGCTCGGAGGAGAGGCCGAGCTGGCCGAGCAGCATGAACAGATTCATCTCGGAGATGCCGAGTTCGACGTGCTGACCGCCCGGTCCCGGTCGCCATTGCAGGAGCCGCTGCGCCCCCTCATCGTAGTCGGTCGCCGTCTCCGGCGAGAAGACGCCGACGCGGTTGATCCAGGAGCCGAGATTCGTGGAGACCGCCACGTCGGGCGAGGTCGTCACGATGCGCGCGCCCACCTCCGGAACCCGCGCCAGCTGACCGAGGATCGAGCCAAACGCCTCTTGCGTGGACATGGCGGCGGCGGGGCGGAAGCCGATCGTCCCCGGCACCGCGTCCGGCGCGAGTTGCGGGGCGGGCAACGCCTCGTCGCGCAGCAACTCGGCGCGCGCGGCACAGAGTCGCCCCTCCGGCGAATCGGGCGGGAAGGCGTCCCACTCCGCGCCGGGGGCGATGTTGAAGCGCTCGCGCAGCACATCGACCTGCTGCTGCGTCAGCAGGGCCGAGTGATTCAGCGCATCCCCGGCGATCGGCAGCCCCCACCCCTTGATCGTGTAGGCGAAGAGGACGCTGGGGCGGCTCGTCTCCGCATCGGCGGCGGCGAAGGCTCCGAGCAACTCACGCAGATCGTGCCCCCCGAGATCGGCGATCAGGGCGGGCAGTTCATCATCGGGGACATCGGCGATCGTCGCCGCCAACACATCGCCCGCGCCCGCGCCCGCCAGGAGCCGCGCGCGCAGCACCGCGCCCGGCAGGCGGATCAGCACCTGGTATTCCTCGTTGCTCATCTCGTCGATCCGGCGGCGCAGCGCCTCGCCACCGGGACGCGCGAACGCCGCCTGCAAGCGCTCCCCGTACTTCGCCTCCAAGACGTGCCAGCCACTGGCGGCGAAGAGCGCCTGGAGTTGCCGCGACCGGATGCCGGGGACGACGCGATCGAGGCTCTGGCGATTGAGATCGACGATCCAGAGGACATTGCCGAGGCCGCGCGTCGCCTCCTCCGCGACCGCCTCCCAGACATTCCCCTCGTCCAGCTCCGCGTCGCCGACGATGGCGATGAAGCGCCGCTGCGGCCCGCCGCCGAAGTGCGCGCTGGCATAGCGATCGGTCAGGGCGGCGAAGAGTGGGGCGACCACCCCCAAGCCGACCGAGCCGGTGGAGAAATCGACGCGATCGGGGTCTTTGGTGCGGCTGGGGTACGATTGCAGGCCACCGAAGGCGCGTAGCTCGGTCAGATAGCCACGGTCGAGTTCGCCGAGGAGGTATTGCATGGCATGGTAGACGGGCGAGGAATGCGGCTTGACCGCGATCCGGTCGCGACCGTTGAGGAAGTGAAAGTAGAGGGCGGTCATGATCGAGACGACCGACGCCGACGACGCCTGGTGACCACCGACTTTCGTATTATCGGGATTCGGACGAACATTGTTGGCGTGGTTGATCATGTTCGTCGCCAGCCAGAGCACGCGCCGCTCGATCGATTTCAGGGTCACCAGTTCCTCATCGCTGAGGATCCCGCCCGACCCATCGCTAGCCACACCCATCGGACGCTCGCTGATCGCTGTCATCCGCCCCTCCCACCACGCCATCCGCCATCCGTGGCGCTAATCCTACCACGCGCCCCGATCGCGTGGGGAGAGGGGCGGGGGGGAGGGGCAGGGGAGAGGGGCGGGAAAGGTCGGCGTCTGGGGCGGCACAGATCGTTTATGCCGTGCGTTCAGGTGCCGTCCGCATCCGGCGTGCGCGCGGCGGCGGGCAGCACCGCCGCAGGGCTGACCGGGACCAGCCAGGTGGCGTCCGGGGGCGTCGTCGACAGCGTATCGACGCCGAGGGTGCCCAGGTAGATCAGCTCATCGAGCCGTTCCTGGCGCAGCTGATCGCCCCAGAGGACCGGCGTGATCCCGCGCCACCGCTCCTCCAGGAAGTCGTGCAGCGCGAGATTCGTCGCGGCGGTCGCGGTCGGATCGCCCGCCCCCTCGCGCGACTCGTGCAGCAGTGCCGCCGCGCGGTAGACGCAGAAACCGCCCTGGCACGGCCCCATGCCGAGGCGCACCGTGCGGCGGACATCATCGAGATTGGCCGCGCCGGCCTCGATCGCAGCGACGAGGCGCTCGCGCGTGATCAACTCGCACTCGCAGAGGAGTTCGCCGTAACTCCGGTCTTGCTCCACCTGCCCGAGCGGCTGCCCCATCCAGAAGGCCGGACTCGTCGCGCCCGTCACCGGGTCGAACGGGCGTGCGACCGCCGGTTCGTCGGCGGTGCGGCAGGGGACGGAGACGCCAAGCCGGGCGGCGGCGAGGTCGACGGTGCGCTCGGCCATCAGGCGATACGTGGTGTACTTCCCGCCAACGATCGAGATGAACCCCGCCACGCCGTCGCGCTCCCGATGGTCGAGCAGCTTGAAGTCGCGGCTGAGGTCGCGGTCGTCGGTGGGCGCGGCGGCATCCTTATAGAGGGGGCGTGCCCCGGCCCAGGCGCGGAGGGCGCGCGAGCGGGCGAGGCCGGGTACGAGCTTCTCCCCCTCTTCGAGCATGAACGCGATCTCGCGCGCGTCCATCGAGGTATCGTCGGGATCGTCGACATGCCGATCGGTCGTGCCGATCACACAGACGGTGCGAATCGGCACCAGGATGTCGCCATCGGCGGGAGGCTTGCAGCGGTTGATCACGGTGTTGACGAGGCGGTGGTTCAGCGCGACCATCGTCCCCTTGCCGGGGACGATCGTGATCGGCACCCCGGCCAGCGCCCCGATGCCGCCCGCCCAGGCTCCGGCGGCGTTGATCGTCAGCGCCGCCTCGATCCGCCACTCCTCGCCGGTGCGGCGATCCTCCACGATCGCGCCGCCGACGCGGTCCCCCTCGCGCAGGAGCGCGCGCACACGATGGTACGTCAGCGCCTCGCCGCCGTACTCGCGCGCCGAGGCGACGTTGACGCCGACGCTGAGGAAGGAATCGGCGGCACCATCCGGCACGGCAAACACGCGGCTGATCTGCGGGTTCAGCCGTGGCTCGCGGCGCAGCGCCTCGCGCACCGGGAGCTCCTCGTACGGCACCTCGTGCGCGCGGCACCCCGCCACGAAGCGATCCGCGTAGTCGGGATCGTCCCAGGGGGTGACGACGAAGAGGCCGCCGGTGTCCTCGATACACCCCGGCAGGATGCGGCGCAGGATCGCGTTCTCGCGGGCGCAGTCGCGCGCGGAGACCGGGTCTTTGGTGACGTAACGCCCGCCGGAGTGGAGCAGGCCATGATACCGACCGGTGGTGCCGCTGGCGAGATCGCCGCGCTCAACCAGGAGCGCGCGGATGCCGCGCAGCGCCAGATCGCGCAGGACACCCACGCCCGTCATCCCGCCACCGATCACCAGCGCGTCGGTTGTCCGCGTCCGCATCGCCCCTCCCCCACCAGCCCGTAGCCACACCGGCTCGCAGAGATGATAGCAGGGCATCGGGAACGGCACGCGGTGAACAAGTCGTGGCATACTCCCGCCACCACCGCGATCTGCAGCGTCACCACAACCGCACACCAGAGGTTCCATGTCGAACGTCGGTATCCAACTCCTCGTCCTCCTGCTCCTGCTCGTCGCCAATGGGGTCTTCGCGGCGGCGGAACTCTCGATCGCCTCCTCCCGCAAAGTGCGCCTGCAACAGCGCGCCGAGGCGGGCGATGCCGGGGCGCGGGCGGCACTCGACCTCGCCAACGAGCCGGGGCGCTTCCTCTCCACCGTGCAGATCGGGATCACGCTGATCAGCATCCTCACCGGCGCCTTCGGCAGCTCCAGCCTCGGCGCGTTCCTCGGCACCGCCCTCGAACGAGTGCCGTTGCTGGCCCCGATCAGCGGGCAACTCGGCGTCTTCCTGGCGATCCTGGTGATCACCTATCTCTCGCTGATCATCGGCGAACTGGTGCCGAAGCAACTGGCGCTCGGTAACCCGGAGGCGATCGCCGCGCGCGTCGCCGGCCCGATGGGGCGGCTCTCGGTCTTCGCGTCCCCGGTGGTCTGGCTCCTCAGTCGCTCCACCGCGCTGATCCTGCGCCTCCTCGGCAGCAGGCCCTCGACCGAACCGGCTGGTGACGTGAGGAAGAGATCACGATCCTGGTGCAGCAGGGGGCGCAGGCGGGGGTTTTCCAGGCCGCCGAGCGGGAGATCGTCGATCGGGTCTTCCGGCTCGGCGATCAGCGCGTGGCGGACCTGATGGTGCCACGCCCGCGCGTCGCCTGGATCGATGTCACCGCCCCGGCGGCGGCGAATCTGCGCCGGATGGCGCAGGGGGGCTACACGCATTACCCGGTCTGTCGCGGCGACCTCGACCATGTCCTCGGGATCGTCTCGGTGCGGGAGATCTGGGCACGCCAGGTCAGCGGGCAACCGGCGGACATCGAGTCGGCGATGCGCCCGCCCCTCTATCTGCCGGAGACGGTGGCCGCGTACAAGGCGCTGGAACAGTTCAAGACCACCGGGCGGCGGATCGCCCTCGTCCTCGACGAATACGGCGGGATCGAGGGCCTGATCACGCTCGGCGATGTGCTCGGCGATCTCGTCGGCGATGGGCCGCCGCCCGTCGGCGCGGCGGGCGCGGTCCGGCGCGACGATGGGTCGTGGCTGATCGATGGGATGCTGCCGCTCGATGAATTCCGCGATTTCATCCCCGTGAACGAGCTACCGGGCGAGGAGTTGGGCTATTTCCAGACGCTCGGCGGCTTCGTCCTGGCGCAGCTCGGACGCCTCCCTGCGGCGGGCGATCGCGTCACCTGGGGCGGCTACGACTTCGAGGTGCTGGACATGGACGGCCAGCGCGTCGATAAGGTGCTGGTGCAGGAGACGAAGACACCGACCGAGGGCGAGAAGCAGTAAAACGTCTCGCACGTAGCGCAGTGTCACGATCGCTTCATCGACAGAGAAAGCGCCATCGATGCGTTATCATCGGCAGGGGCCGGTAGGATCGTCGGGACGCGAGCCCGGAACGACAGGGTGCAGGGAGAAACGCTGCCCTGCCATACGCGGGAAGGCTCCATCATGGATGAGCAGCAGACCCTCTCTACCATCAACGGACTCCGCGATGTGCGCGAGCGTCAGGCATTACGCGCGCAATTCGAGCGGGAAGGCCCGACCGAAACCTTCCAGACGGCTTTGGCAGCGGCACTCGCACGGCAAGCGAAGATCACGGAGCGCGAAGAAACTGTCATGCGTCCAGCACGCTGGATGGCCCGAAAAACGGGCGGACTCCTCGGTCGGACTATGCGGAAACTCGAAGCGCAGGCCGAGAAGCAAGGGCGCGACACGAAGCAGTAGGCGCACAGACGCGCGCCAGGATATGTCGGGCGGTGCCCTCAGCAACAGGGCCAGCTATAACGCGACCCTCGCGGAGCACCCATATCGACTGACTTTTCGTGCCCTCATGGGGTGAAATAGCCATCCCGCATCATTTTGTCTTTTTCTCAGCCTGATCGAAAGTGGGCTACACAGCACGCTTCGAGTCCTTGCCAGTGGATGTACGTTAGCGCAGCTTTAGTAACGACCAATCTTCGGATTCATTATCCAATGTAACCCCAAGATCGGCGGCGTCCCACAAAGAAGCCTCTGCTTCTCGTTCCTGATCCGTAGCCATCGCCATGTATTCAGCATCGAGTTCGGCTTCGGTTATCGTGTATGGGCGCAGAAAGTTTTCGATGACGCTCTCGATAGCGCCTGCACCAAATTGTTCCTGCAATCGCTGATATGCTGCATCTTCGAGTGTAATGGTTATCGTGCGACTCATCTCATTCCTTTATGCTGAAAAGACCGGCGTAGCCAGCGACGCCTGATAGCTACCGCGCTGATGGCGGCTCATCGCCATCCGGCCAACTGGAGAAATCATCGACGTAATAGGCCCACCCTATATCACCATCGCGCCGATCGTTGAGGAGAAGCGCGTCGAAGGTTGGGACCGGTGGGCCAGCGCGTTCATACATGGCGGCGATGATCTGATCAAGCGGGCGCTGCACTTGTACGTCGCTCGCAATATCCCAACGATCGGCGACATAAAGGGCACGCGGCGGTCCGCCGAGGGTACGGGCCAGCTCCCTACAGGCGGCACGCACCGCCCCGGCGATCGCCGGATTCGCTACAAAGTCCCACCAGCGGATTGCAAAACCGATCGATGCTGCTCCCGGTCCAAGAGCATCGATGAAGAACCCGTTCGGGTTATCGAGATGGGCCATCCAATCCCAGGGCCACAGGGCTTCGGGATCGGCAACATCGAAATTACAGTCATACCACAAAGCATCAGCATCTGAAGCTCGCCCGCATACTTGCCCAACGCGGCCGAGCGCATGGGCAAGTCGCGGTGATTCTTGCGGACTGAGGAGGTGCGGCAATGTCGGCAGGACTGCAGGGCCGAGCCCATATCCGATTATCGCAGTGAAGTCCTGCCCCATATCCGCCTCTCAGTCGTCACGCGAACGTTACGCGGTAATCGTCTTACGCCGCCGCTACCAACTGTGCATACGTCATAGTCGCCACATTGCCTGCGTAGAGAACCCCTGTTACTCCGCCCCTTCCTCCACCCAATCGAAGGTCCGCTCCACCGCGCGCTTCCAGTCACGATAGCGACGCGCGCGGTCGGCCTCGTCGCCGGTCGGTTGCCACTCCTTGTCGGCCTGCCAGTTGCGGCGTAGCTCGTCCAGGCCGGACCAGAAACCGACCGCCAGCCCGGCGGCGTAGGCCGCGCCGAGCGCCGTCGTCTCGGCGATATACGGGCGGACGACCGGCACACCGAGGATGTCGGACTGGAACTGCATCAGCAACTCGTTGCCGATCATGCCGCCATCGACCTTCAGTCGCGTGAGATGGACGCCGGAGTCCTGCTCCATCGCGTCGAAGATCTCGCGGGTCTGGAACGCGGTCGCCTCCAGCGTGGCGCGCGCGAAATGCCCCTTGTTGACGTAGCGCGTCAGCCCGACGATCGCGCCGCGCGCGTCGGAGCGCCAGTAGGGCGCGAAGAGGCCGGAGAAGGCGGGGACGAAGTAGATGCCGCCGTTGTCCTCCACCGTCCGCGCCAACGCCTCGACCTCGCCGGAGTCGGCGATCAGGCCCAGGTTGTCGCGGAGCCATTGCACCAGCGCCCCGGCGATCGCGATCGAGCCTTCGAGCGCGTAGATGGCGGGCTGCTCACCGAGCTTGTAGCAGACGGTCGTCAGCAGGCCACTGCGCGAGGGGATGATCTGTTCGCCGGTATTGAGGAGCATGAAACAGCCGGTGCCGTAGGTATTCTTCGCCTCGCCCGGCTCGTAGCAGGTCTGCCCCATCGTCGCGGCCTGCTGATCGCCGAGGATCCCGGCGATCGGGATCCCCGCCAGCGCGCCGCGCGCGACCCCGTACCGCTCGCTGCTCGACCGGATCGCGGGCAGCATGGCGCGCGGCACGCCCACGATCGCCAGCAATTCGTCGTCCCAATCGAGGGTCCGAAGATCCATCAGGAGGGTGCGCGAGGCATTGGTCACGTCGGTGACGTGGACGCCGCCATCCGGCCCGCCGGTGAGCCACCAGACGAGGAAGCTGTCCACCGTGCCGGCCAGGATCTCCCCACGCTCGGCGCGCGCGCGCGCACCGGGGACGTTGTCGAGGATCCAGCGAAACTTCGGCCCGGCGAAATAGGTGGCGAGCGGCAGGCCGGTGCGGTCGCGCAAGCGATCCTGCCCCCCCTCGCGGGCGAGCGCGTGGCAGATCGCATCGGTGCGGGTATCCTGCCAGACGATCGCATTGTAAATCGGCTCGCCGGTCGCGCGATCCCAGACGATCGCCGTCTCGCGCTGATTGGTGATTCCCACCGCTGCGATCTCTCCGGCGGCGCCGCCCTTCGCCAGCGCCTCGGCGATGACCGCCTGCGTCCGGGTCCAGATCTCGCGCGGGTCGTGTTCAACCCAGCCGGGGCGGGGGTAGATTTGCTGGTGCTCCTGCTGCGCGGCGCAGACGATCCGCCCCGCGTGATCGAAGATCATGCAGCGTGTGCTGGTCGTGCCCTGATCGATCGCGGCGATGTAACGCGGCCCGGCCATCTTCCCTCTCCCCGCCCCACAGCCCATACCAGTCCAAAACGGTCCACGCGCCGCAGGATAGCCGAAGCGGCGCCGAACCGCCAATCGGCGGCGTGGCCTATCCCATGCGATAAGGATCACGGCGACACCGCGCCGCGATCCAGGCATGGCGAGGGGACAACGTGACACATCAGCCGATCGAGAATTACGGCCTCATCGGAGATACCCGCAGCGCGGCGCTGATCAGCATCACCGGCTCGCTCGATTGGCTTTGCTTCCCGATCTTCGATTCACCGACCATCTTCGCCGCCCTCCTGGACGAGAAGCGCGGCGGGCACTTCTCGATCGCCCCGGACCACACAGCGGCGGAACTGACCCACAAGCAGTTCTACTGGCCCGACACGAACGTGCTGGTGACCCGCTTCCTGACCGATGACGGCGTCGGTGAGGTCATCGACTTCATGCCGATCGGGGCGGGGCGCGACCGGGACGGGCGGACCCAGATTATCCGACAGGTCGCGATGCGTCGCGGCAGCCTGCGCTTCGCCCTCCGCTGCCAGCCCGCCTTCAACTACGGGCGCGACAAGCACAAGGCGACCGCCACCGCGGGTGGCGTCGTCTTCACCAGCCCCGATCTGGCGATGGAACTCGCGTCGCCGCTCCCGCTCGCCATCGATGTGGCAGCGGGGGCGGCGACGGCACACTTCATACTGGAGGAAGGGGAGTCGGTCACCTTCGCCTTCCGCGAGCATCGGCACGAGAGCGAGGCCAGTCACGGGCCGCACCTCGATGAGCAGGCGTCGGCGGCGCTCTTCGAGCAGACCGTCGCCTACTGGCGGGCCTGGCTCGCCCGCTGCACCTACACCGGGCGCTGGCGTGAGATCGTCTGGCGCGCGGCGCTGGCGCTGAAGCTGCTCACCTATTCGCCGACCGGGGCGATCATCGCCGCCCCGACCTGCGGCTTGCCAGAGGAGTTCGGTGGCGCGAGCAATTGGGACTATCGGTACACCTGGCTCCGCGATAGCGCGTTCACCGTCTACGCCTTTTTGCGGATCGGCTTCACCGAGGAGGCGGCGCAATTCATCGACTGGCTCGGGGAGCGTTGCGGCGAGGAGAACGAGGATGGCTCGTTACAGCCGGTCTACGGGATCGATGGGCGCAAAATCCTCCCCGAAACAACGCTCGATCACCTCACAGGCTATCGCGGCTCGCACCCGGTCCGCATCGGCAACGCGATCACCGATCAACGCCAGCCGGACATCTACGGCGCGGTGCTGGACGCCGTCTATCTTTTCAACAAGCACGGCGCGCTGATCCCCTACGAACTCTGGACCTTTTTGCGCGGGCTCGCCGATTGGGTCTGCGAACACTGGCAGGAGCCGGACAACGGCATCTGGGAGACGCGCGAGGGGCGCAGCCAGTACATCTATTCCAAGGTGATGGGCTGGGTCGCCCTCGACCGCGCGATGCGGCTGGCCGACAAGCGCTCGTTCCCAGCGAACTACGATCACTGGCGCACGGTGCGCGACGCGATCTACGAGGACATCATCGCGCATGGCTGGAATCAGGAGTTGGAGGCGTTCACGCAGACCTACGATGGTGACACGCTCGACGCCTCGATCCTGATCATGCCGCTCGTCTTCTTTATGACGACCAACGACTCGCGGATGCGCCGGACGATCGCGGCGATCAGCCGCCCCCTGCGCGACGGCGGGCTCGCCGCCGATGGGATGGTCTACCGTAACCGCAGCGGCACCCTCCGTCCCGACGGCACCCCACAAGAGGGTGCGTTCAGCATGTGTACCTTCTGGCTGGTGGAGGCACTCACGCGCGGCGCGGACGCCGACCCCTCGCTGCTAGACGAGGCCCGCCTCCGTTTCGAGCAGATGCTCGGCTACGCCAATCATCTCGGCCTCTACGCGGAGGAGTTGGGGATGCGCGGCGAGGCGATGGGGAACTACCCGCAAGCCTTCACCCACATGGCGCTGATCAGCGCGGCGTATAATCTCGATCGCCGCCTCGGCGCGGGGGGGTGAGCGCCCACGCGGTGCAAGTTGCGGGATAGCGAAGGGAAACACGGCGATGCGACCGCGCCCCCTGGCGATGCGGAGTGCGGAGGAGTGGGAGAACGCGGCGCACAACCGCCCGCGTGGCATCGCCGCCGCCGTCGTCTTCGATTGGGCGAGCCTGACGCTAATCGCCGCGATCCTGGCGCGCGCGGTCGTGCAGTACGGTCTCGCCTCCCGGCAAACGGCGGCGGCGGCGTTTCTCTTGTTGGTGCTTGGCCTGCCGCTGGCGGCGCTCGGCGAGGCGCTGCGGCGCGGGCTGACCGGCGCGCGACTCACACAGGTGCTGATCGCGTCTCTGATCGGTGCGGGCAATCTGATCGGGCTGATCGCCGATCTACGCGCCCTCCTCGGCGGCACGCCACGCTGGAGCGCCAGCCTGCCCGCGCTCATCCTCGCCGGATTCGTCGTCTGGGGGTTGACTCGCCCGCAGACGATCGCCTGGTTTGCCGAGACGGCGCGGAGCCGCGCCCGGTCGCGGCACGGCGGACGCTGGTTGCCGCTCACGCTCGGCGCGGGCATCGTCGCCGGCCTGATCGCCGCCGCCATCAGCTTCATCTGAGCGTCGGCCTACCCCAAACAGGCACGCTTCTTCCGACTACTGACTACTTTTCACTGCCCACTCGCCTTATCCAGGACCATCGGGGGATGTTCCGGCACGCGCCCGACTGACTATGCTCCTGAGTGTGGGGCGACCGCGTGGTGTCGCCCCGGTATCGCTCATCATCCGCAGGATGTGATGCTCGCGACCGTCGCGCTATTCGTGCTCGTGACCCTGCTCGGCCTCATCGTCGGCGGTTGGATCGACCATGCCGCCACCGCGATCCCGGCGGAGCACTCCCCCTGGCGGCTCCCCGCCTGCCCGGAATGCGGGGCGGGCTGGCACGGCGTGGCCCTGCTGCCGGTGATCGGGACGCTCGTCGCGCGGCGCTGCCCGGCCTGCGCCGCGCCGATCAGCCACATGCGCCCGCTGACCGAGGCGACGACCGGCACCCTCTTCGTGCTCGCCCTCTGGCGCGCGGCCTCGCCCGCCGAATTCGTCGCGCTCGCCCTCTTCACGGTGCTGCTACTCCTGATCCTGCGGATCGACTGGCAGAATCACCTGATCTTCCAGAACACCATCATCGTCGGCATCATGATCGCGCTCGCCTACGCCGCCATCCTCTCACCGGAGCCGCATGCGCTCCTCTGGTCGTTGATCGCGGCGGTCGGCGCGGCGCTGCTCTTTCTCTTCCTCTACTTCCTGGCGCTGCTGATCTATCGCCGCCGCGCACTCGGCTTCGGCGATGTGCTGCTGGCCGCGCTGATCGGCGCGATGGCCGGAGAACAGGCATTCCTGGCCCTCTTCATCGGCATGATGCTGGGCGCGGCGGGGGGGCTGTTGCTGGTCGCGCTGCGCGTCCGCACTATGCGCGATTACATCCCCTACGGCGCCTATCTCTGCGCCGGGACGATCATCGCCCTCTTCGTTCGGTGACGAGGCATACATGTGTGGGTTGAGAATAATGTTTGGGGATAAGAATAAAGATTGGGGATCAAGAATAATGTTTGGGGATGAGATTGAGCCGGCTTGACTCAACTCGACCGATGACAGAATCAAGAATATGTGTCAGGTATTACGAGTTCGTCATTCGCGTCTGAGGAGTGATAGCGACTGTTTTGTGGATGACAATTCCCCCTACGCTCCTACCACATCCTCTTCTTCTCCTTCGAGCCACGTGGCAGTCTGGTCGGTACCGGTCGCTTGCGGCTGGTCCAGCAGGCAGCCGTTACCGAAGTAAGGACAATACGGACAGCGTGCGTTAGGGCGCGGCGGGAAGAGACGATCGCGCTCGATCGCCCCGACAATACCCTTGATCTGACGCCAGACGCCCCGGCAGGTGGCGTCGTCGCGCACGATCGCGTAGCTGCGCTCCTGTTCGACGAAGATGGTGGTGTTGATGATGTAGTCGGGCTCGCTGCCAAATGCGTGGCGGGTGACGATCCGGAGCGCCACCTCCTGCAGGAGATCCACGCCGCGCCCCGCACCGCTCTTCCAGTCGATGACGTCCAGATAGTGCTGGCCCTCGGCGTCGACGCCCGCCAGGATGAGATCGGCCCGGGCGCCCAGGATGAACGACGGGGTCAGCGCATCGCCCGGAAACGTCCAACGGTGGAAGACCTCCACATCGACGATGCGTACCCCCGCAGTCAGGTGGCGCAGCCCGTAGGCGACCTGGGCGGTGATAGCGACCGCGTCGGCATCCCAGGCCAGTATGTCGGCATAACCCTGTCGGGGGTGGGCCTCCTGCACGCGATTCGCCAGATCGGAGGGCAGCACGCCCCGATCACGCGCCGCCTCCAAGCACTCGGCCAGCACACTATGGATCGTCTTGCCTCGGCTGAGCGCCGGGCTGAACGGTTCGACGACCCGCTGGCGGTCGACCTTGGCCAGACGGTAGCGCTCGGGGCAGCCCTGGTAGAGGCTCAACGACGAGGGGGTGTAGAGTTGCGGGCGGGGGGCGGGGTTCGTGCGTGCGTTCATCAGGTCTATCCTTCCCGAGTGAATCGATCTTCGACAATCCCATTTGGGGGCGTAACCTGGACTAGCAGGGCATCGGCACAAGAAGCCCGGCATGGATATTAGAACATAAGTGCTACTCATAGTCGACATGCTTCGTCCCGTGTGGGCTTCTCCGCCCTGGAGGCGGCTTGGGCTTGCCATGCCCAGGCGCACCTGCTATGCTTGCGTAACGATAAAGCTAACGTTACGCAGGGCTGAGGGAAGGGTCAGTGATGCCGCAAAATGAGCGACGGTCGGAATTGCAGATGCAGATACTCGTGCAACTGGCTGCGCACCCTGCGCCGTCTGTTGCGGATCTCGCCCGGCGCTTGGATAACGCGCTGCGCCCTTCCGTCAGCCGCTCGCTGCATGGTCTGGAGCGGCAGGGGTTGGTTACGCAAGGAGAAGCTGGTTGGCACCTTACGGTCGAAGGGAAGCGCGAGGCCGAACGTTCGCGCGAGGCGCTCGAGGCCATGCCCGAACGCATGGTGGCTGAAATCGCCCGTGTCGACCGCACCCTGCGGCGGAGCGGAGCAACGGTGGCCTCGCTTTCCATAGCGAATGCGGCACGGGCGATGTCAACATCCGGGCTGATGGACATGATCCGCCAGGGTGGTACCGTCGGCACTGCGCTGATCCCCGAGACCATGACCGCACTTCGGGGCATGGTCGGCGCCCCCGCGATAGACGCGATCCGCGAAATGGGCCGCGTGCCACGCCCAAATGAGTTGATGGACGGATCCATCGCGAAGCTGATGCGGGATATAGGATTAACTGGTACTGCCGACATCGTACGCAAGGCCACCGGCATCGGGAGCACCGACGCCTTGCTCATGGCCAGCGGCATCGGGTGCACCTCGCCCCTTGTCGAGACAATGCAGAGCAGTGCGATATCCCGCAACGGATCCGCTCTCGGCCTGGCCCTCACGGGGCTCGTCGCGGCCCAGGAACGGAACGGTGCCCTTGCCGTCGCTGCTACCGCCCGCGAAACGCTCGCCCAACTCCCGTTCGTGCGGCAGAATGGGTTGCTCCTCGCGAGCGCGGTTGATGATGTGCTGGCGCTTCGGTGGTGCGCCGAGGACCAACTCAACACCAGCGCCCGTGCCATGCTCGAGATGACGTCCGCCGATCTTGGCCCGATCACCGGATCGCTGGCAGCGTTGTATCGCGATCACCTACTCGAGGCCGAATCGGCTGACGCACTTAAGTCGCTGTTTATCCCGGACCAGCTGACGGTACCGACAGCGATGGTCGCCTGGTACGCCGGATCGGCGCGCGACCTCGTCGCCGCCGAGGCCGATCCCGATCAGCCCTTTACTGCACCGGAAGAGGCCGAGGATAGCGGTGATTCCCGCCTAGATCCGTTGCTGGCGACGCTCGGCCCAGATTTCGTCGAACAACGGCGTGGGACGTGGTCGGCCCTTCGCCGGAAGGGGCCGGACTATCTGCGCCAGGCTGCCATATCGCAGCGCGCATTGCTCGACCATGTGCTACAGCTGCTCGTCCCCGGTCATGACTTGGCTCAGCATGAGCGGCAGGGGACACAGACCAAGGCGCGCGTCCGCGCCATCCTGGGGCGGGGTGAGAGCGGCGCGAAATATGTGGAGGCCATCGCCATCGCCGTCTATCACCTTTATGACCAACTATGCAGTTACACACACGGCAATCGTAAGCGCGAGGACGCGCTTCGAGGGACACTAAGAACCGGCGAAGGGCTCATCTACATCCTGCTCACCGGCATCCAGCCCGAGGCGGAAGAGTAATCGCCACGAAGCCTATCGCACCCACCGTTCGGGGAGTGGTAACTGCAAGTGCCGTGGCCCGGCCCGCAGGCAGTCGGCGATGACCGCGCTGACCTTGTCGGCGCGCAAGATATCGAGACCGAAGAAGAGATCGAGATGCTGGTAAAGGGAGTTAAGGATACGGTGCCCATCGTCTCGCCGACGGAGTCGGTCGCAAATCCGGCGCGTCGAGCGGCCCGCGTGCTGGTCAGTCGGCGACTCGCGCCAGAGGGTGACCAGGAGCCGCCCCACGAGCAGGGTGGCCCCGCGCGGGGTTAGCACGGTTGTGCCGAGCCAGTCGAGCGCCGCCGCGAGCGGCTGGCGGTCAACGTCCCAGAACGTCTCGCGCAGGGCGAGGGCCAGATCGACCTCGTCCAGCAAGGTCCACCGATAACCGCACGCATTCAGCCGGAGCATGGCAAGGCGATAACGGCGCCGCTCAAGTTGCCCCCCATCGGCGAGACGAGCGAGCACCGGCTGTGTCCACGCCGTGGCCACGCCGAGATCGCGCCGCGCCAGCCAGCCCATCACCCAGTCATCGGTCCAGAGGGCGCGGCCCGGTCGTCGGGCGAGCGCCATCGTCTCGGCGCCGATCTGCCCGAACGTATCCACGAGTCCGCGTCGCTGGGGTGCGGGGAACGCCGCGAGGGGGAGTCCCGACTCGACGATGGCGTGCCGCTCGAGCATGATCAGGAGGGAGCGCCATCGCTCCGCCCGTCGTGCCGCCTGCCCGGGATCGAGGTCCTCCGCTTGCGGCCCGAAAGGTGTCGGGGTAATCGACCCACGCCCCTCCGTGGGTGTCTCCGCCTCTCGCGTCTGTTCGCGCACCAAGTCGAGCGCGCTGCGCGCGACGATGCACGGCACAGGGAGATCGGCGAGGATGTCGACGGCGTCCAGCACGAGGAGCGTGCCGAGCGCGGACAGGTCCACCACGATCGCGGCCGCAGAACGGGCGGCGATGAACGCCTCCTGCAGCCCGCCGCCATCATCCGGCAACGGGCGCACCACCAGATCAGGCGTCGCCGCGAGGAGGCCGATAATCCCGATCGGTGTCCCCCCGAGCCCTTGCGCGAGCACATGCAGCGGGAGCGGCAGCGTCTGATACCCTTCCACAAGCCGCTCGCGCCGCGACCGGGCCTCGTACAGTTGCGCGTTGAGTTCCGCGAAGTCGGCTGGCCCGCGTGGGTTCTCCGGCAGCGAGATCGTCCAGACGCGGGCCGACTCGGGGAACCGCTCCACCCACTGCGTCATGCACCAGCGCCAGCGGGCGACCACCTTCGGCACGATCTCGATGACGACGATGCGGCGCAGGCGCAAACCCTCGCTGAACATCACCACTTCGCCCGCCCGTCGGCCGATCAACTGACGAGCCAGCGGGCTAGCGGGCGCGAGTTCTCTGTAGGCCGCCCGCGGCCCCGTACCATCCTCGATGATCCACGTCACTTGCTCGTTGCCCGCCTCGTCGCGGACCACGACCGCATCGCCGGGGGCGACGGCCTCAGGGCTAGCAAGAACCGGGGGCTCGCCACCCGCCAGATTGAACGAGGCCAGGAGCGCCTCCCATGTGATCACCTCTTCCGGGAAGCGGCGCCATAAGTCGTAGGCGTAGGCGGCGGCCGCGGCGGGGTCCGGGCCGAGGCGCAACGCCTCGACCACCCCACGGCCCGTTGCCGCGTCCACCGACCCTGGGGGCGGCAGGAGGGGCAGTTGCGCGTCGGCCAGTTCGTTGCGACCGATGGTCCGGGCGAGGAGCGAGAGGTGGACACGGAAATGCGCGGCCTGTTCGGGGTCGCCGACGAGGGGGACCGCCCGTTCGAGCAGCGCTAGCGCGGTCTCCTGATCGTGGTACCGCACCAGCGTCACGATCTCCAGATCGAGGCAGCGCGGATCCCAGTGCCCGCGATCGCGCAACGCTCGGCAGGTGTCGAGGAGCATCTGGTCCTCCTCGGCCCGAGCGGCGCAGTCGAGGAGATGGTACGTCGCCGTGTCTGGGGCCTCGCCCGCGAGTACCGCCCAGAGCGGGATAGCCTCGGCCCACCAGCCGAAAGACTCGGCGAGCAACGCAATGCCCTGCCGATCATACGGCGCGGTCTCATCCCCGATCGCGGCGATCGCGGCACGGGCGGCCGTCGCGGCGGCGAACGGATCGCCGGCCTTGCGCTCCAGGCGGGACGCGATGACGTGTCGCACCGCCGGGACAACCGACCGGCCCTCCGATCCAGCGAGCACGCGCCGCGCCTCGTCAAAGCGGCCGGCCTCACCGAGCAAGCTAACGGAAATCTCCAACCATGCGGTTTGCAGCGCCGGTGGGGCGTTGACGAGGTACGGTTGACTCGCCTCCAGAAGCGCCTCTGCGGCGGCGCGATCGCCGGGGGCGTCGCGCTCGATCCGATAATGGGCCAACAACGTCGCGCGATCGAGGGGTTCGGCGGTGGTCGGTAGGGCAGCGAGCGCGGCGATCGCCGCATCGAGTTGGCCGCGCGCCGCGCACCAGGTGGCGTAACGGATCGCGACGAGCGGTTCCAGCGGCTCCTGCTGCCAGGCGGCCAGGAGGTGCCGCTCGGCGGCGAGCATATCACCCAGCACCGTCTCCGCCGTCGCGAGGTTCATGTGGATCCGCGCTAGCGCGATCCCACGCGTGCCGACTGGCAGTTGCGTCAGGATATCCTCGAGCAGATTATGCGCCTCCCTCACATCATGGCGTTGGGCCTCGCCTACCGCGCCCCCGGATCGGAGCGGCGCGACGGCACGCTCCAGCAACACAGTGGCGAGTTGGTCGCGCGCGCCCTCCCAGCCGGGGGCGGCGGCTAGGGCAGCGCGGCCGTGCTCCTCAGCTGCGTCGGAATCAGCGATATCGCTCGCCCGGCGACTGAGAGCCAGGGCTACCTCGGCCTCGGCATGGAGGGAGCGGGGGATCGCCGCGGTCATCGCAGCGATGGGTAGGTCCCTAGGGGCGCTAGCCACCCAGAGGTTGGCAATCCGAGCATGATCGGGGTGTTCGTGGCGCAACTCATCGGCGAGGGCATGCGCTTCCTCACGCCGACCCTGTTCGAGTAAGCCGAGGACGCGCCACTGGCGTGCCTCGAAACCGTCAGGCTGCTGGTCGGCCGCCGCCACGTAGAGTGCGGCAGCGCGTTCCGGGTCATGCTGCGTGGCATGCGCGAATCCGAGATTGACCAAAAGTCGCGCACGGACCGGCTTCCCTAAATTCGCCCACTGCTCGTCTCGTAACTGCTCGAGGATGACAATCGCTCGCTCGGGGTGCCCGGCGGTGGTGCTGGCGGCGGCCCTGGCGATCACCCGCTCGGCATCTGTGGGCGCCGCCGCGTTGGACGCGTCATCATCCGGCGCGAGTATGGCCGGTGACGTCCTACTGAGGATCGCCCCGAGTTGCTCGGCCAGCGCCGCTACGTCGAAGCCCCCGAGTTGGTTATAGTAGGCGTTCCGAACGTCAGGGTAGCTTCCGAGCAGTTCGAGCAGGTCATCCCAGAAATAAATCTTGACGTGGAAGAGCTTGGGGTCTTGGCGCCGATGCTCTGCGGTGATCTCACGGGCGACCTGCTGCAACCGCGCATCCCGAGGGCCGCTGGTGACGATGGCATATTTGTGCAGGGGCGGCGTAAATTCGAGCGCCTTTCGGACTTCGTCACGGACTTCGCGTTCGTCGAGTGTTGCGCCGGCACTGGTGCGCGACTTGCTCTGCCCCCCACGCCAATTACTTTGGGCGTCGATTCCGTAGAAATCGACACCGTGCTGACGCTGGCCGGATCGACCATTCAATTGGTCGATCTCGATCCCCCAGTGCAACCGGAAGAGGTCGCGGCATAGGCGATCGAAGTCCGCCTCGTTCGTCAACGGTGGCAACTGCATGGGGACTGGGGGCATAGCTTGTGCACACCTCGCGCGCCTCGCGCGCCTCTCGTGGTGTCGCGCGCGCCGTTGACGCAAAGTATAGCAGGAGAACGTACAGAACCAATGTTCCCCATGATGGTGAGAGGCGGTCGCGTGTTGCGCGAGGTCCGTGTCGGCAGGGTCGTTGCAGAGATATCTCGTCGACTGGATCTCTCTCGCTATCGGCGATCTTGCTCGCGGTGCTCGATCCCGTGAAGGCGCATGCCAGTTGCGCGCGATGCGAGGAGGGCGAAGGAGCTATGCCGCGCGAGGGTTGAGCGCGCCCCCCATTGGAGGAGTCGAGACTCGACTCAATCGCCTTCCGTTACCGAAGAGCAGCCAAATTATCAGGTGGATGTGCTAGAAGGACTGCTTCTGGGCGCATGATGGCGCCGCGCTCTTCCCGGAGGATCGAAAGCGCCCTATCGCCGCCCTGATAGACCTGCTCGAGGGGCATAACCCATTTACGAGCCAGGCGGCGGCCGTAGGCCGCCCAATCCCAGGGCGCATACCGTGCAACGCTCGGCCCGATTTGGTACATCGCCGGACGCACAATGATGGGAGTGGTAGCATCTGCAGGCATCCCAAACAGGTAATCACGATCTCCTTCATATAATGACGCCATATAGAGAAACTGGACTGCAAGTTCTGCGAATTTCTTGGGATGTAGGGGCAGGTGCTGATAAGCAGCCACAAAATTGCCGAAGGCTTGCTTCTACATACTATCATCCTGAAGGCATATCAGCAGGCCGTCGGTCTCACGTGCGCCGTGCGTCTCGATACCATCGGCCTCGTCGGTAACGCGAGGATGACGGAGCGTATGGCGATAAGCGCCATACGCTCCGGTAGGCCTCCTGCGAATTATTTCGCCTCCGGATATAGCAACCGCTCACTCCAGCAGATAACGGATACTCGTGGTGAGACTTCTACTCATTGGCGAGGTGATTGACGTCTGGCTACCGGCCATTACGCCCGCGCCTGCGACTCTCTTGTGCGAACGCGAAGAATTGTCTCCACCACGAGTTCAAGGTCTGCGCGGAGCGCGGCGTTATCAAGGCTGAACGCATGGAGGATATCCGTGATGGTATGGGTAGTGCTGCTCTGGTCGAGGGTAAGAATCGCCTGGAGTAGGCAACACTCGTAGAACCAAGGCGCGAGTATGTTGCGGTCCCGCCCTTGATCGACCAATTCCTGGGCACGGACGATGACACGGCGGAGGCCACTGGTGTAGAGGGGAAGGATCGGCATCGGCGGGTTTTGTTGGTAAAGGTGCGGTTTGGTGATGTCCTCGATGTCGTCCAGCGTACCTGGGTTGGTGGTCACCCGCGCCAGGGCCCGCCGGAGCAGCGTACGAGTGACGCTATGCTTCATAGTCAACAGGGCAAAGAATGCCTCGACGGTCGACATAGCTTTCTCTTTGTCAACACATGAACTATCGACGGCGATGAGGGCGGCGCGCAGCGGATCATCCCAGTGCCGCCAGTCTGGCTGCGTAAGGATATCTAGCCGCGCGATGATCGCTTGCAAATAGGCTTGTTCGAGCAACCAACGGGCGCGATCGGCATGTGGCTGGCCGGGTTTGAGCTCGAGTAGGATATAGGCGCAGAGTAATTGTGGAAGTCGCCGTTGCACATGCTCCTGGAATGCGATCGAGTCGGCCATTACATCGGCTGCCGTATGGTTCTCTCGTCGGATGGTGATGTGTCGGTCGGCAAGAAAGTTGGCGACCAGCTCCCCAAGTGCCGCTTCACCCCTGTCTAGTACGGTACGTATGGCATCACCGGTGGCGGGAACCTCGCCACCGTCAACGAACGCACGGCAGGTTTCCTGCAACCAAGACCGCACTACGTCTACCGTTGCCGGAGCAAAGCGACGCACGCCATTAGTCCGACAGGGCTGGAAGTCGACGGCTGTAACAATGTAGGAAGCGCTCTCTGGGGCATCGGGGAAGAATTCAGCGCAAAGATGGGAGGCCGTGCGGTCGCCCGCTTCGCAGAGCACGGCATGCATATCGTGGTTGTCTCGTCGGGCTTGCTGCAGTTCGCGATCGGAGAAAAATTCGTGGATCGCGTTACCGCCTGGACTGGCGAGTGCATTGGCAGCGATGCTCGCGACACCGGCGGCGAATAAGAGGGGGCCATTTACACCGGAGGCAGCGGCGTTGATACCAGCGGCCACGGCGCCCAGGCAGAGGGTGAGGGCGGGTGCGGCGTAGGTACGTGCTGGTGCGGACATGGCGTAATCTCCTGTCGATAGGGCGGTGTTCAGTCTCGGGGACAGACGCGCGCGCAGAGCCAGGGGGCAATATCCTGACAGAGAAACAGCTGAATCCATTGGCCGATGAAGGTCTCGGGGAGATCTACACCGCTTGTCGCGATGAAACGGGCGCGCAGAACGGCGGTGTCGAGCGCCACGACACGTACAATGGGGAACGTCGCGCGCGCGACGCGGCGCATATCGACGGCGACACGTGTGCCCAGGATACCAAGGGCGAGATGAACCTCGCGCGGCCCACGACGCTCAGCGAGTATCCATTCAAGGTCAGTGGGGTCGAGCGCACGGTTATCGAAGGGATGCCGGCTTATGTCCCCGCGGGCGCGCTCCAAGTCGGCGAAGCGGCCGGCGACGATGAGGAAGGTTTCTCCGCCGAGAGCGAGCGCATCCATGGAGCCGAGAGGCACCTTTGGGAAGTCAGGGGGGAGAGTATTGGGGGGGAAGGAGAGGGAGGCGGCGGTGCCAGGAGCTTCAAAGATATCGCGCAGGATTGTCGCGGGTAGGAAGTAGGACATGTGCTGATATTCGCAGAACTGCGGAGTGCCGGTGACACCAACGACCGAGAGGTAGCCGTGCACCTGGCTGGCCCGCGCGGCAGGGATGAGATCAATCCTGTTCGGGCCGACCCCGTCTGGGGCATCCTGGATGATTGCGAGCGGTTCGTCATCATCCAGAAGCCAAGACCGCCCGGTGCCGATGAGGCTTACATAGAAGCCCTGCTGGTTGGTGGGAAGGGCTGGCGACGGCGATTGTGTGTCAGTGTCGAATACCTGAGGGGTTAGGTCGGCCGTTGGCAGGGAGGGAAACCAGTCGGGAGCGAGGGTACGCAGCCGTGCCAGTATGGGGTGGCCCGGATTCTCATGGTCGAGCGTCTGTAATAGCCAGGCGACGAGGGCGGCGCGATGGCTGAGGGGGACGCAGCCAGATTCTGACGCCGTCCGCACCGCTCGCCAGTCGCCCCAGACGGGGCAGGACTGTTCATTGACGATGACGGGGTCGAGCCGATCGATCGCGGGCTGGGTGCGCGGGGCGGGTTGGTCTTGCGTTGGCAGGAAGAGGGGTCGGGGGAGTTCGGCCCCCCAACCGATGGTGAAGTAATAGCCAGGACGACCCGTGTCCTCACTGATGTCACGATAAGCATCACTCGCCGCGAAGCCGATCCAGAGGAGGAGGCGGCGATAGTGCTGGTACGGGTTACAGACACGGACGTCGGCATCCCGACTAGGGGTACAATAAGCAAGAATGAGGTCGCCCTCGCGTACGCCCGCCGTGCCCTTCCACGAAACGGGCCATTTGAACGACCAGCGTTTATCGGCGGTCAGCGTCACCAGCCATGCATTGCGCGTCTGGGTCGGGGGTGGCGGGGGGCCTTCTTGGTGCAAGTCGTGTAGGAAGTCGGTAACAGTGGACGGGCGGTCTTGTGCGTTGGGTTGGAGAGCGCGATCGACGAGGGCGAGGAGAGTAGCATCCAAATCCGTGCGGAGATGGCGGAGGCGACCGGGTGCAGGCTCAGGTGGTGTGGGGATGCCCGCAACGGCGAGCTTGTAGCTCATGACGGCGAGGGCGTAGACATCGTTGGTTGGCATTACCACATGGCCCGGATTGTTGGCAGCTTCGGGCGGTCTGTAGGGTATGGAGTATCCGCGCGTCTCGCGGCCGAAGCGGCTTGCCGTCCCAAAATCTGCGAGTACCAGTTGCCAGGCACCTCCATTGTCGTCGACGAACTGGATCGTGTGGGACGAAGTCTCTTCCAGACGAAAACCGCCTGGATCGTCCGCAAGATGGCGCAACGCCGGTTCGCGCGGTATAGGCGCGAAGAGGAAATTGTCAGGTTTGATGTCGCCATGGACGCCCTGGGTCAGATACTGGAGGCGCTCTACACCGGCGGCAGCCTGGGCAATAAGGTGGTAGATATGCGCTTGAGAAAGGCGTTCAGGGCCGTTCCGGCCAAGATAGTCGGACAGTGAGAGGCCGCAACGCGGGAGAACGAGAAAGCGATGGTTGTCGTCGGTATGGCCAAAGTCGTAGAGCGGGATGATATGTTGCCGCCCATCGCCGATGCGCGTAAGTATCGCGTTCTCGTAGCCCATCGCGCTGTCAGCCTCGGCATCTATCGGCAGCTTGACCACGACGTTGTTAGGGAGGTGATCCTTAGGTGAATCCCAGATGGCATGCGCTTCGTGAATAATGCCGAACGAACCTTCAGCTAAATAGGGACCGAGGGTGAACGTACCGATTTGCCCCCGCAGTCGGACTGGGACGGGTTCTGCGGTCAAACGTGTTATTGTGGGCATTCTTTTCCCTCACCGTGGTCATGCCATTCCGACGTCCTACAAGAGACAGGACCATGCGAGACTTGAACCCTCGTGGCCAACTTCCACCGCTTGACAACCCTTAGTCGCCCCTGACAGTCATTGCCAAGCAACATAATGCCTTACAACGCTCTAGAGAGGGCATTCAACCGACATGAGCGACGATTCTGATATATGTACTTTGTATTAGTTGAATATAGTGACCATGCGTGATGAAGTCAAGCAGTAATTTGACTGGTCAGTTTGATCGCCATGGCAGCCATTTGAATCGAATACCGCATCAATGCGATCGTCACCTGTTAACAAGAGGTCTCGCGGCGTCCAACCGAAATCGAGCACATCGGTGAACGGGATCGCGATCAGGACGCCACCCGCGAAATGTATGATTAAGATCGCCGCTCGCGACTATTGATGATGCACGCCACGTAGCGGATCACAGGGAGGAGGTGAAATACCTCTCACACCAGGATGGCTCGCCGCTTGTTACCACCATTCGATGAATCGGCGCGCGGCCGACCACATGCCGACTGTGGCATCCCTACCTTCCCATCGCGTCGTGACCATGGCTAGCGGCGTCGGCACGTCCATGTACATGATCGGGCGGATACCTTCCGGTAGCAGGATCTCAAGCGGCATAACAATTCCGCTCACCGCTCCTAATTTGGCAGCAGTCTTCCCTTGCATCTCAGCATAATGGTGCATTCGTTTTTTGGGACACCAATGGTCAGCACCGCATTTCCTGCATCCTATGCCACCATCCTGACCAGGGTGCCGTCCTCGATAAGTTGGACGAAGTGCTGGAAGACCTGCCGAGGTTGATCGCCACCGCGAACCAATACCCCGAGTTCCATGTTCAGCGTCAGGGCATGCTGCGTCAGGTTGGCGCTCGACAGGAGTAGCAGTTCCTCGTCGGCCACCGCGCACTTGACGTGGAGCGCCCCGGTATTGCCCGCGACATCCCGCGGACGCCGCGCCTGCGGCCAGCGGTACACGCTCGCGCGCTCGCGGATTTGCGGGCCGAAGGCGCGCAACCCATCGTAGGCGACGTGCCCCTCCTCCTCCTGCGGTGATTCGATCACCAAGCGCAGGACCACGCCTCGGGCCGTGGCTCGCGCCAGGGCCGCCCCGATCTCGGGGATCTTGTAGGCCGCGTAGGAGACGATGAGAAGGTCCCGCTCCGCCTCATCGATCACCTGCTGCAAGGCCTGGGCCGTCCGCCGCAGCGGGAGCGTGCTCGTCGGCCCGGTCCACACCAGTTCCAAGGACTGCTCGGCACGAGCGTGCGCGACGCCATAGGCCGCGGCCTCGAGCGCCGCCGCCAGGGCGAGCGGCGGCAGGTCGGGCGCGTCCCGGCACCAGCGGTCGATCAGTCGCCCCACGGCATCCCGGCCCGCCGGGCCGCCGACGACCGCCTGCGCCCGCTGTCGCAGCAAGGGCCAGCCCTCCGGCTCGCCGTCCGCGATGGACGCGGCGACCTGGCCGGTTACGCCCGGCGCCAGTTCCTCGGCCAGCGTCCGGATCGCCTCGAGCAAGGTCGTTGGCACGCGGCTCACGGCGTCCCCGCGAAGAACGCGAGCGTGTCGCGCTCCACCGTCCCGACGAGGACCGAGCGGTCGAGGTAGCGATTCCCGCGCTCGCAGGAGGTCTCGGGGGCGAAGAGGCAGGCGTGGCAGCTCGCGCCGTGCAGGCCGTGCCCTTCCATGCTGACGGTGTGTTCCGCGCAATGGGGGTCGGACGCGCACAGGCGCATCGCCTCCAGCGCCGCGTCGATGTGGCGCCCCAGTTCCTCCGGCCGGCCGAGGCTCACCAGGCCGCCAAGCGTGCCCTCGCTGTCCGCCGCCGCCGTGTAGAGCAGGACCCCCGCCATCGGCCCGTCGTCGTCCGTCGGCTCCAGCGCGTAGATGCGCTCGCGGATGCTCGCCATGCCGTAGCCGCACTCCAGGGCCAGCTGGCGCATCAGGGCGTGGGCGAAGGAGTGCAGCAGGACGTAGCGCAGCCCCAGGTCGCCGTGGTCGGGGTCGAGCCGTCGCGCCTTGCGCCACCGCCGGTGCGCCTCGTTGAAGGTCCGCCCGTGCTCCTGGCGCGGGGAATCCGCGAGCCAGCGCCCGATGGCCGCCTCGTCGAACTGGAGGAAGATCCCCTCGCCGTGGACCTCGGCCGCGGGGACCCACTGCGGCTTGCCGCGCGTGAGGCGCGCGCGCAGATCGTCGTCCACCTCGAGGGTGTCGGCGAAATCGCCCGGCGAGGCGATCCGGGTGAAGCCGATCAGGGCGTTGACCTCGCGCAGCCGCTCGGCCAGCACGACGCGGGCGAGCACCCCGGCGTACCGCGCGGGCGGCGCGACCTCGACGAGGCGGAAGTCCGGCAGTCGCGGCGCGCCCGCCGGGTTGCTGAAGACGCGCCACTCCGGCACCTTGAGATTCGACGGGGCCGCCCCCGCGCCGTCCCCGCCGGCCCGCTTGCGCTCGATCGCCGCCCAGAGGGTGTCGTCGTCGTGGTCCGCGAACAAGGCCAGCTGGCCGAGCGCGCGCAGGAAGGTGATGGCGCCCTTGTCGGGTGCCTTCTCGAAGACGTGCCAGTGGGTGTCCACGAGTTGGGCGAGGCGATCCGCCGCGACCGGGACCGCGAGCGCGGTTAGCGTCAGGCCAAACCAGCTGTTCGACGCGCCGAGGAGGATCGTCCGCAGTTGCTCCGGGCACCCGTTGTCGTCGAAATCGCGCAGGTGCGGGTGGCGCCCGCGGCATTGCGGGAGCGCGCCCTGCCCCTCCTCGCCGAACGCGTCGCTCATCTGGCGGCGATCGTTGCAGAGGTCGCACCGCACCACGATCGCGCTGGTGTCGCCGAGGCCGCCGGTCTCGGTGAGCCGCAGTCGACCGAGACAGCCCGCCGCGCCGCGGTGGACGAAGTAATTCCAGGGGAACTCGTCCAGGTGACCGCGCGAGCAGGCGGTGAGGAAACGCGCGGGGAGGGCGACCGGGCGGCGCCCGATCTGCGGGCAGTTCGTGTGCTCGTAGCGGGTGCGGTCCTCGCGGTAGGGATCGACCTTGAGGTCGAAGAGTCCCGCCTCCAGCGGCGCGAGCAGGCGACAATGCGGGCAGAAGAGCCAGCGCGGGAACGCCGCCACGGGGATACCGACCGGGGCCTCGGCGGCGAAGGGGTTGGGCATGCCGGACTCGGCCTGGCGGGGCGGGGCGAGCAGGCGCTTCACCTGCGGGCCGAGCTCGGATTTGACCGCCGCGAGCAGCCGCTCCTCCCCGATCTCGGTCGCGTAGGCCAGCGGCCAGTCATCCAGGCCCATCGCCATGGCGGAGATGTTGGGCAGGTCGACGATCGCGCCGACGCCGAAGGTGTGGAGCACCTGGCTCGGGCGCAACTCCCCGACCGGGTGTTTCTTCTGCTGGCTCTGCGTCACGCTCCGCCTCTCCCCGCGCCATATGGCGCCCCATGTTCGCGCGCACGCGCATCTCGAGAATCCGCCCTGGCTTCCCCCTACAGCGCGGGGGTTGCCTCACGCGTCGGTCGCGACGGTCGCTTTCTTCGGCATCGGGGCGAACGGTCGGTCCGCATCTGCGCCGGGTCCTCGGCCATCGAGGATCAGCTTCACGGTCGGCTCGACATCGCGCAGGGAGTTGAGGCAGGTGAAGGGACTCCAGGGCCCCACATCGGGTCGCTGCAGCAGCGGCACCGTGACGCCATCCTTCTCCCCCTGGTAGCCGAGGGTCGCCCCGCCGATCGCGCGCTGCGCCGACGCGATCCACTCGTCGACCCGCTCGTTGAGTTCCGCGCGCACCAGGTCGGCCACATCCTGCCGATTGGTCACCTGCCCAGCGCGGGTCGTGATGTCCTCGATCGCCTGCGCGACGTAGGGGCTGGTGCGGTCGACGCGGCTCGCCCGCGGGTTGGCGTTGAACGTCGTGTCGATCAGCCGGAGATAGGCGACCAGGAGGCCGCTCAGCCCGCGGTCGAGCGCGCGCGCGGCGAACGGCGTCACCGAGAGCGCCTCGACGTGCTGGTAGAAGGTGTCGTGGTAGTGCTCGAACTGCTCGTAGTGCGACAGGTCGCGCGGGCGCGTCCAGTTGAAGACGGTGCAGACGAGGCCCGGGTGCTGGCGCCCGACGCGGCTGGTGGCCTGGATGTACTCGGCGGTCGTCTTCGGCTGACCGGCGACGACCATCAGCCCCAGGCGCGGCACGTCGACGCCGACCGAGACCATGTTCGTCGCGAGGAGCACGTCGATCGGCGGGGGCCCGTCGCTCTTCTTCCCGGCCTTGCGCGCCGCCGCGGCCCGTCGCTGCCGTTCGGGGTCGAAGCCGACCTCGAGTTGCTGCAGCACGCGCGGGATGTCCGTCGAGCCTTTGCGCGAGGTCAGTTCCTCCAGGATCGGCGGGCGTCGATTCGCCAGGCCGCGTTCGCGGGTCCCCTTCAGGTGGGTGCGCACATCGTCCTCGACCAGGCGACGCATCCCGCCGAGCTCGCGCATCGCGTTGAAGTAGCCGACCAGCGTCATCCAGGGATCGGCGTGCGCCCCGTACTTCTCGTAGAGCACCTGCGCGGCCGCGAGGCGGGCGACGTAGACGCGGATGAGGACGGCCTTGAGGCGCACGCCGGGGGCGCAGATGCCGATGTACTTGCGCCCGGGCTGGGTCTCGCTCACGCCCCGCTGGCGCGCGAAGAAGTTGTCCTCCGCGTCGAGCCCCTGGGGCGGGAAGACCGCGACCCGGCGCAGGAAGAGCGCGTGCAGCTGGTCGGGGGCGCGGCGCACCGTCGCGGTCGAGGCGATCACCTTCGGGCGGACGCGCCGCCCCCGCACATCCCAGGAGCAGAGCCGGTCCACGACCGTCTCGTAGAGCCCGACGAGCGTGCCGAGCGGGCCACTGATGAGGTGCAACTCATCCTGGATGATCAGGTCGGGCGGGCGGAGCGGGCCGTGCGGCACCGTGACCGTCCGCGGCAGGCCGCCCTTGGCCGGGTGCGAGTCGCTGTCGTCGACTTCTGGCGAGCGAAAGCCGTGGCGCGGGCAGTAGCCGTCGACCTGGCCGAAGAGCATCTGCGTCTCGCCCTTCCAGGGCATCTGGGCGAACTTATCGACCGTGGCGATCAGCAGCGCCGGCAGGCGGCGGTAGATCTCCTCGTCGACGACGATGACGGGCAGGCCCTCGAACGGGGCGCGCTTCGCGGTGAACGGGCAGTCGCCATGCGGGTCGCCGCAGTAGACGAAGGTCCGCTTGCGATCCTTGTCGACCGTGATGTGCTTGCCGGGGTCGATCGCCGCCCCGCACCAGGGACAGTTCGTCAGCTGCGCGGGCGAGCCGCTGCCGGCCCCACCGTTCCAGGCCCCGTGATCCTTCTTCACCGCCTCGCCCGCCTGCGCGGTCGTGTTCGGCGTCGCCCGCTGCCCCACCCACAGGCCGAGCCGGAAGGGCGTCTCGCCCCAGGAGCGGTCGCCCGCCAGGGCGGCCTCGCGCCGGATCATCTCGCAGGCGCAGATGAGCGCGGCCGCGCGCTGGAACTGCTGGAGGGTCAGGAGGCGCAGCGTGTAGCGCATCAGCACCGCCACGCCGTCCATCCCGGAGCGACCCGCGACCGTGCCCTGCAGCCGCCGGATGGCCAGGGTGAAGGCGGTCAGGCCGAGATAGGCCTCGGTCTTGCCGCCGCCCGTGGGGAACCAGAGGAGGTCGGCGCCGGCCTCGGGGCCCGCCCCGCGTTCGGGGTGGTGCAGGTCGGTCAGCGAGGGCAGGTTCAGCAGGATGAAGGCGAGCTGGAAGAGGCGCCAGCTGCGGTTCCGCGGCACGTCGATGGCGGCGCGGTCGGCCTGCCCCGTGTCGCGGGCCCGCGCGATGACCAGCGTGTTGACGCGCTGCCGCCACATCGCCTCGTTGGCGAAGCGGAAGGCGCGTGCCGCCTGCGGTTCGCGATCGAGCAGGGCGATCCCCGCGCGGATCCGCCCCAGGGCCGCGCGGCATTTCGCCAGGGCGTCCGCGGAGCAGTCGGCGTAGTCCGCCAGGTCGGGGTCGCCGAGCCGGGCGTCCCGTTCGGCGGTCCAGGCATCGTAGGCGTCGACCAACGGGGCGAGCGCCGCCCCGAAGCTGCCATCGGGCACCGCGGCGAGCGCGGCCATGTCGAGCGTCAGGCCGACCAACTCCTTAAAGTCCGTCTCGTCGCCGCTCGTGGTCGGCCTGACCTCGTAGGTGGGCACGACCCGCGTGACGATGCGGGTGGCGCAGGTGCTATCGCCGGGCGCGTGTGCGGTGTGGATGCCGACGCCGTGCCCCACCGCGAATTCGAGGTGGCGGCGGTAGAGCATCGCCAGCTCGCGGTCCTCGCCGGCCGCGACCGCGTCGCCGCCGCCCGGTCGCAGGTGCGCGCGCCGCCGGAAGATCGCGGCGCCGTCGGGGGCCTCGACGCGCAACTCGGGCTGGAAGAGCCAGGCGCTGTCGCGCAGGCGCTCGGGCTCCTCCTGGTCGTTGACGAGCCAGAGGGTCACGATCCAGGCACCGTTGGCTTGGCGCACTACGCCGCGGACGTGGACATCCGGCGACGCGGGATCGGGCGACCACTCGGCGATCTTGCCGGCCTCGAGCGGCACCGTGTGCGGGTCGCCGCCCAGCGGGACGCGCCGCCAGACGGTGGCGAGCGACCCGGTCTTCGTGGTCTGCTGCGCGCTCTTGACGCGCTCGTAGGCACCCCAGGCGGCGCGGACGACCAGCGCGGTCGCCGCGTCCTCCACGCAACAGGTCAGGCCGAGCGACGAGGGGAACATCGAGGGCGACGCCGGGGCGCTCGACTCGGCCGCGCCATCCTCCGCCGAGTCGCTGCCTCCCTCCGCCAGTTCGTCCTGGGCCTCGCGATCGACGCTCTGATTGCGGGGTGCCAGGAGCCCGACCAGGTACCGGTCGCGCGGTCGATCGGTGATCTCCTCCTCCTCGCCCCCGGCCGGGCCGAGCAGATCAGCGAGCACCAGCCGCTCGAGTTCGTCGCGCATCGCTGCGGATGCGGGCGGCGCGAGGAGCGGGGCCGACGCGGCGGTCTCGTCCGTGGGTTGTGTCGGCTCGACGGTGGCCACGGGCGGCGGCGCACCGTTGGTCGCAGCGACACCCAGCTCGGCCTGGACGGGGCGCGGGGCCGACCACAGCGCGTGCGTCGGTGTCCGTCCCTGGCCCGTGGCGGCCTGCTTGCCGGCCGCGCCGTTCCCCAGGAGGCGCGTGCCGTGGCGCGCCGCGGCGCCCTCGAGGGCGGCCATGAGCGGGTCGACCAGCGCGGCCGGCACCGTGCCGAGGCCGAGCGCCTCCGCGTCATCGCCGAGATCCAGGCTGGCAACGAGGATGGCGAGCGCCTCGGGCGTCGCCTCGCGGGTCGCGGACCAGTCGAGGCGGGCCGTGCCGGCGCGTAGCGCGGCGTTGAGGCGCCGGAGATCCGGGCTGGCATCGGGCACCAGGCGTGTCGGCAGTTGGATAGTCTCGGTCATCGGGCCCCTTCCGTTCCGGTATTCCAGTGGTGATCGTCGAAGCCGTGCAGCAGCGGGGACGGGTGGCCCGCGGGCGTGATCACGAGCAGGGCACGCATCGCGCGCGTCATCGCCACGAAGAGCGTCCGTCGCTCGCGCGCGTTTGCCTCCTCGGCCTCTGCGGCAGGCGTCCCCCGCATCGCGCCCGGCACCGGGCCGTCGAGCAGGCCGGCCAGGGCGACGACCGGGAACTCGAGCCCCTTGGCCGATTTCAGGGTCAGCACCTTCACCGTGCGCCGCTCGAGGTCGAGCTCGCGCCCCGGCATGAAGGTCGCCGCGACCCCGGCGTCGACCAGCCGCGCGGCGATGGCGCGCCCGGCCACCTCGGACGGCACCAGGACGGCGCAACTGCCGATGCCGAGGCGGAACTCGCGCGCCGCGCCGGGGAGGAAGCGCGCCAGGAGTTGCGTCTCGTCGTAGGCGGCCGCCACGGCGCGGACTGCGGGTTGCGGCCCGGACGCGACGTAGGTCCGCCCCTGGCCGTCCTCGGTGTCGTCGGCCGCGCCATCCCGCAGATAGGCATGCGCGGCCTCGCCGATCTCGCGCGTCGAGCGATGGTTGGCGCGGAGGATCCCAGTGCGGCCGGCGAAGCGCAGGTCGGCGTGGACGTCGGCCCAGCGGAAGCCGCTGCCATAGATCGACTGGTTGGCGTCGGCCGTGACGAAGAGCCGGTCGGGCGTCCGGCAGAGCGCCATCAGGAGGCGCAGGACGGTCGGGTCGAGATCCTGCGCCTCGTCGATCAGGACGCCGTCGTAGGGCTCGCCGGCCTGATCCGCGGCGGCCAGCGCCGCAGCGCGACGCCGGACCTGCTGCCAGGTGCGCAGTTCCCGATCGGCGAGCGCGGCCACGAATGCCTCGTAGACGCGCCAGACGGCCTCACGCTGCGTGGCGTTGAGCGCGACCCGGCGTCCCGCACGCGGGGTGCCCAGGTACGCGTCCAGGCTCTCCAGGGCGCGGGCCTCGATGACGCCATTCAACTCTTCCAGCAGGTAGTCCGCGCTGAGCCGCTCGATCGTCTGGGCCTGGGCGCGGCGCTGCAGGGCGTTGCCCTCGAACACCGCCGCCGCGATCGCGTTCTTCAGCGCGCCCCGCTGTGCGGCGGTATCGGCGAACTGCACATGGCCGTCGGCGGCCGCGACCACCTCCATCGCGAGGCTATCGGCGGTGCGCACCGCGACGCAGGCCGCGTCGGGGCCGAGCAGGTGGTCGAGGAGTTGCCGCGAGAAGGCCACCAGGGCGTTCGTGTAGGTCGTGAAGAGGAGACGCGGTGCGGAGACGCCCTCGGCGCGCAGCGCGTCGAGCAGCGCGCGGACGCGGTAGAGGGCGACCGTGCTCTTGCCGGTGCCCGGGCCGCCCTTGACCAGGGTCGGGCCGCTGCCGCGCACCGCCCAGGCGACGTACTTCTCCTGCTCCGGGTTGAGCTTGAGGAGGAAGCCAAGTAACTCGCCCTCGGCGAACTTGAGGAGATCGTCGGCGTTGCGCGCGACGAAGTCGGGCTGCTGCAGGACCTGGTCGAAGTTCGGCGTGGTCATCACATCGAAGACGCGGGTCCGCACGTCCTCGGGCACGTCCGCCGCCAGCAGGTCATCGAGGGTGAGACAGGTGCGGAGCGCCGCCCAGCAGCCGTCGGGCACCCGAAGGCGTCGCAAGAGGTCCTCATCGAGCGCGACTGGTAGGAAATCGAGTGTTGGTTCCGATGCGACCGGCTTCCCCCTGGGTTTCCATGTCGGCTCTGGCGTCGGCGCGAGGAGCGCGTCCACGTCGGGTACCTGCGCCACGTCGAAATCCGGACCCTCCGCCACCAGTTGCTCGCCGCGGTAAACATCCTTGCGGCTGTCCACGCCGAGCAGTGCCACCCACCCCTGGCCCTCGTCGAAGGTGTAGACGATACGGTAATCGCCCGCGCGAATGCGATAGACCGCGCCAACGTAGTTCGTGAGGCGCTTCTTGTTCTTGGCGTCGGGCGCGGGATCCGCTTGTAGCAGCTTCACCTTCTCCAGCACATGGCTCAGTTCACGTGATGGTAGGCCCAAGAGTTGGTTGAGGAAAGTGGGCTTCTGGATAATCTCGTAACTCATCAGCCTTGACTTCCCCCGAACGGACCGGTCAGAGATGCTTGCCCTGTTGCAACGGGCTTCTTGCGTCCTGCAACGCTTTTTCCCTTGCCCACCTTCTTGTCGTGCAGCCCCTGCGCCACCTCCTCGGCGTAGCGCTGGTGGTTCAGCGCCAGCAGGCGGTCCAGCACCTCGCGCCGCGCCGCCTCGCTGATCGTGAAGCGTAGCCCTTGCTTCGTCTCGTGGAAGTCGTGCCCCAGGTCGAGATCGGTCCAGCCATATGCGGCGGCGACCGCCCTGTCCATTTCGGCGTGCAGTTGCCGAAGGCGGACTATGTCGCTGGCTAACTCATTAGGGTTGTGAATACGATTGTATGTCTTTGTAAGACCTTCCTGCCTATCTAGCATAACATTACAGCGAGATTGGTGACACTGCTCTCCAATTAAGTCTAGCGCTGCAAGTCCTTCTAGTCGGAGCGCAGGGAATGGAAAGGTCTCGAACACATCGCTCGGCGTATAGCGCAGATCCTCCTTCAGCGATGAGCCATATCGCCAAGCCCATTCGACATGAATAGCAGATTGCAGAACAGCAAACGCCCACGCTTCTTCAAACGCGAACACACCCGCAGCGTGAGATACAACTACGCTATTTGGAATGAACGAGAATGCTGCAGTTCGACTCGTGAGTGCGATAGCCAGGACCCGGCTCAACCCCGCAATCTTGGAGTATAGCGCGGGCCTCCTGTCGTTGTACTGCCAGTAACGTTGAGGAAGCGGCTTGCGGAGAGCAAACTCACCGTTAGGATTCAGTTTCTGCCGCTCTGGGCGCACCCTTTGTTCTACAATCTGCCAACAATCAGGATAAGTTTGGGCTTTCTCAGCAGACCAGTCTTGGAAATTTATGATCCACCTTCGAGGAGATTGATCTGGGCGCGAGTTCAAGTCTTCCCCATTTAGGAAAGGGTAGAGTATATCTTTGTTTCGAGCGTCTTTTGACAGTAGTGCTTGTGCTTCGCTGGGCTCAACTACGAATCCCATCCCCAGTACATCAGATCCCTTGAAGGAGAGCGCACTATTCGCATACAGCCGACCAGGATGACCGATAGTCCCACCTGGGATTGTGAGCGCAGAGGTGATACTGCTCACTTGTACGTCGTCCAGTTGACTTGACCCTACCCACTGACCTTTCCGAATCCACACCTGGGCAATTTGCAGACTCGCGACGCCTGGCCAGTGTCGACTCTTCTCTAGTTTTCGCTAATTCAGGCGGCCTCGGGCAGAGCGAGGGGGGCCGGTGGGGTGTCAGCTAGGCGGCGCTGGCCCCAAAAGCCGGTGCGGAGATGGTCGGTGATGGCCGCTTTTGCGCGAAT
>JAABUJ010001344.1_pt1 | contig 37089 bp, 38 predicted proteins | sample 5559131 | NCBI WGS metagenome assembly JAABUJ01 (sample SAMN10711875, study PRJNA513366) | rock metagenome | isolation source: Antarctica rocks | place: Antarctica: Victoria Land, Mt New Zealand nord | collected 2016-01-07 | reverse complement strand
TTAGGTGTGTGGTGCATAGGGCGCATAGAGTGCATAGAGTGCATGTTTAGGTGTGGCTAATTATAAGGTTTATTTGGACTTAGCCGAAATTTCGGGTGTGCAACGACTTATGATCTATACTCTTACCATCTCGTTTCAAAAATACTCCGGAACCCATCTGGCCTACCTGCTCCAGCCAGCCCGCCCAAACGCCACAACAATCGTCCACCCGCAGACTCTTTGATCATGTCACCATAGGCTCCGCATCCTCGTTGCCTTGCATTACACTGTCCTCGTTGGCACGACCGTCCTGAGCTTCTCTCGCGGGGTCAAGACCCAAATCTAGAGTGGCGGGCAGATCCTTCTTCGCCTCGCGAGCCTTTTGCTCAGCCCATGCCCGTAGCCGAACCAAGTTCCGTATCCTAGCCTCCCTCCGTGCCCCTTGACTGCTCAGAATAGCTTCGTTGACTCTGTTGGCCACCGTCTTTCGAAGATTTGGGTCAAGTAAAGCCGCAAGCGGCGGAGCTAGGTTGTCCGGAGGAAAAATTAACAGCGCCATAGTACGCTCAAGGTCTTCGAGAAACTCAGGGTTCATTGGTGCTCGGGGTGCTAGTTGAGTAGTTGCAAAGGTAAGGACGGGCGTGATGTCGGCGTTTGGGGTCATTGTGCATGTTCGGATAAGTTCGACGAGCTGTAATCGGAGAAGAGCAAAATGGAGCGGTGAGTTCTGGTCTAGTATCTGTCGAGCAAATCAGAACACAGATGATCAACCGTTGACATGAGATGTAGAAGTGGGTTGCTTTCGTGGATGCTCATACTGAGGACTGAAGTTGGAGTTTGTTTCTCATCAACACCCCGAAGGGTATATGAGTGGTGCATGAAACTAAGGTCTAATCATAGCATTATGTGATTGAGGGCAGAAATGCCAGAGCGAGTGGGTGCAGCCTGCAATGTTCGACCTACCTGAGGATTGAGTTCGTTGATTTTCTCGATGGCACTTTGTATGTCACCGCCATGTATCGCATTCCGGATTTCCACCCGCTCCTGTATTGAGTCGATATCGGCCTTCGGCTGTATGTTGGCCTCCAATGCGAACTTTTTCGCGGCTGAAGGGTAGCCCTCATTGATCAAGTAGTCCATAATCACGAAGTTTATGTCTCTATAGTTGATTGCGATCAACGTCAGCAAGAAGACACCTAGAACGCAGGATAGATGCAGGCCATGACATGTCTTTTCGTTGTATAGTAAAGATCAGATAGACAAGTTAACATATTCTCCTCAAGATAAATCAGAGAGATTCCCAACTTGATTTTTACGCATCATATGAGACGAACGCAGCGACAGGCCCATTCACATAAAGTGATATGGAGAACCCACGTCTTGGAAGGCTTTACCTCTTCTACCCGTCGCTCGAAAGAATGCCGTGTCGGTGTCGTCGTGGAGGTTGTTGAAGACGTCTATTTCAGTAAGCTTTTTGTGTGCTTTACATTGAGCTCCCGGTAGCCTACCATGATGAACTCCGCGGTGTGTCTACGTCCATGAACGTTTCTGATCATTTGACAGCAATCAAGCTGGCATAGACTGCGTGGGCGTGGTGCGGATTGTGGGCTGTGGGTTGGTATGTGAGGTTTTAGAGGCTGGGGAGAATAAAAGATGGAAAGCTTAAGACCACGGCAGTGGGGGCTAAAATTGGGTCCAGTCCCGCTACGGAAGACAACCGACGCAACAACACCACATACATGTACCGTTCACCCTCATAACACCGATGGTCGGACTGATGTTTTCTAGTAGATTATTATGAGCTGTTTGAAACTCATTCCAATTGCGGATAGGGAGGGTGATTTGCATTGCTGCGTTCTTACGCCCTGGTGGTCAACATGTCCACCAGCAGCACGCACAAGGCTCACTATTCTCCACCATGGGCGGATACGAGCATTATCTCTATAGCAGGAGGCTCTGGATCTGGTAAGAGCTCTTTGGCCCTCGAGATCGTGTCATCCTTGGATCTGCCATGGGTTGTGATATTATCGATGGTAGGAAGCTAGACTAGCCATCTACGATTCAATACGTCTGATCACTGGGCAGGACTCGTTCTACAAGAGTTTGACTCCCGAGCAGTCCGAGAAAGCATTTAGAAATGAGTATGACTTTGATTCACCGGACGCTATCGATTTTGATGTGTTGGTGGACCGGCTGAAAGACCTCAAACAAGGGCAAGGCCCCGTACTCGTTTACCCACGAAGTGACTGAAACTGATGGTGCTCAAGAAAGAGAGCAGAGATCCCCATCTACTCCTTCGAGAAGCATCAGCGGAGAGACAAGACGACAAGCATCTACTCACCGCATGTCCTTATCCTAGAAGGCATCTTTGCGCTTTATGATGCTGAAGTGCTTGATCTGCTGGATGTGAAGATCTTTGCAGATGCAGATGCAGATCTATGTCTCTCGAGAAGAAGTAGATATGTCCTTTTCATTAGCTTTTTCTTCTGTGGCTAATGGGAACTCTAAGCAAGTTGTTCGTGATGTAAGGGACCGCGGTAGAGACATCGAAGGATGCATCAAGCAATGGTTCAACTTCGTAAAGCCAAACTTTCAACGGTATGTCGAGCCACAGCGCTACAAAGCAGGTCAGTAATACCAGCAGGATATCGAATTAGGGCTAAGTCTGAGACGCCGCAGATATCATCGTGCCGCGAGGCATCGAGAACAAGGTTGCCATCGACATGGTTGTAGGCCACATTCAACGGACCCTGGTGGATAAGTCCAAGAAACATCGGGCGGAGCTGCAAAGGCTGGGGAAGCAGGTGGAGGACGAACCTTTGTCGGCGAATGTACTGCTCATCAAGCAGACAAAACAAGTGACAGCTATGAATACGATCATTCAAAACCCTGAGACAGGCGAGATAGACTTCCGATTTTATTTTGATAGGCTAGCAACGCTTCTTGTTGAAAGGTACGGTCTTACCAGATTGACCTACGACAGGCGCTGCTGACTGTATAGGGCAATGGATAACATAAATTACCTTCAAGCAAGAGTGCAGACACCGCTTGGATTGGAGTATCATGGTCTCCGACCTGACGGGGAGGTAAGCATGGCGTATTTCTGCAATCAACTGAGCTTCCCTTCGCAGCTGAGTTATTCGTTTGTAATCATGCAATCATCCTTCCTGTTGTCCGTATCATGTTGATTGCCGATTCCCACTACTCATGTTTGATTATAATCACCCTGACATTTATACGAGTACAATGTCGAGTGTAGGCTGCTGAAAAGTTTTGCAGGTCAGCGCAGTCGTTATCCTTCGCGCCGGTAGCTGTTTCGAAACTGGGCTCAAGCGTGTCATACCAGACTGCCAGACCGGTAGGCTCCTGATACAGACCAATCACCGGACCGGAGAGCCGGAGCTACACTATCTGAAGCTGCCCGCCAACCTTGCATCACACAGCAGCGTCCTGCTACTAGATCCGCAAATGTCTAGTGGTGGAGCAGCGCTGATGGCAGTGAGAGTACTGGTAGATCATGGAGTGCCTGAAGAAAAGATTGTATTTATTACGTACTTTGCTGGAAGGATGGGGGTGAATAGACTAGGATTGGTCTTCCCAAGTGTGAAGGTGGTGGTGTGCAATATTGTGGAAGACTTTCAGGAAAGGTGGGTAGAAAGACGGTATTTTGGGTGCTAGTATGTAGTGAGAAAGAGAACATTGAACCGGATGTTACGAATGTTAGTAGTGCAGGTCTCACTTTGCACGTGAGTCCACAGCCTAGAGGTCTTGCTGTATAAGACGAGGCCGACATAGTACTATGCCTAGCAGCCTAGGGCTTCAGTTATCGTCTTATTTGATATCCCCATGCACAGTGGCCGTTGGTGAAGACATTGGGGAGATCCAGACTGTTTTAAGAGCACTTAGCCAGTACGATGCGATGAAAAGGGCGCATAGTAATTACCGTTTGTATACACCATCCTCCTCGTTCTTGACCGCGCGAAGAGCAGATGCCAAATTCCGTATAGCCTGTTCGATTCGAGCCTGACCAGGACCCTGCAAGACGGTCACCGCCTTGCCAAACACGCGTACATCCCCAAACGCGATGGCCCGGTTGGATCCCAAGAAGAAGCCTTTCGCGTCCTTGAGCGGGTAAGCCCACCATGAACTCTTGCGACTCGGCATGGCGATGCGCGCAGAGACCTCCAGCTCCTGGAGGTTCGTGCAAGACTTGAGATATCTTAGCACGATGAATGGAGCGCCCTTGCTACAGTTGAATCTGATCTTCCTGAGCAGCTTGCGACGCTCCGCCCCGATGCCTTCCAAGAACTCGAGGAAGGGCCTGATGTAGAAGAATTCGAAGCCGTTCTTGGCGAAGAAGATGTTGGCCGATTCCTGGTAGAGCTGGCGACAGGCGCTGGCGAACGCGAGATGGCGATATCTGGTAGCGTCGTGGTAGAAGGCTTTTGTGACGGCGCTGTTCGCTCCTATATACTGGGGGCTGACGAAGACAAGGTCGTAAATTCGGTTTCGGATCTCAGGCGGCAGTTGCAGGAAAGGGAAAGCATGGTGAGTGTCAGCTTCCGGGAGCGCAGAGCCAGTGATGGTAGAGTCAGGAGAGGAGGCCTCTGGTGCTGAAATGAAAGATATCGCGCTGGAAACGCTCGCGTTTGCAGCAGCCATGCTCAAGAGCAGTTGACTTGCAGAGGCACGGAAAGTGAGCAGAAATAAAGAAACCGATCAGGTTCGCGGAATGAAGAAGTGTAGAGCAAGCATAGATCTTGAATTCAGATAGGAGTGAGCTGGACTGAATTGATCCTGTAAATGAGCATGTGCTAGCGGAGTGTTCAAAAGTCAACCTGGAGACCGTTCAGATATCCACCCGATTCGAAGCAGCGTTGCAAATCTCGATCTGAGTGAAATAAGAGCATGTGTAATAGGATGCTATCACACTGTGGCTTCTCGCCCATCTGCCTCCTAGGATCCAAGCTGATATCTCTGGTAGTCTTGTCAAAGTTGAGAGCTGTGTAAACACTGTACTTTATCAAATTTTGGATCCGACACCGAAAACGTGAGGAGGCTCAAGCACCTGAGTTCCGCGAATAATCTCAAACTTGGTCTCTGGCACTTAAAGATCTACCAAAGGATCGACCAAGAGCCCGGCAATTTCAGATTGACTGTTACAGTGCCGGTGGAAATTCTGGGCCATCCACACCGTAAGCAAAAAACACACCTGTTTTTCTAGTAAAACCTGCCACCCCTGTATTCATCCACAAAATCACACACTCATAAGATCAATTGACATCTTCAAAGCCCTATAATGACAGTCTCAATGCCAAAGAGTAAAAGAAAGAATATTAAGATGAAATCTTCATTAAAACTGCATTTAAAAGGTCTCAGACATTTCTTCACATTCTTTTTATTCTGAAATGTCAAGAACATCAATGTCAATGAATTTGAAGACATTGACAGTGTCAATTTAACAAGAAAGAAAACTTTAATTAAAATTCTGCTTATGTTTCTGATTCATTAAACTGTCTTTCTTAACAAGAAAAATCTCTCTGACAAGAGCAAAATGATAAATTTCATCAGTTTTGACTACTCAGCATTTCTGACAAATGAGTAGATTAAATTAAAAGAAAAGACTCAATTTAAAAGCTATTGAGTGCAATAACAGCAGATTAAGACATAGCTGTCAGTTGATGAGATTAAAAAACAGAATATTTTGATTTTAAATTTAAAAAATATTAATGAAAAAAGATAAGTCAATTTAAAGATTATTCTTCTGATCTGACATAAAAGCAAGAAAAAGAACATTCAGATAACTGTTAACATTAAGTTTATATAAAAGACAGTCTTAAGATCTGTTTAAGATAACTTTATAGACAGTAATGATTTAAAGTTCTTAAAAAAAGAAATAATCTTCTTATAAAAGAAAAAAGTAAGTTAATTGTTTTCTGTAAAGTGTCTATATTAATTGATACAGTAAACAGCTACAGAGAAGAACTGAACAGTTATAAAGAAGTAAGAGAAGCTGAAATTGAAATTAAATAATTATATAAAATATCTAATTTGCTGATGACACTGTGACAATGTGAAGTGCAAAAATAAGAAAAAAAAATACTTAATATTAAAAGAAAAGCATTATGCTCTGAATTTTAATTATTTCACTGTCTAAAATAAAATCATCAGCAATAAAGATGTCATCATTTTAAGCTTTTTTCTTTAAGTTCTTTACATACTTAATTAATCTTCTTCATCTTCTTTAAAAAAGACTTCATCATCTACTTTATAATCTTCTTTACAGTCTTCTTTATTCTTTACATCATTCTTAATCTTTACATCTATTCATATTTACATAAAACAGATCTTATCAATGTTCTTAATGTCATCAATGCTTATGTAGAGTCTGTAACAATACTTATTATTATATATGTTTTTTTCTTCATCTTATCTATTTTCATCATCATATCAACATTCTTATCAGCATTCTTATCAGCATTCTTATGCTGCTTTATCTTCTTCATTTTCTTCATCTTTTTTACAATATTAAATGCATTATTCAATGCATTCATCTCATTCACTCTCATCTCAGCTATCTTCTTTATCTTCTTTAAAGCTTACTTCACAGTTTTTACAACAATTATTTTTACATTGATCTCTTTCTTATAAGAAGAAAAGCAGCTTTATTAATAATAATGATATAGAATTAATGAAGCTTCTATATCAGTATATAAAATAATTTAAGAAACAGATTCTAAAATATTTAATGTTGTTAAAGAATGCATATAAACAGCTGCAGAATTAGCTGTATAATGTAAAGCAGATAAAAAAGATAAAGATTTAAGATTAAAGAAACTTGAACATTTTTTTAAAGTTAGAAAAGCAGTTAAAGAAGAGAATTAAAGAGTGAGCAAAGAAGAGAATTGTGAAAGATATAAGAAATAGAGTGAAATGAATGAAATAAATAAAAATAATTAATGTTGTAGATTTATTAATGCACTTAACAGCAGTTGTGAAGTTTCTAAAATATTAAATAATATTTAATTTATATATTTTTATTTTCTAAATCTATTTAATTTAAAACTTATAATCATTATCAATGACTGTTAACTTCATTTCAATATATACACTTCAAAAATGTATCTCAGAATGTTTATTACTGTTATATTTCTTCATTATCAGTTATATAAATTTCTTAAAGTTATTCTTATACTTCTTTACAAGATTCTCATGTTGCTGCATTCACTGCTTAAAAGTGACAAAGAACTGTTTAATAGAGTTATAGTTAGAAAAGTAAAAAGAAAGAAAAGTAAGCTTTATATTAGTTTCAGTGCATATATTAATTAATTCTTAGTAATATGTTAATAATTAAACACAGAGAGATCAGTAGACATATTTTAAAGTGATGTATAAAGATATTGTTTATAATTAGAACAGATTGTAACTTTAAAAAAGAACTGCACTTCAGAAAAACATAATTTTATATAAAGAAATTAAATAAAATTTCTATTATAGAGCTCTGTCTGACTGTTTATGTCATGTATTCTTTGACAGTGTATGCTGACAATACACTTCATTATTTACTTCATTTTAATGAAGTCAACATTGAGATTTTCACTTTACAATATAATTATTTAAACTTTCAATTCTTATTTCATTCATTTGCAGCTGACTCATCAACAAAGATAAGTTAATCTGTAATTTAATTAATTAACTAAACAAGTCATTCTGTATGTAGATCATTGTCTTGTTGAATAACTTTTTATTGTAGCTATTAAAATTACAAATATTAATCATTAAATTATACAATAAAGATTTTCATCATCTTTTATATATATCTCATTCTTTTCAGAACATCAGACAATGTTTTAAGCTTAACATTAATTTTAAATTTGTCTTAAAGAAATTATCTTATCTCATTATAATAGATTCAGAATCTTTTCTTAAGATATTCAGTCAGTGTCTTTTTCATTATTAAGATCAGAGCTTTAAATTGATCTTTTTTTTTAAGTTTAAAGATCTTAAATGATTCTTATACTTGTCAGTTCATTTATATTCTTCAAATTTGTTGAGTAGACATCTTTATGTTCTTGTGAATTGATGAAATTGACATTTCACAGATCAATTAATCATCAATGAGACTTCTAGTGTACTTAGACAATGAGTGAGGCATTGCTGAAGTTTAGGAAGCAGTCACAGTGGTTGTGAAGCTGTTTTTGATGTGAATTTGTGAGTGAATACAGGGGTGGCAGGTTTTACTAGAAAAACAGGTGTGTTTTTTGCTTACGGTGTGGATGGCCCAGAATTTCCACCGGCACTGTAAGCAGTGTATAGATCGCTCTAAGACCATTATGGGGCGATGCATTCGAGATCACATCACAAGAACCTATTTGAGAACCCGCATAGCATACTCATATACACTGTTCTGCATTGTAATGTTGAAATTTCTCGATATTCCCCTACTTCGTCCTGATTACCTTCAGCTTCTTCGGGTAATGTACGAAGTTATTCGCGTATGCCTTTGGTATGAACCTCCGCTCATTCGGCTCTTGCACAAAGTATTCATATCCTTGCTTTTGTGCGAAACGAATCGCATCCTCCTTCGAATTGAAGTTCAGAATTTTGCTTTGCATGAAGTCCCCGCTTGATTGCCAGCCCATTAGAGGATTCTCCCACCGGTACCCCTTGCCTAACACGTCCCAATCCATTCGCCAATGATGACCGTGCCATTGTCCAGATTGTGTAGCTGTCTTTGAGGGTCGATAGATTCTGTCCGGCAACGCGTGAGCCCATGTCACTTCCGGCTGCAGATGGTTCGTCGAAAATCATACCTCACAGTTCGAGCCTGTAACTCAACAGGAGCACCAGAGAGCACAGCAGCAGCGACACTGTCTCCGGGCTCGCTTCCATCCATCACTCGTTTCGGGATGGGCGAAAATGTTCTTCACACACGATCAGCATCCTCCAGAATATGTCCCAGTCCCATTCTTACGATGTGCCATGGTCGATCGGCCCATTGAAATTCGGCTGATGTCTCACTGTTCCTTCAGATGCATCTTCCTGCCGAATCATAGAAGAGTCTCCCGCAGGAGCCGCAGGTGCCTCAGAGGAGTCGGCCTTTGGTGGTGGTTGAACTGACGGGTCGGCTGTGGTCTGACTGTTGTGCCGAATCCAGGCGGGTTGAATGCGATTACCTACCGGCACAGCCGGCGATAGTAGCTTTCCTATGGGTTTTGGTCGTATTGAGCGCATGGCGAGTTGGGTGGTACGCATTTCCGAATGCTCGAGATCAGTGACGTTTCGTGTCGGGGTTAGGGAGTATGTATGACTAAGCAGTGGGCGGCACAAGCCTTACAGTAGCAATCCCGCATCGTCAGTCAATCCCGAATCCAGCCCTATTATCATTCAGTACAACCCCTCATTGAACTACTCAGAGGTGGAGTAAGCGTTCTGTACTTCATTGTTTGCCTTGCTCCCCATAAGGATAATCAATTCCCAGGGATACAATAGCTGATACACCGCAGGATCGCAGCAATGAGCTTCATTACACGAAGGGGTCTATCGACCCTGATTCCACCCAAGGTACGTATGCTTGAACAATACTCAAGTGGATCTTGCACCTGTAGTCATCACTTTACTGACAGAATTTACAGGTGGCCTCGCCGACTGTGAGTATCTCCGGAACCGGCGTGCACACAACCGTCGATCTCATACCCCTCGGAGATTCCTGCGCTATAACCTTCATCAAACGCTATCTCTCACATGGTAAATGGGCACCGGCTAATATGGCAACACTATAGGGTATCGGGGCTGCGCGAGATGCTGCTCGAATGCAACGGGTTGTCAGCTTTTACGAGAAGCTACCGCGAGGACCGGCCCCCGACGTGAAAGGGAAGGGACTACTAGGAAGATATCAGGCTCGTTACTTTGGGAAGAACTCATCTGCCATGCGTGAGTGGTTTCCAAGACGACTTGCCGCCACAGGAGCTGGCAGAGGTGCTCTATGTGGACTAACGAGCAATCGGTACGAAAGCCCTCGTCCACGTCATTGGGGCTCTCATGTTCCTCGGATACTGCAACAACTACTATTTCCATCTTCGTAAGATACCTTTCCAAAAGAGTTAAAGAGTCGAGGAGTTCCATTAACGCATTATTGCAGGCCACCACAAGAACAATGCCCACTAAGCGCAGTACTTGTTGCCCAAGGATAAGGGATGTTTGTAAATAGTGTAGGAAATCAGAAATAGCATTGGTGTCTCTCGTCCCCTAAGAAGAGGATGGCAGCATGAAGAACGTGTTCTTGATTCCTTGCGTTGCTCCCAACCCTTACACTGCCCTGAAGTGTATCTTATAGTCTCATAGACTGTAACTACTGCTGATCCCATCCGAAAGCGCATCACCAACTAAAGTAGCTCAGCACCTACGAGCCAGATATATGGTATATGTGGTATTTATGGTATCGGTTTGGTTGATCTAGTCTGAAGTTCAATCGACTTGGTTGTAATCCAAAACTAATCCGTTCTGAGTCACTTTCGGTTTTCGCCAAGACCTTTCCCGGAGCCTCCAACCCCGTGATCTACTGTTCGACTACTGCATCAGAACATCTCCTTAACATCACCATACCCACTTCACACTCCCCTCCTTCAAGTCAGCAATACCACCCCTCATAAGCGGACGACTGACTTCCGCGAACTCGAGAGTCTCGACAAAGCCGTCAACGCCGACCGCCTCAATCATCGAGCATCCTTTAGCGACAAGAAGGACTGCCCTTATCTAGCTCGATCTACCAGATCACATAGGTTCACGGCGTATACGCTCTGTAGTCCGTCGTGGCGAATATTAGCACCTAACATCAGGTAGATTTCCTTCTCCTACTTATCTCGTTTATCGGCCGTCCAATATGGGGCCAACATAGCATCCAGACTGCAGTCGAGCAAGTGTCTAACAACGAGCGACCTCGTATCGCATTCACAGATTCGGGACTTGTTATGGCAGAGCAGAGTACCCACGATGTGGTAAATAAAGCACAGTCGGTCGGCGACGCTTCGCCCTCCGACGTTTCTGCGCTCAAATCAAACGATTCAAACGCCGTTGGCGACTCGGAGAGGACAACAGCTCAAACCAACACTCACGAAACTTCCTCGAGCGAACCGGAAAAATACAGGGATGTCGATGTTGCCGATGTGGATCCGCGACGAAATGGCACCGGGTCCGGAGATATCGCCCATGAAAACGGGAACGTAAGTCTGGATGATCCCGAACGCTTCTAGTTCCTGCTAATATTAGCATAGTTTGAGGAGAAGCCCTTGGATCCAGAAGGCGAGACCGTCGCTGATAATAGAGAACACAATTCAGAACCAGTTGGGGAAGGTGGGGCTCATGTAGTGATTGAGGATCTACCCATATTGCAGACTTCTGCCGAGGTCAGCGGAGGCTCAGATACAGATACCACCGGGGCAGATGTTACAGAGTCTTCAGGGAAAGCGCTTAAGGATGGTAAAAATCACGGCCGATCAAATTCAGTGAAGAAGCCTATCTCGTTCAAGGCTGTTTCGGTGACGAAGAGTTTTCTTGCCAAAGCTACCGCTGGGTCTCCGCCTGCCTCCAAGGGAAGTAGCGACAAAGGTAAGGTAAACACATAGCACAACGAAACTACGCGAAACTGATTTTCCAATGTCAACACCAGCTCCCATCACTGCTATCAAGGATCAACCAGCACCACGCCCTCGATTGGTAGCCAAGTCAGGCAGTGGTCTTCGAGACGCGATGCCAAAAGCAATGAATTCCACGAACAATTCGGGACGCGGCAGTGGGCCAGACCCGAATCAAGTGTGGAATCGTAACCGCCGTAAGTGTTCTGTCCAAGGCAATACAATTCGGATACAATTCTCTGACATCGAGCAGCGGTGCAACCCGCGCCTCCAAAACAGTTTACCGACGAGGAACTGAAGCAAGAATATGGTATTCACCTTGCCACAAGACTTCAAGCAGATGGGGAGGACAAACAGAACAAATGGGCGGACATCGACGACGAAGAAGACGACTGGGCGCCGGACACAATCGAATGGAACGATGGGACGAAGATAACTATTGCACCTATGGAGACTGCCGCTGCCCCTGTGGTCTCGGCCACGAAAGAGAGCAAAGCTGAAGCTATTAAGCCAAGTATGCCTACTACCAAGGTACCAAGCTCCGTGGGACCAAATGCCACCGTTCTGAAAGTCGGATCAACTACAACGGTACCTCTCAAACTCGGAGGCCTTGTGTCGAAAGGGTTTTCCGAAAAACCGACTTTGGTTGCTAAACCTGCCGTCGCTGCTGCCGTCAAGTCTCCATGGGCACCTCTCCCACCAGTCGAGAAAGTTTCACCTGTTTTAATCAATGTAGCTCAACAATCATCAACGCGATTTGGCCAAAAGGATCCTCACGGATTTGAGGCCATGCCACCTCCTCCGTCCCCAACGAAGGAAATCGCTGCTGATGACTTCAACCGGTCTTGGCGCGATCCACAGGCAGGCAACATGCGCGAACTTTTTAATTCGCAGTCCGGACGATATGAGCCCGTGAATAAGGCGCGTCGCGGGTCTATTCGTGTCGAGCCAACCTTCCGTGCACCATCACTGCTGCAAAGACCGCTGCAGGCGGATCAGCCAGGGCCGGCGGAGCCGTCCGCCGCATTTCAGACTAACCGTTCAACCGCGAGTCAAGATGCGGGTTCATGGAATCGAAGACGCACTTCTTCGAACGTCAGTGGTGGGAGTGGTGGTTTTGGACGCCGCATGTCATCTGGTAAAGGTCCGGAAAGGCCACCGGCACCCAGTGAGAGCCACCAGCAACATCGAGGCTCTCAGCCCAGCTTGGCCTCGGATCAAATTGCACCACCAACTCGCAATAACACAGCATCTGCACTCGATGAAAACCAGAAGCAGTATGCTGGACGCGTCTTTTCGCCAGTTGAGAATAATCAACACCAGCCTTGGCAGGCACGTCACTCGCCAGGAGTAAGCCATGCTCAAATCAAAGGGCAGCCCTTGGGTTCCGAAACGTTGTCAGTCCAAGTTGCGTCTACGCCTGCCGAACAAGTATCAGTTCAGAGTTCCATATCTGAGGTTCAAGATCCCGTTGTGATGCAAAAGAAACTCATGCGGGAGAGACGCGAGCTCGCTGTCAAGCGTCGACAGGAGCAAGAGGCCAAAGAAGAGGCCGACAGGAAAGAGAGAATCCGCGCAAAAATGGAGGCACTTGGACTGCCACCTTTGGAGGAGGAGAAGGCATCAAAGGCACAGTCTACAAAGTCACAGACTTTGGAGACCAGACAAGATATGCCGAAAGCGAAGCTTGCTGTCCTTGATCGCGAACCGACTGTTAACGGGATGGTTACCACCGCTCAATCGCCTCCGAAGCCACCCGTTCCCGATATCTCGGGTGAACCGAAACAATATGGGATGATGAGAGTCCATCATCCCCAGACAGTCAAGAAGTTACCTTCAGTGAGCGAACCCGTTGTTGATCAGGCCTGGGGAGAGGTTGTCCCTGCAGACCAAATCTGCGAACCCGTTGTTGACCAGTCCTGGGGAGCGGTTATGCCTGCAGACCCGACCCGCGAAACCGTTGTTGGACAATCCTGGGCAGAGGATATGCCTGCAGACCGAACCTCATCGTCGTTCAGTGACGCAACAGTGGAAGCTAAGAACGAAATGCATCTGCCAATTCGAAATGGGACCGAGAGCACGACACAGCAATCAACATTCAAGTTACACAACGATCTAAAGCCTCACAAGCATCTACCTGAGGAGCAGAAGGAGAAGCCATGGCAGAATGTACCGCAGGGCTCAGATACCTACACAAGTTGGGGAGAAGCCGGCTTGGTCACACACTCGGCTGCCGGAGGCAACCTTTGGGGTACCCCTGGCAGAGACAAGGCTCTGGGGAACGGCACATTCGATCACAACCTGACCCGGCTGCCTCAAAGGCAGGTTACCCATCAATCAAGGGTATCCCCCCCAGGCCCTGGGCCAATGGGGCCTTCTTCTGTACGATCAACGGTCGTCCCACCTCACACTGGTGCTATTCCTCTTGAGCGTCCACTCAGAGACGGCCAATCGATGCCAATCTCCGCTCAAGAAGCTAGTGAATCGGCTCGTGAAGCTCGTCATCATCAAGACAACCTTAGTCAAGACTTGCGACTACCAAAGCCCATCGCGCCACCGGCGCCACTAAGAAACCAGTCTCGCCAAGCTCCTAATGCTGTCAACAAAGCTAGAGTTCAATCTGGCTGGAACAATTTCCACATCACGGCTGCTCGGGATGAGACAGAAGCGAGGGACAAGGCTCGCAAGGCACGTGAAGCACGTATAGCAGAGGAGGCCAGGACAGGCGTCAAGCAGGGATTAGAAGCGGACTTCAGTGAGACGTTCGTTCAAGTTGCTGTTGATGAAGGCAATGGCAAACGGAAGTATGTAAATACTGCCAAAGAAGCAAGCACCGAGCAAGACTTCACTGATGGGCAAGAGGGCTCTCAGCCTGGGTGCAGTCCTGTTATCAGCAAAGGCATTGAAGCGAAAGCGACAACCAAGCCTCACGTTGCAACGCCTGCGTTCGGGGACTATACTTTCCGTCAAACTGCTCTCGACGACCGCACTGGCGGCCGCAACTTTGTGGATACTTATAAGCCAGTAAACGTTGGGCAAGAAGGGACTCGTCATACGGCGCGCAATCATCTCGACAATGTCATGGTAGCACCTAAGGCGACCTCAGCCACTTCGAGCGGCGCTGGAGCCACTGGCCGAGGTTCGAGATTCTTCCCCCAGGTGCTGGACGAGAGTTCTTCCTCAGACAAGCGATCTGCCAGTTACTCTTCCGTTGATTCTCGTTGCACATCTCCGCCGCCTCCAGACTCGGATGACCATCCGGCATATGCTGGTAACGTTTCAAAACCTACAGTGAGCTTACCATTCATGAAGCCTAAGCCTACCGTGAGGCTCCCACCTCCTGTGTTGGTACCGGTCGCGCCGCCAGAGCTATCAAAGATGCAACCACCTGTGCAGCCCCTTCGCGTGGTCTCGCAGCCATTGGTCAATACGCCATCTTGGCAGGACCGATTCAATGGTCTGTTTGGGAGGAAAGCGTCCCCCGAAAAAAAGCATGTCCTCGCCGTCAATTCGGCGACCAAGGTTCCGCTTGAGGTTCCATTGACGCAAGTTCCGGCGGCAGTGTCACTGCCTCGGGGTGATGATGGAGACGTTACGACGAGGTTCCTCGATGCTGGGAGCATCACTTCCACAAAGATGGAAAATGAGGAAGCTCTCTTCGAAGAGCGAGAGTTCGGCTCTCTACCGACGGTCAGGCTTCCCAGGCATGCACCTCCAGCAGCCTGGCAACCCGCAACACCACCCTCGCCTCTCAAGCCACATTCGAAGCTGTTCCATTCGCCAATAGTTCAGGAAACAGAGTCTCACAGCATCCAGCCAATGTTTTGGAGTCTCTGGGACCAAGAGAATCTTAGGACCAAAGCCTTTGTGATCAACGTTAAGTTACCTGGGGCGATGTTCAATAGGGCACTGCTTATGGAATGGGGGTATTACTCGCACCCTAAGTATCGGCCATACCCTCCAGAACGCAGGATGCCCGCCAACTTCAAAGGGCGGAAAGGTGTGAAGTCTAAAGAGAATCCTATCAGTACTGGCCACGCAAAGGGTGTTCAGGCTCAGCCGCAGAGTCTTCCCAAGAATGGTACCAGACCGGTTTTCCATGGTGCGAGTTGGGCACGTCGGGTATCCGGCGTCGTACAGTGAGGATCCCTCCGAATGGTCTACTCGGAGTGTTGACTATGTCCGCCCCTGGCAGTATTGAATCAAGCGAGGTCCAATAGACGGCGTGATTTTGGATGTGCTGGCTCGTTGCCTGGCTGCCTCTCTCTTGTCTTTCGTCACTGCCCATGATATGCGGCGTTTGCCTTGAAGCTGTCCGCATTATTCCCTATCGTCCATTTTCAGACGCATTCTCCCTGGCGATCAGATGTCGCTTGTTGCACTCGTTTCTCGTTCGCGCATCTTCTGCTGGCTGTGCGCAGTCGGTAGGACTGGTGGCTATCGTGGGTGGTGTAGCCACTTGGGTTTAGACGTTAGCTCCAACGAACAGCTTTGAATACCACCATAGCTTTGAATACAAGATCATCATAATACGAGTGTAGTCTTCTGCATTGTGATAGAATAGACACGATCCTAAACACACATCCTCTGAGTGGATGACATGAAGTCTGGAGTATCATACGATGGATATGACGCGATGCCTTTAATGACTGTTCACAAATGTTCGCCACCGACGCCCATGCCAAATACTCATAAAGGCCTCCACCCCTCCTTTGACCAAAACGCCATACAATATAGAAAGATTAGAATCACCAATTCCATGTCCTCGAAGATGCGCTAAAGACGGGCGGCTTCCACTGCAGCCTCTCCGGATCGATCCGACGCTTGCCCTTGACCCTCTCCTTCTCCCTCTGCTTCTCCTTCTGCTCGACGATGGCGTTGGTCAGGACAATGACATGTTGGCCCTTCTATCGACATGGTCAGCATCGTGACTCTCGCGGAGTGTTTTTCTTCGACGGCAGCACTGGCCGCCAGCAAAGGAAGGAAGGGGGGAGCAAACAGAGTTCGAGGGGGCCAAATCTTACCGAATACCTCAACATGTTGAGATTCTGCAACGTGTGCAGCACATCATTGGTCGTCATGGCCGACAGCGCGCCCAGCTCTTCGACGTTGACTTCGGCCCGCCCGTCCGTCAGGACGTCGACGATGGTCTCCTGCCAGTAGGCGCGGTAGCCCAGCAGGCCCAGGTCGCTGAGCGGCTTCTCGGGGCTGCCGAGCTTGCCCTCGCGCTTGGAGAGCTCGTAGCTGAAAGCGATGAGGAGCTTGCCGAAGCCCTTGCGCTGATACTGCGGCAGGGTCAGGATGCAGGCGACGTTGTAGCCCTCGGCGGACTCCTTCTCCTTGGAGAAGTAGCCGACGAGGTGGCAGCCGTGGTGGTCGCGGGTGGTCATGCAGTAGAAGAGGAAAGGGTCGACGTCGTAGTAGAGGGTCTTGTGGTCGAGGAAGAGCTTCGACAGCAGGCACAGGTTGCGGCACCAGGTGCGCTGCCGCCGGCCGTCGATCTCGAAGAAGCTGACGTGGTCGTCGCGGTAGATCTCGTTGCCGGGCGGGTGCAGGAGCGTGCATTTGGCGCGGTGGCGCTCGAAGGGCCGCCGTCGGCCGAAGTACGACAGGCAGAACTCGCAGATGTACACCATTTCTTCTTCCGTGTATTCGACCGGGTACGGGCTGAAGTACCACGGCTCCATCTCGTGCTGGCCCATCTGCACCCGGCCCAGGTTCCGCACCCGGCTGATTTCCGTCTGGTTCTGCGTCATGCTGCCGCCCGTGCGGAGTTTCTCGATCTCCTCCTCGCGCGAGTAAGGGGCGTCGTTGGGGGCGGAGGCCTTGGCGGCGGCGGCGGCGTCTTGGACGTCGACGAGGTCCATCTCTTCGTCTTCGGGTTTGGGCGTGCCTTCGAGCACTTCGGTCTGCACGACCGCGACATGGCCGCTTTCGTCATCTTTGCTCCGGTTCTCTTTGCCGCCGGCTTTGGAGGGTCTGGTGATTGCTTTGCCTTGGGCGTTCGTCGATGCGCCGAGCTCGGGCGTCGCGGACACTTCGCGGGACCTAGTCGTGCCTGGACGAGGGCGTTTTTGACCCGCTTTGGGAAGTGAGGCTTTGGATGGAGGGGGGCCGGATTTCTTCTTTTCGGGCTTTTCGGGGGCGGGCCATTCGACTTCCCGGCTTAGGTCAATACGGGTGGATGGAATCCATTCTGGCTTTGTGAGTCGTCTTCTTTCAAAGGGGAAATCTTGGACTTCTAACCATCTAAACGCTTGTTGAACTCTTCGTAGTGGACGCTGTCGGGGCGGTCAGTATGCCAGAGTCAGGGGGCGAAAGGACGCCCAGCACTCACTAGAAGTATGGCTGCCCTTTCCGCTGTTGCATAGATAGAATCTCAGCTTTCCTTTGCTCGCCATCCTGAGCATGAGTTAGTAGTCATATCAGGATTTCCGGACCGTAGACACCAGGGATGTGTTCTGAGATATAGATCGAGGAATCCACCAGTCAAACTTGAAGATGGGAAACAGTAGCTGGACATGTAAGAAAATGAATCAAAATATGAGTAGAGCGATGGAAAGAGTTCTGTAAAGACATTTGTTTCTAAATCAAAACTGCTGCTGCTGCTGCTGCTGCTGCAGAGCGCACAATCGAACGGTCGCAAAAAAGCTCAGGTTCTCAAGCTCACCTTTTCAACGAAGGCCTTTACACCGATCCTGTGGCAAATATCAGCGTCTCTGTGACATTTCCGGTCCTAGAAATCATATCCAGCGATACAATAAACATACCTCAGCGTTGCGAAGGTCGCAAAACCCTTCTCTATCGGATCTGGCGTCCCAGTCGGCTCATGAGATGGATCTCTGGGCGCCATTTGCGTCCGTAGAATAGATAAACTGATGTTGCGTGGATTTTGACGATTAAAGTATCAAGTGAAAGGTGTCTGAAATCATTGACGCGGCGTTCGCCTCGTTGATGACCTTTGTCGTCTTTGCGACCGGCGGTTGCCTCATCGCCTCCGCTGAGTGAAGACTTTCACTTGCGGAAAGCTACCACGAACTTCTCGCTCTCGTCACACATATCATTCTACTGCTAGCTAGGACTCAAAAGGCGTCTTCTAATATGACGCTTCACCAACCAATGGCTGTGGACTAATTTAATAGGGAGATCTCCCTTACCATGTCCACAGCGACGAACAAGTCCTTGCGGATGAGGTACCGCATCGGACGAGGAGAGCAAGGCGTCCTTACATTCGAACCCTACAAGTCCGCCCTCCTACCACTATGGCGCTTTCGTACACTACCAATCGCCAAGCAATCATCGGAGGATCTATGGAACCGATTTCTACATTACGATTCCCAGAATGACTTTGTGGGCATGGACATGGCGCGGAAGTTCATCCAGATGGGCATGACAAGAGCGAGGAGATATGCGAATCATAAGGGAGGGCGGAAGTATGATCAAGTCTCGGGGAAGGAGCTGGAGAAGAGTAAGGGTCATAAGGACATGAAGGAAAAGGAGGAGGCGAGCCTTGTCTTTAGGCAATTTTGGGAGAGGTGTAGGGCTCATGAAGGGTATGTGGAGAAGAAGGAAGAATTCCTGAGAGAGCAAAAGGAATGGGATAGGGAGCGAAGGGCGTTGAGTAAGGTGGCCAAAAAGGTCAAGGCTGAGGACGGGTCAACGGAGGACGGATGATAATGTGGTTGCATGTCATGACAAGTCGCTCGCCTTTTATCGCACAATACTCAGCGAAAGCACAAACGCGGCCTATGGAGCATGACGGGATCCGATCCGTCAAATATCAGGGATCCCTCCTATTCTGCACAGCGGCGAGCGCTGATGGACCCGTTGAATGCATCTACGACCGTCAGCATGCCACGCCTAACTCTAAAGGATAACGCAGCATACCGTCTCGGCGAAAGCAATCCATTCTTGGATCCCCTTCACATAGGGGTCATTCTCATCTGGTGTGCTCTCGTGGCCCCATAGTACCACCTCGTCAAACGAAGCCTGTTCTTCTAGTATCCTTACGGGCTCATCCTCGGCTCCCTCATCCTGTTCCACGAAATCGTCATGCTCGAGCTGCGCTACGCCAGTGTTGTCGCTACCCTGAGGTACTGAGCGGTCTGTTGGCTTCAATACGACGCCTACTGACATTGATCAGTGGGAAAAAGGCCGATACATCTACGCGCTATGACCGACCTCGATAGCCTTCCGGTATCTTGACATTTCTGCCGTGTAGCTTGCGCCCTCGAAAATACGCGACCTTCTTCCCATCTGTGAAGCATTTCATGAGCAACGAAGCGCCTGCTTCAAGGCTTGGGCTACATTACCATTGTCGGTTCGTGGCGACCAGTACCTCTCTGTCGCGCTGACTGGGCCATTGTGATGGACTCGGCAGGGGAGCACGTTCGGCGTGCATGTCTGAGTTCGGTCTGTCTTGGATTCGATTGATAACATATTGTGCGTCCAGACTTTTAAGTCTAGGTTTGTAGCTGATGTTCCGGCTATGGATACCTTAACCTTAACCTTCAAAATACTCTCCGTAGTCCTTATCGATAACCTTAACTTCCGGTCCGGGACTAATCGACGTTTTTCAATGGACTAGTCCTAGTAGGGCGACAGACGACGGCCCCCACCCCACATTCACACCGTTTGATGGTTCCTAGACTTCGACGATATTGTTATTGCCCGTTTCGACGTTGCATCGGACTGTGATTTGCAGTGCTTTGTCTTGCCTTGCCTTGCTTTACTGCTTCGCTTCACTATATATAGTCTGTCATAGAATTACTCACAACAAGCATTGAACGATTTCGCCATGCCGAAGGTAAATCCCCACATCTTGGAGAGACTGCCCGCCCTTCTTGAGCTAACGTGGTCCGGCTCCAGATTACAGAGCTCCTCTTCGACTGCGACAACACGCTTGTCCTGTCCGAAGATTTGGCCTTTGAAGCCTGTGCCGAGCTGGCCAACGAGATCCTCGAAAAACACCACATCAAGGACCGCTACACTGGTCCGCAGCTGTTCTCGAACTTCGTCGGCCAAAACTTCCGCGGCATGATGGGCGGCCTGCAGGAGAAGTACAATTTCACCATGAAGCCCGAGGAACTCGAGAGTTTCGTCAAGCAGGAAGAAGACCGCGTGATCGCGACGCTCGAACGCAAAGCCCAGCCGTGCGTCGGCGTCAACGCCGAGCTGGACAAGCTCGCGAAATCGAAAAAGTACGGCATGGCCGTCGTGTCGTCGTCGGCGCTGCGACGCGTGCAGGCCTCGCTCAAGAAAGTCGGCCAGGACCACTATTTCCCGCCGGATCATATCTTCAGCGCCGCGACGTCGCTGCCTGTGCCGACGTCGAAGCCGAATCCGGCCATCTACTTGCATGCGTGTAAGGTGGTGGGCAAGAAGGCGAAGGAATGCCTCGCCATTGAGGATAGCAAGAGTGGGACGCTGAGTGCCGTGCGCGCTGGCATCCCGGTCGTGGGGTATGTAGGGAGTTATGACGGGCACGACAAGCAGGTGGAGATGGCCAAGCTACTCAAAGACAATGGGGCGAACGTCGTCATGACCAATTGGTTGGAGTTCCAGGATTGTCTGACGACTATCGAGAAGTCGTGATAGGACATGTTCGTTTTGACGTTTTCCTTTCCTTTGCGGCAAAGGCAAGGCCGCTGTGACGACTGATTATGGACGATATAACGGAGAAAATTGAGGCTTGGGGTCCTACATAAGAAGGGGTAGAGAGCTCACCGATCTTCGCTCTTTTGAACATCTACCCTTAGATATTATGATCATCTCATTGGAATCTCTGTCGTTGTCGTTATCTTCCAACAGAATAGGACGGTGGATTGATCAGATGATTTAGATGAGGATAACTCTATTCCTACTGTCTTGCAATCTAGGAGACACCTACCTTGCAAACATTCAATCATTTAGTGCTCTAATTGATCGGTCCCGCATGCAAAACACTTCGTGATAAAGCCAAAAATTCGAAAAATCAATTGTGGAGAAAAGTGGACTATCTTTTCCTTCCTCTTCCTCTTCCTCTTCCTCGATCTTCTGCTTCGAAACATCCCAGCAAGCCCTACTCTCAGCCCATCCTTTCCTTGACGTACGTCGCAGCCAACAACAATGTTGTGTCTGACACCTCCACATGTATCCGTCTTCTCCAGAAAATCCATAGCCGTATCGCCACTGTGCCTTGAATTCTCTCGCTCGGACTCCTGACAGGGAGGGGGAGGGATGTTCTTCTGTCGTTCATAGATCAAACCCGGTCGGGTTGTTATTCGCAAAGGTGTCTCACCACGTATCTAACCTATCTACGCCGATTCCGGGACTGTAAGGATGGCTGTAGTCCTGGGATAGAATCAAGGGTGGATGGGCGGGGGTGATTGGTTCTTCTCTCACTCCCAGGGAAAGAGTGGTGGAAAATGAACTACTTCGACCGCGAACCTCTGACACTGGCAACACACTCGATCGTTATTTCATTGGTCGTCTCGAGTACAGGCTACGGCCAATACAAATACGGTGTCTAACAATACACGCTCCAAAGCCTGTCTTGCCACCGTATCCGAGCCCACCCATCGACGCCTGTGCGTGCATCCAGTCCCCGCGGTGCTAATGTTGTACAAGGATCCCATCTGTAAGCAAGAGGTTTCATCAACGTAAGCGAGTGTGTACTGATCATTAATCTCGAATCCTCCCTGGTTCAGAGAAGACGTAAGGGCTCTCAGTCTGCGTATACTCCAGCGCGAGTGACTGCCCTTTTCGGGTCGTTGCCTTCCCATCACCTCCGTAGCTGAAAGGTTAAGGTATCAATCTCCGAGTGTGCGGCAAGGCAATCTACCGCACCTCCTGCAGTTCAAACCCGCGCAACGGCAGCGGCCCCGTCTGGATCGGCGGTGGAGGTCCGGTCCCGCTCCGTCTTCTCCTCTCGCGCTCCAGAGGCCCCGTATCCCAACCACCCATGTCTCGGCCGTTTCGGAACTTCCCACCTACGCCCTTCATCCAAGTGGCGTCTTCATCGACGCCAAGCCAATAGGTTTTGCCGACGCTGACCATCGCGCGACCGAGGCGGCCTTTCCAACCTTCTCCTTCGCTGAAATGAGGTTCGAATGGGTTCTCGACGAGCGAGCTGTCCTCGGGCTGCAGGTGGATGTTGCTCCGGGATGAAACGTCGGCGATATGTTGTCGCAAGACGGAACGTGCGTATGACAACACAACGAACGCAAAGTAGACCCTGACCATCAGCAGCGCGCAGATGACGAGAATGCTGCTCCAGCTTTCGGGCTGGGCGAAGCCATGTCCGAGACTCGGTCCCGGCGCCGATGCAGATGCGCCGCGAACGCCGATCGCGACGGCATCTTGGCCCGTTGTCAGACCTGCAGCAGGGGTGGCGGCGACTTCGACATGGGAGACGTTGTACTTGGGGCTAGTGAAGCCGGCCGTATCGCCCATCATAGATCCGCCGACTCCGGGAGCAGGCGCGCCTTGTGCGTCGGAGTGGTGCTGGCTGATGACGAGAAACCAGGTGACCGCGAACGCGGCGGTATATGCCGCATTGATGACTGTGTCAAGCACGTAGAACCAGGCAAGGGCAAGGCATTGGAGAGGCGACTGTTTCCGGATATGTGGCGCAAGGGTGGCGGTCAGCACGAGGGCGAAGAGCGAGTAGATGTACATGGATAGTTGGAGTGGAGAGAGATGAAGGCCCGTGAGGATGGCGAGGAGGCCATAGAGGCCGGAAACTTTGTTGAGGAGGAGGGAGAGCGTGATGAGCTCTGTTCCCGTCCGTAAACTCATTAGATAGAGAAATGTCTAATACGAAGTAGTTGTCAGAAAGAGATCACTGATCGAGAATGGTATAAGGTCGCTTTGCAAACACACATAGGTGATATAGCATTGATTGGGGGAACAGTCATCATACCTGGGGCCGTGGTAGGCGGAACAACCTTGCGGAGACACCCATTATGATTCCACCGATTGACCTTCTCCCATCCGTGCCGTAGGTAAGGTACTGTACGTTACCTTGCCTTGGCTTGGTGAGTGCATGCACACATGTGTCAGTCCGGATTGTGGGAAGGTGGTCGTCGTGGGCCAGCCAGCATCAGGAAGTCTCCGAGGTACTCGTACTCGGCAAAATTAGTCCGGTCTCCCATTACGACCAATGACGAATCTTGCCGACCCTGCACTCATAATAACCAGATCACTTTAATTCGGTCATAACGTTGGTCTTAGTCTTCAGTATCAGGTTGATGCTAATACCAACTCATGAATTGCTCTATTAAGCTCTGGTATCTGCGTACCCAGAAGGAACCAATGCATATCTATAATACACTGTCAGGGAGTATGCTCAAAACATCCATACAAGAAACAGAAGCCCCCGCTCAAAACGCCTACCATTCCTGTGAAAGGATGAAATCCCGCGAGATTTACAGGATGACCGTGAGGGAGGGGTACGGCAACGACGCGGCGTCAGGGGATGGTGAGATATTAAGTCCCCTTGAGCGATATGGTATCAACAGGCGCATCCTTCGTTACTTGCCGGTTGCGTTGGATTGATGTTGACGTCGATCACTATGGCTTTTATCAGCATAACACAGAGATACTAATAGCCTCTCACTTACTTTGCGACTCGACCCTGTTCCCTTCCCCCTCCATTCCCGGTAAAGCCTGCGCTATCCTCCTGAACAGCTGCTTAACGTTGTGCCCCAGCTTCGCGCTCGTCTCAATGAACATCAGGTTGTGTTTCTTCGCCTCCTCTTCTCCCTGTGCGCTTGTGACCTCTCTCTTGTCATTCAGGTCGGTTTTGTTCCCAACCAGCACGATGATCACGTCGTTCCCCCTCTCCCCTCGAACGTCATCCACCCATTTCCGCGTGTTCTGAAATGACTTGGCGTTGGAGATGTCGTACACGACTACGGCTACGCTGGAGTCGCGGATGTATGAGGGTATCAAACTTCGGAACCGTTCTTGGCCGGCAGTGTCCCAGAGCTGTAATCGAACTGTCCGATCTTCGAGGTACATTGTCTATGTTCCCGGATTAGCCCGTAGAATCCAAAGCGCGGCTCAGTCCTGTACACATACTTTTGAGAGAAAGTCAATGCCTATCGTTGCTTGATACTGGTTGTCGAATGAATCGTACATGAATCTAGTTATTAAGGAGGTTTTGCCAACTGCGACAGCAGTCGATACAACATCAGCCAGGTCCACGTATAGATCGTTCGTTATGGATATGTACCGCTCTGTTCCCCTAGGAAAACAAGTCTGGACAAGCTCTGGTCAGCGTTCCTTCGGTACTCATAGCTCTCGAGGCAACAGTATCTGCTTACTTGAACTTCTTCAGAGGATTCGAATACGATCCTACGGTCGACTGTGCCGCCATGGTGATAATGAACCTGGGTGAGGAGCAAGTCTAAGATCTTAAGGTGATAAGGGCGCGGGTAGGTACTTGTGAATATAATTGATCCCTTTTCAGGAGAGCTGCCTCATAACAATTGCCCAGTCCGGGGAAAATTAACGTTATTCCGAGCGCATCACTATCGCTTCTGCTTTGGCTTAGCCCACAAAAGCTTAGTCATCCAGCATGCACATCGCGGAACATGTAACTGAAAACTTATCGATAGCCAGCGGTAGCAAGAAGAAATTCACGAATCTCGAGGATTGACCACGGAAGTCATGGCGACAGTGCTTAACCCACCAAGCCAATTCAAGCAGCCTTCAAGAAAGGGTAAGAAGGCTTGGAGGAAGAATGTCGACATCACGGAAGTTCAGGAAGGCCTCGAGGATCTTCGACAGGAAGTGATCAAAGGGTGAGGACTTTCTCCGCACAATGCCCGTGCATGGTAGGGCAAACTTAACTGGTGACCATTGTTTCGCAGCGGCATTATTGCAGAAAAATCTTCCGATGACCTTTTCACGCTCGATACAACCGGGTCAGACGCCATCCAAAAAGCTTACAATAATGTCCACAAACCGCTCAAGGCCGACGAGATTCTATCACAGCGGTCCGCGATACCGGCGATCGATAGTCGAAAAAGGTCAGGGGTTAATGTGACAGACGGAGTGATTGAGCCGAACAGCAAGAGGCGGAAGGGAGGGGTTAGCCACAAAGAACTCCAGCGGCTGAAGAATATTGCATACGGCGGAGAGACGGTACCTAAGGATGTTGTCGCAACAGCCAACGCTCCTGACTACGATCCGTGGGCGGATACTCTAGAAGTTGCAGACAACCAAGATCCTTGTTTCTCGTTTCTAGAACCGCCTAAAGCGATTAAGGCGCCAAGGACGCTCAAAGAATCACCAATCTCACTCGTCGCGAACGGGAAGGATGTGCCTGCAGTCAAGAAGCCGAACGCGGGTATCAGCTATAATCCTGTGTTCCAAGATTGGGATCAACTATTGACCGAGGAAGGCGAGAAAGAGGTAGAAGCGGAACGCAAGCGGTTGCATGAGGCCGAAGTGGAGAGACAAAAGCTGGAAAAGATAGCGGCGGCCCAAGAAGAGGAGGACACTTACGCTCGAACAGAAGACGAAAGCGCCTGGGAGGGTATCGAAAGCGAGTTCGAGGGCGAAGAGTGGTTGACGAAACGAAGACCAGAAAGGAAAACCCCCGCCCAGAGGAACAAAGTCACGCGAAGAAAGGAAGCGGAGAGACGGGCGCGGTGGGAGGCACAGATGAGGAAGAGAGCGCAACAGGCGGAGCAGATCAAAGCCATCGCCAAGGCGGTCAAAGCTCGGGACGAGGCTCGCAACCAGCTTTCCACGCGAGTGGAGAACGGAAGCGACTCCGATGTCGACGATCGAAAGTTGAGACGCAGGAAGTTTGGCAAGAATCCGTATGTCTCTCCCGTGCTGGCCGGACGGAGCATATACTGATTGAAGCGAGCAGACTCCCCGAACCTCCCCTGGAATTGGTCCTTCCCGACGAACTCCGAGACTCGCTCCGGCTGCTCAAGCCTGAGGGCAATCTGCTCAAAGACCGGTTCCGCAACATCCTCGTCAGAGGCAAGATGGAAGCGCGGAGGCCGATCACGCAGCCGAAGAAGGCGAAGAGGACGTATACGGAGAAGTGGACGTTTAAGGACTTCACGATATGATTGCGAGAGCGGGGGGGTATAATTTGTGGTTGTTGGAAAGACTACGGACCTAGAGATGAACGGGAAAAGCCATAAAAGCTGGTTTGCGAGCCACTGTGTGGTTGTAGGCCTACTGTGCCCTAACTTCTTCTACAAACTATAAACAAGTCCACAATCTGTATGTTTCAGACTCGAATCACGTCTGTATACCTCGTGGCTACCTCCACATTGCCCTACCCAGCCTTTTCATAATGTTTCCATGCGTTCACCATCATCATTACAACAAAGGTGTCCAAGAAGGGCATCCCGAGGCTCGACGGAAATTCCTGGCCGCTAGTCTGTCTCCCCTGATTGTTTGATTATCACCCTTAGAAGTTAGGTGTTATTTCGTGGATGTAGGTTGACAGTAATCGCGTGTCTTTGAAGCTACGAATGGTAGCACTTGATTCCGATGTAGAGGTCGGTTGTTCTTTCAAAGCGGATAAAACAGAGAGGTATGTGTGGTCTTCATCTCATTGATGTATTTATGCGCAAGAAGGCACCATAGACTTCGTCTGTCGAGCTCGAGGTTGCCGATTCCCGCAGAAGTATCGGCCACCTTCGACGTCGTCTACGTCGTACAGATATGCCGGGTCGTTGACCTCGGCTCCAGTCGTAAGCTTCTCACAGAACACAATCCTGTCATTGTTGGGACACGTAGAGGTAGGAGGCCCAATTGAGCGTCTTGAAGGGAGTATTTCGGGTTCGAATGCTGCTATTTGCTGATATAGCACGTCATCGTTCTCACCGCTTGATTTTCCGAGGATGAAAGTTGAGATGGCATTATAGGGCTTCGACAATGCCTAGTAAAGTAAGGATAAGCCTGATAACATCGTTGCTCAGTTCACATACCATAGTCGACGGACTGTACCTGGAAGGCGGTTCACTTCTTCCCTCGTTTCTTCTTATTCCTTGTCTTCCCCTGCTCATGTCCCTCCTCAGTTTGCTTCACTCTGGTCCTCGTACCCCACCTCTTGGCGTGCTCCGACTCAAACGCATCCTTCTCCCTCTGAAACAAAAGCATACAAGCCCTCGCATCTTCCACGCTCGAATGCTCCCCTCCTTGAATATCCACCCCCAACACCTCCTTCGCCAACCTCTTCAAACTCGGCGTCTTTCCCATCGCCAGCCGTCGGAACGCCGGATGCCGACTGGTGTCCCTAATATCCCTCTTCGGATGCCCGAGCATTAACACCTCCAGATCATGCCTCACGCCGTGTCCCACTAGAATCTTCCCGTCGAGTAAGCCGGCGACGGCAGTCTGTACGTCCTCCAGTGAGCGCGCGCTCCGCATGTGCGAAGGTAAGATGCCGGAGATGGGAGTCCGCCAGTCCGTAACGAGCTCTTTGGGTCGGACGTAGGAGTCGTATATTTGGACGCCGTGGTAGTTCACGATACTTACGCGGGCGAGGGCAGAGGTCAGGTCTGGTGTGGGGCCGACACCGACCATTTCGCAGTCTAGGGAGAGGTACCTGCCTGCTTCGCCGCTGTTTGGTAAGAGAACATTTAGCAAAGTGATCTTGTATTGAGCACGTCGAGCATTGGAGTTGTGAGACTGTGAGGATCTCAGGGTCCCGGAGAGATATGAGGGCGTACGTTGTGGATAAGCCCTCGTTTACTTTATCGACAATCTTCGTAGGGGCAACCGGCACCTCGATCACGGTCTCATCTTCCATGATCCTTCGCTTGTGGTATCTTTTGCCGGGTTGTATGGCTTGAGCTTCGTTCCCTCCTGGCTTGCGTCGCTTTACGCCGTGATGCTGTCGTTGGTGTAGATCTTCGCTGGTCTTGCGCTTGGGAGGTCTGGGTATTGACTGGAGGGTCTTCTGAAGCTTCTTCCAATTGCTCGACAGGGCTTTGAGATCCATTTCCGAGTCCGTTTATTGTGGATCTAGTAGCATGCTGCGAAGTGTGACGGGAAGGTCTCAGGCTGCTACAAGGGATATCCAGAGTGTTGGAGAAAGAGGAAGAAGATACATAATTGTCGGTAGTCTTCCACTTAGTCCTGAGCTGGCATTGTGCCCATGAGGTACAGTAAAGCTATATCGAGGGCTTTTGCAAAGCGGAACCATACCGGTACGGGAGACCAGATTACAGCTTTGGCACATCATAGGGGATGCCACATCATTCTACTGCGCACTCGAACGTCCTACATGTTATGTTCATTGTAGGTCTCCATAGGAGCGTGATAAGACATCGACTGACATGAGGCCTTGATCCCAGTGTTGCTGAGACATCTTGCAGGCCACACACCTAAAGGTTCCCGTCCTGTCTGCGCAGGTTGGACGCTGTGAATTCTTGCCTCTGTTGCCAGACAGACGCGTCAGGGCATGCCACATTCCAGAACGGACATCGCAAAGATACCGCAGACACAGTCGGGGACTCCGTATCTTCTTCGGAGGTTTTCTGAGGTTGTCGTCGATCGTTGTTGATAGTATGGAACGTGTTCATCATGGTATCCACTGAAAGAATCCACTGAAAGAATCCACTGAAAGGATCCACAGCTCCCAGAATGCAGTTGGAAATACCGGTCTCGAAGACTTGATCCAATCAAATCTTCAATGTCTGAACACCATGCCATTCCCCATCCACCTAAGGTCGGAAGCACGTGTCCCGAGGGTGACCGTGCGCCTCTCCTGTCATTTCATATGGAATGCTCGCTCAGGTGCACGGCCACACCGAACAGACATGACTCTCCACGGACTCTCTTTCCGCCACTCTTCTCTGTTCGTAGTGGTGGAAGAAAAACCCGACTCCCTGGAGCACGATCGGATTTATGCCACAGCACAACAGCCCCTTTGCATAGGTCCACGAGGAAATTATATATAGAAAGCTTCTTTTTCTACCATTTTGTAGCCAATCAGTTCCTCGATCATCGTCCAGAACACCAGCTTTTCTCAAACTCAACTCAACCTCAACTCAACCTTGATCCATCAAACGATTGCCGTTAAAATGCTCGTCAAGATGCTCTTCACTTGCAGACTCAGCGCCCTCCTCACACTTCTCTCCTCGTAGGTTCTCCTCAGCTTTTCCGTGTCTTCTCAATCGATCATCTTCCTACTGACACGAGGACAGCACACTGCCTCTCACCCTCGCCAGACCCCAATTCTTTCCGCGACCCGCCGGTGACGCGTTCACACTGTCGATTCCTACCATCCCGAACTTCAACTGTGCTCCGAACGTCATCACTGCTACCCACATCACAACTTCGATACTTGACGCATCCCACGCCACGGTCCTCACGGTCAACCGTGTCCAAACCGTTCCATACTCCTGCTATATTGCCACCATCACGGCAACGCCCGACAACTGCCCCTTCAACACAGCGACATGCACAGAGACCCCTTGCCTCATCGCAAGTACGACGACGGTGCCGTGTGTAGATCTCTGTTGTTCCACCACGCCAACGGTGACAAGTACGATGCCGTGTCAGACGGCGTGTGGGTTGGGCTGTGCGACGAATATGACAACTGCTACTCCAACTTCTTGTCCGGTTGTACCTTAAGTTGGGTACGGCGTTGCGTCAGGACTTGGGAGGTTGTGTGACTTGATTTCGAGAGGCGTTCTATAATGCGGGTCGCGTACTAGATAATGTGTCAATGCCGTGCTTGCGTTGCGGAAATCGACATGGGCCTTTTTTTGGTACAGTACCATATTGCTAGAGTGCCGGCACGGCCATTATTCGTCTCAGCTACATGATAGAGAACAAAGACGTTTCTTTCCCGTCTACTGTCCGTACCACCACCCTCTAACCTCAATATGCCATTTCCGCATGTTTGGGCAGCACATGACTCGTCCAATCCCCATGGCCCCAGTGATTTCGAAGTTCCACCAATCTCGTCCAGCTCGGAGTTGCCGGTATGTATATGCTATCTTCCGCATCGTGGTTATACGATGAGGGAAACTGCATATGAAAGGTTCCAGCAACCTGGATTGTGCCTGTCTTGCGGCCATGCACGTCCCGAACCCGGCTTGACACAGTAGCTATGTGAAACAACTTCTCTGGAAGTGTTCCCGGAGTGTAGGAGTAGACAGAAAGAGCACACTAGGCAAAGCAAGGAGAGTGTGAGAAGCGTCAAGTGTTGAGCTGTGGAAGCGTAAATTACATGGATTTAGCTCTCTGACAGTGAGCTCGAAGCTGGGTATCGTCAAACGCCACACGGACGCCCATCCTACCCAACGCCCAGACAAAAGGAACTTAGCTCCAATCTTAGTTGCTTGAGTTGTAGAGGCTCTCCACATCCTTAATCAAGTCCTGAACACTCGACCCTCCCTCGCAGTCCTTCCATTCCCCGTCGTCCCGGATGCACCTGACCTTATCGTTCAATCTCACGGTACAGCTGTAATTGACGTCCTTGTCAATACTCCTCTTGACGCTGGCTTCGAGCAGATCCATCCCTTTCCCTTCTTCGCTGATGCAGTCGTTGAGCTTGTCAAAGTCGATGCCGTGTTCAAGTGCGCAATCGTGCGCCAAGTCGCGAGACGGGATTTCTTGATAATCCTGCGTCATGCACATCGTGAAGCCCAGGTGAATCTTGGGATCTGGATAGAGATCTGCAGCGCAGAGTTCGAGAATGTTACCGAGACACTCAGAAGGACCGTGCTTGCAGCTTACGCCGCCGTCTGAGTCAAGACTATCGCGATGTAAGCACTATGACCGGGGCCATGTACGAAGAGCTGCATGGTGAACAACATACGTTCCGATATATGAGAGCTTGAAGTCGACCTTGTCATAGACCTTCTCCATAGCCGGGACCACGAGATACTCTAGGCAGTCCTTCGAATCTGGGCATTTGCTCATGATATGTGCCTCTAGTGGAACTCTCACCGGGCTGTGCGCAGTTGATGTCTGAACGACATCCTGAACCTGCAGTGGACCAAGGTCAAGTATCTGAGTAAACAACAAATAAACGAAAAGGTGCAGAGCTGTGATAAGCACAGCAAAAAGTAAGATCATGCGGTTGTGGGAGCGTTGGCGGTAGTGGTCCCTCACGCTCGCGGTCCTCTTGATCCCAACCATCTTTTCGTCCCAGAAGAGAGATCTCCCCTCTGCATTAGCCTCCATGGTTGTTGTTGCAGTACCAAGTCTGCGAATAAGTTTGCAGTGGATGTGTTGATGGTTGGCGAGGGCTGGAAGTTGTACTTGTACTGTGCTATACGTGAAGCCGTTGCACAAGTGGGGTCCCACGATGACCGTAACTGGTAGATATTAACGTTTACGCCATCTCCGTACCTTAGCCTCCCCCAGACCCAAAAGACTTGGAGTCCAGCGACGTTATTTGAACCTACGGGTTGACCCGGTCGAAGGGGCATACGGTACTTGACAATGGTATCAGGACTGTCTTAGGATATCGAGCAATAGGAGAAGAAGAAGACTGCCGTGGCCCTCGGTAACCGGCCGCATGAAGGGGCAGAGACTTCGTTCCTGCAAGTCGACGTCGCATCGGTAAGGCTGCAGGGTAGCATCGTCTAGCATTGTCTGCGCTGTGGGCCTCCTGTGGGGTCTGTGATTCTATTTGTACTGTATGTTGAGGGATTCCAGTCGGATATGTGCAAGCATTTCACGTGCTATTGGGGGCCGTATCATTTGATATTGCTGTCATCTCATTTCGGTTTTTCTCAATATTCACCACTCCACTAATTGCTGGAGTCATCTCTGATGGCGAAGAAGACTACCAAAGGCGGCATTGATGACTACCTTCGCCCATTGGCTATTGAAGAAGACCGAGTGCATGGCCTGGCGTGTCAATTCGCGAAGACATACAAGCATCTGGCACTGCATTCCACCGAACAGTTCTTGCCAACCCCAATTACCGCTCTCCCTACTGGCCGAGAGCAGGGGAAGTTTCTGAGCATTGATGTTGGCGGTACCAACCTTCGCGTTGGTTTCATTGAGCTCCTTGGCGATGGCGCGGACTGGGATCGTGTTTCAAGCTCTTCGGATCATGCAGCGGCTTCACAAGATGCTACCGACAAGGTTCGAAATGCCCGTATACGTAGGACTTTCGAGAAAGCATGGCCAATTGGCGAGCATCTGAAGATGGACAACGCCGAAGACCTTTTCAATTGGATCGGTGATTGCATTGCGGAAGTGGTGAGAGATAGCGTTGCTACTGCGCTTCTGGAAAAGGAAATCGTGCCGCAAGAGTTGCCTATGGGCATTACCTTCAGCTTTCCGATGATGTATGGACATACTCCCTTGAATTTTCGACTTCGTCCATTACCTTCTTACCCTTTCCTTGGCATTAATATCCACAGTTTCAGACACTTTCGAGCGCTTACCTCCCATACTGATAAGGGAGTGGAACAGGCAAAGTTCCCTATCGGAGGCTACCCTCATGCCAATGGGGAAAGGTTTCGCTATGGCATCGAATCTGAACCTTGGAAGCATGTTACTGGCTGGCTACGAGCGGCATACTCGAGACATCTTGAATGGCCACCTCACACACGATATCAAAGAGGGAAAGTTGACTCGCTTTCCACGACTCAAGATTGCAGCTATTGCGAATGACACGGTGGCAACCCTAGCCTCGTTAGCATATACTGTAAAGTCAATACCGAACAGCAGGGTCGCGATGGGATTGATTGTGGGCACCGGTTGGTGTGTAGCCTACACATCAGTGGAGGGTCCGTGCTGACTGTTGTAGCAACGCTACGATTCCGATGAAGTTGAAGGATCTTCATCCGTCGAAGAAGGGTTCGGCAACATCGTATAAGAAGCATGACCCTGAGGTCGTGATTAATACAGAGTGGACCATCAATGGCGCAGCCAAACCCTTGACTGATCTTGGACTGTTTACTGTATGGGACAAGGCTTTGGACAGAGCGTGTGACGCACCTGGATTCCAGCCCTTCGAATATATGACTGCAGGACGATACCTAGGGGAGCTTGTCAGAATCATCGTGTTGCAATGGTGTACCGAAATGGTTGGATATAATTTCGAAGATTTACCGGAGGCCTTACGAACACGCAATCAACTCAACACAACGTTTCTGGCGACCGTCGTGGCACCGGTCGAAGATCCAATCTTACTTGCGGCCACGCTAGACGAAGCACTCCCCGCACCTAAGAACAGCAGATGGAGATGGGGTTTGGAGTCCGCAAAAATGGTCGTGCAAGCTGCCCAAGCTGTTCAGCTTCGCTCGGCGGCTCTAATCGCTGCAGCCACCGTAGGGCTGATGGCTTGTGCCGGTGAGTTATCATTATCAGATGAATCTCGCAGGTCGAAAGAGCAGCAAACGAATGGTCATACCAACTCCCGAAGTGGTACAGTAGAAGAGCTCGTTGTAGCGTATACCGGCGGTCTTATCACGCTCTATCCCGGCTTCAAGGAAGAAACACAGCGACAAGTGGATCAACTACTACGGAGAGAAAGCTACCGAAACCGAGCCAAGAAGGTGGTTCTCCGGGAAGCATCCGATGGTGGGATCATCGGGGCTGGCGTTTTGGCTGGTACTTTCTTAAACTCCGCATAACCGATTCCCTTTCAGTCGCACTTCAACGTCGCTAGTATTTGCACATTCGGGCCAGCATTGATGGTTGTAGGGATCCGATACCCAGTACATGAATTTCTCTTTTCTGTTACGCAATCGAACACACCATTACAAACTCTGTCTTATCGACATCCATCATTTGATCTCTGTCAGCTCCCTCATTCTTCCACCGTTGGCGCCTTCTTTCCAGTCCTCCAAGCCATCATTTTGCAGTACACGATGCCCTGACCGTCGAAGTTATTGTGGCGCAGGACGCAGGGGGACAAGCAGTCCGGCAACACACAGAGGTCGTCACCGTCTTCGCTGTCGCGGGACAGTGGCACGGCACCGTCGCAGTCGTCAAGACCACACACTGCGGCTGGATGCACAACTCCCTTAGGGGTGCGCACGTTGTCGGCGTGATGGACGTTGTGACGGTGGGGCACGGGCCCTTTTCCTGCCCGTGACACTCGCCGTGAGTGGAGGTGGCTCGGAGGCTGGACCGATCATGTTAGAGGAGCTGCTGAAGGAGGGTATATGTACTCGTACCTGAAGAGCAGCACAGCTGTCCAAGCTGAGACGCGAGGCGGCAAATACATAACGTTAGAGTCCGAGTGTTCAAAGGTGAACTTTCACTTGAGTGTGAATCTCCAGACTCCTGGTTCTACGGCCTCCATATATACCTAGTATACATACTTCGTATACCTTCGCACCAATGCGCCCACGTGAAGGGCAAGTCTGTTCAAGCCCGTATTCGACACGGTGTGGCGCCGCGCCAAGGCTCGAGCGAACATCACAAGCGGGCCGTTCCCCATGTTATTGGCCCTTTGAAGGTTTTTGCATTCTCTGGTCCTTTGAAATGCAGCCACGAAGGCGAGTCGGAGCATACTGTTAGTCACCTTTGGCAGCAGAAGGTTATGAGTGGCTTAATGAATACGGTACAATAGGTAGACAGCACGACTGCAACGTTGAGGTGGGTTGCGAAGTATTTGTATAGTCTAGAGCAGAAGACTTGAATCTCCAACGGATCCACGACGAAGAACCATACCCACGGACAACCTCAGCCTCCCCTGTCCTCGTACTCCCACGTCCATCTCGCCAAGCAGGTCTTCCCGTGTCACAACCCACTCCCAATTCCTGAGTCTAACTTAGATCGCAGGGAAAAGACCGGATCTGAACTAATGCCACCAGCATGCATAGATACTTAGTAATTCGCCTGGTGCCTCCACTCGTTCGAGTGGAGTCGAGGGATTGATGTCGAGGTGGATTGGTACGCTTAGGGTTCCAGTTAGATCATGGAAAATACAGGCCATTACCTTTATAATGCTGGAGAGAGGCCCATACAACTCTCTCGAACCCCTTGTCTCGCAAGTGAAATACATATTCAAGAATACTACTCAGGCAGTTGATCTGGGAACAGCACGCTGAGATATGGTGTACCAACAAGAACGCCGCCGTAAGAGCATTTCAAATTCATTCATCTCGTCAACAGAACATATTTCAAGACAATCTCAGCAAATCCGCTGCGCCTCGTCGAAGCTCTTCATAGGACATCTCCATTAGCACTGCAACGACCGAACAAGAGTTTTCGCATGTGAGACCAACCCTTTGCACTTCTGGCTTCGAGCACAATCCATCCTTGCGTAGTATCTGCCTGACGGTGATAACACCCCTCATGCCGTTCTCATGTCGTCCCTCAATCATCAGCGCTACTCTTCTTGCTGAAGCCAGCATCATCCGGCTACGCAAAGCCTAGTAGCGATATCTCGTAGAGTAATCTGCGCCCTAGGTCAGCCATACAAACAGCTGACGGTCCTCCAGCGATGCCCCTTACCCTTCGGACTGACCACCAGCCCCCTCCCCTTCTTAGCTCCCCGATAGATCGTCTCGATGATGTCGATCAACTCCTGCTTATCCTCCAGCACCCAGTTGAGTTTATTATTGTTCCCCGTCCCGAAATCGCACATCATGTGCTTGTTGCGGAAGAAGAACATGAGCGTCACCGGGTCGTAGAGTTCGTACATCTGCTTGAAGTCTGGCACTTGATCGAGATCGCAGACGTAGATGACCGCGAAATTCTTCACCCGGTCGGCGATACCTGGAGCAGCAGAGGGTCAGGACGAGTATCACCGATAAGGTGAGAGGGTTACTGACGGTAGAGAACTTCGTCCTGACGCATGCAGTCGGGATCCCAGTCACGTCCGAAGCGGATCACGACGAGGCGCTCCTCTTCGGACATGATGGCTTGATCGACATGCCAGCCTGTGACGAGATGAGGGAGTACGACAGAGCCCATATTCTGTGGAGTATCTGAAGAAGAGCAACGTAAGACTGTTGTGGCTCGTACGGTGTGACGATGTCGTGGAGGAGGCACTGTAGGTACGGTACAGCTATTCTTAGAATGTTGGCTCCAAGGGGTGCATAGCAAGAATTTGTAGAAAATAAACAGTAAAACCTGTCTAAATTTCCTTCTCTCTAATCATCATTTACAAAATTGACCTCACTGTCTTTCTCAACATCACTGTCATCACTGTCACTATAAGACATTCTCATAGTCTCAATCACAACATCAGAGACAATATACAAATGAATCTGAAGTGTGAAATGTCATTTAAAATTATAGTGAAGATTACAGAATATAGTTGAAAGTACATTGAGAGAATGCAGAGAAATTTATAAAATTGAGAATTAATTATTGTATTTAAATTATTTAAATTAAGAGCATTAAGACTACTCACAGTTGCTATGACAGAGATAGATCTTAATTTAGAGAGAGAAATCTAATTTATTGTTAGATATATAACCCACGATAGCTGTGCTATTAGTGTGGTGCCACCTTTTAACAGGTTATGAGCCCGGGTTAGTGCGTGATAACTTGCGTAAAGTGGCGCCTAGGCCACCTCTGCCGGTGG
>JAABUJ010001343.1_pt1 | contig 37116 bp, 50 predicted proteins | sample 5559131 | NCBI WGS metagenome assembly JAABUJ01 (sample SAMN10711875, study PRJNA513366) | rock metagenome | isolation source: Antarctica rocks | place: Antarctica: Victoria Land, Mt New Zealand nord | collected 2016-01-07 | reverse complement strand
TAGTTGGGGGCGGGTTTAGTAGAGGGGTTTGGGGGGATAGGTTGAGGGGGGAAAGGGGGTGGGGTGGGGTGTTGCTATGGCTCTGATTGGAAGCGGGTTTGAATGACAGAGAGACGTGGTGGACACATCGACGGACAGTAGGAGCCAGCACAAAGCACACATCAAGATCCCGCAACAAAGAAGCCATCAACCCCCCAACTAACCAATGAACCAAGACCCCTCCCCCCCCATCGAGTCCCTCCCGGATGAACGCATTAGTGGCAGCGAAATGCTCCAGCAGATTCTCGTCCTCGACGTCGTCGACCTCGACGACCAGGTGCTTGTACTTAGCGAACAGCGCGTCGTCCAGAGGCAGTCGCAGCACCGAGACGACGTGCGTGATGTTCGCCTGCGCGAGAGCCTCCTTGCGGCGGAGAGAGAAGATCCTACGCGAGGTCGAGAGAGCGCGGGCTGTCAGATAGATCGAACGAACGAAGGTTCCGCGGGGTGCTGGGGTCGAGGGGCTTGATTGGGTAAGGTGAGAGGCAATACGCACCCGCCGATGTAGAGGTTGTCGGGTCCTGGGACTCGGTCTAGGGTTGCCATTGGGGAGGGAAGGATGGGGGGGGGTTTTGATGGGGGGAGGCTTGGGTGGTTGGGGGTTTGTTGCGGGTTGTCGGTTATGGGGAAGGGATGGTTTGGGGCTTGTTTTGGATGTAGGGTACGGTCATGATGCTACGGGGATGGGGGATTTCTTGCTATCTCAATTGCAAAGTTCCTCTTGCTCAAAGTGCTGGCTATCATGTCCTATTGCTACTATAAGCCGATGGCAAGCTGCCTTACACGCGGTACTCGTACAGTCGGGCATACCTAAGGGTTCTTCTGTTTGTGTACATCTTGCCATACGAGAATCACGTGTACTTTATTCAATGTGTGAGCAATTAGACTTTGGTGGCACGTGCTAAAAGTGCTTAGCCCTACCCTAGGCTACAATCTCTCGCCCAGCTTTCACAGTACCTTAGTGTAGCTTTTGCGCTGCTTGACAGGCGCTGCGGCGGCGACAAAGACTCCCAAAGGGCTGATGCAGCTTTTAGTCATACCCGTGTCCCCGTGGCTGACCTTTGTCGAGCTGACCGAGAAGTCTGGGTTGAGTGCGACAACAATTTGGTTCGTTGGGGACTTTGATGTTCGAGATGCAAGCCCGAAAAAGGTGAAACTTGCACAACTACTTGTACGACATGTATTCAGAATACTTTGCGAAGATGGTACGCTTCGTATGTGGGTCGCAATGGTGATGCGCACATCAGCGCGATGATGGTCCAGCAATCAGGTTCATGGCTGCATCGCCAATCAAAGGGGCTGGGTACACATGCCCCTCTACGCTTCGTCCCACTTCCTCTCGCGGTGTTTACCGCATGGTGTCTGTGTCTGTGCCTGTGTCGTGTCGTGTCTTCTATGTCGGACAGATTATATCATAAGCTTCGAATTACTGGACCTCTTTTCCTGTCCTGCATCGATTGAAACATGGGAAGACATGGCTACGATCTCCATATCCATTCAGTTCGATATCCGCTCGCGCTGCAGGGCTGCCTGTATTGATCTTGAGGCCGCAAGGCGAGCAACGCTCTCATTTCTACCCGATTTCGTACTTACTCTTTCTCCGAGCAGTGCTGACAACCTGGAAGTTATACAATTACCATTTGTCGACTAGGTATTCGGGCATGCAGTGTCACCTCCATTATCTCCGGAACACCAATCCATCACCGTCAGGGAGCACAAGTCCGGTCGAATCGGATTGCCCATCTACTGTCAGCTCCACGTCGGCCCACCTTGATCTCGAGCGAGAGTCGCCGATAAGAACGACCATCACAATATTTGCTCTCTAGGAAACGTTATTTGCCTGAAGTAGGTATCCACCCGTTAAGGCTGATCACGCCTTGTGTGAGTGCCGCAATATCCCTCTGCGGATCCGATACGACAGCGTACGGGCCGCTGCAGCGGGAGGAAAAATAAAGATTCGGCTATGGGGGTTTCGCTTTGATGGTAACTCAACACGTACGAGTAAGCTTAGGTACTTCAAGTAGGTAAGGACTTGCATACAACGCCAGTAGGTAAGGGTGGTGTAGATCCGATAGTACTAGTGAAGGGCAAGAGGATGAGGAGAAAAGGGCAAGGGATGTGATCCTTCAAGTACTCGTAGAGTTACTGTGAAGGTAAGATGATGTGAACATCTGCAGCACGCAACACCAGGATCAGCATCATATCCACTGATATTGCTGCTCTTCAGCGATAGCAACACCGGCAGCGACAGAACGATTGTTCCATGTTCTAGAGTACAGCAAACAACCTTGCCAACATACTTTGTGTATCATCGACGTCAACAGTAATATATGACTGGTCAAACCCGACCTACCAAAGGCAAGTAGGGTTCGACGGTAGGCATATTGTGTGTCTAACCTGGACCCTAGTAATTGCATCGTCTTTCAACCCTGCAGGGTGCAGATGCAAGCTCCGCAGACTCGCCAGCGGGCTTCGAATCTCAGACGGCATTACCTATTGAAGCTGAACAAATCAGCACCGACGCATTCGAGACGGCTTGCATGTCACAAAGCAGAGACTTTTCGCCTGACTCCTTTCTTTTTCCTTTTCCTTTTACTTTTTTTCATTCTTTTCATTTCTTTTCCTTTCCCATTCCCATTCCTCTTTCTTTTCCTATGTGGCTCTGGGTTTGTTTCTATTTATAAGGGACCCTGCTGGACACGATGACTGGTGTCACCCTCCCGGGTTTGATTACTAATTTCTATCATGTTTCCATTCCCACCGTCGTCGTCCGTGTTTGTTCCACTTGCCTAGGTTCCGAGTGTAAAGGTAGATAGGTCAAATCAGAGAGTGAGTGAGGAGTAGTAATTGAAAAGGACATTGGGTTCTACTGGCACTCCCCGCAGGCATTACTCCCCGCGATCGAGGTTCGTGATCCAAAGCATCTTGCCAATCGACCTGGCCGAATATGCTGATCTGCTTGATCTGCTTGATCTGCCTCGGTTCGATTGGCTCTGCTGTCTGCAGGGCAATTGATTCTACAAACTGTAGGGGTGACCTGCTTACACTCGTTTACGCTAACTGGTAGATACCTAGCGACAGCCCGTCAAAAGCGACGAGGATGATGATGATGATGATGATGATACTTCGTAATGTTGACGTTAATATTGTTGATGTTTGATGGAAAGAAAGAGTGAAAGGTAAGGTAATAACAATATTAATTGTTGAGTACCCTACAACAATAGAGTTCTGGACCGGCAGTACGGACTTCCAATGTGGGGGCTTGTGCGTACCAAGCCCTGCCCTCATAAGGTAAGGCAAAAAGTACCTTACCTCACGGGTAGGGTAATAGTACTAGTATGTCTCGCAGCAGCTCCGCTCATAAGGCGTGCGGCCCAGATCGCTCTCTATCGCGCCCTACAGCTCCTCTTTTCTCGGTGGCCTTGTCCCCTTAATATGTATTATTTAGGTACATATATCAATCATTTGATTTGATTTGATTTGGGTAGCTGTGTAAGGCAAGGTGATTCCAATGATAATAATGCTAATATTCGTTACCAATGTCTCTCTTTCAGCTGGCTTGGTTCCGGGGCTACCAAGGCATGAGCGGATATGCGGGATCGTTCGGGGTTTAGTCTGAACGAAGGGGACGAAATATGGGGAGAAAATTATAGGTAAGGTGGCTGTGCCAGTAGTACAAATACCTTCAATACCTTCAATACCTTCACTAACTTACGGTAATACGTGTACTTTATTTTATATTGCTCTTTTGGAGATTTCCCCTTCTCACTGCAATTTGTTCCATGCTTCTCCTCCCTTCCACTCCACTCCACTCCACTTCACTCCACTCCACTCCACTCCGCTCCCTCAATCACATCGCATCAGATCACGTCATCATCATCATCATCATCATCATCATCATCATCATCATCTTACCGTCTCACATGACAGATATAAAGGCGGGTACGAGTTCTAGTTCAAAATTACCTAAGGTACTTTACATACAGTACGTTAACGTTAAGGTAGTACCTACGACTAATGACAGTAACTTTTACCTCAAGTCATGGAACTTACCTTAAGGTACCTTACCTTACCCTAACTAACTTTCTAGCTACCTTAACTGCCTTAAGGTATATTATTAATTATCTTACAAACATCACCGCCTCGATCCATAGGGCTGACTTACCTTACCACTTTCCTCCTTGTTCTCCGTATTATTATTATCCTTTGGTACTACTGTCCGCGCTGTCGGCTGACCCCACTCGGTGTTGCTGTGAGCTGTCTTACTCCTCGTAGTTCCCTGACATAAGGTGCTGGATATCACCTCAATTTCATTGATGGATTGAAGCAATTGCAGAACAGAGTACTCCATCTACGGCTACTACGGTACTGCTATTAACTTACTCTTACAATTACTCCCATATCCTCATTCTACGAATACAGCCCTTCTCCTTCTCCATCTCCATCTCCATCTCCATCTCCACCCTAACTTACCTACAGTGCCTTACCTCCCGAGCCCAACCTACCTCGCCTTACTTGGTACCTTCCCTGTCTTATGTAAGTCCCGGTACGAAGGCCGCATTTCCAGTACTTCCGTCCCTGTACCTACTGTACCTTATAGGCCCGCACTCCACTCGCTCGCCTTCGCCTGACATTATTTACGAATTACGACACTAAGGATATTCTGCGGTCGCCATCGACTTTCAGCCCAGCAGCTGCTCTCATTTCTTGTTTCCGCCTTTCCACGTGGGAATGAATTTTTAGCATGCAGAGCACAAGATACCAATCTGGATTCATTTGACTTTTCTTGCTCACGCCCATTCGCCATCTTCGTCTTGTTTTTCTCGAGCTGTGGTTCGGAATCGGTGTTGCCGCGCAACATAACTTACATCCGTCTTTCCTACATCGCCTACCTATCAATACATCGCCACACGCTCGACTACGGCATTGGCGTCGCTCGACGCCGTCTTTTCAGCTGCCATGGTTAGCCCTCGCATGATATCGCCGCCCGACATCCGCGTCTATGATTTCAACGACTCTGATCACGACAGACCTCGCCTTTCCACCCGATCCTCCTTGAGTGCTTCCATACCCGTCTCCAGAACACCAGCCTCGATGCCAATACCCAATGCGAGAGAGGAAGCGCCTCCTCCCTTACCACCTCCGCCGATTCTGGATGAAATAGACATCGCCAATGATCTGGGAGGGCAGTGGTCCAATGACTTCGGCCGTAGTTTCGGCAAGACGGGCTTGCCGACCATCAACCCCAGTTCAAGTTTGTGCGTCGGTCGGGACCGGCGCCTGCATGACATCGGAGATGAGGTGGAGGATTCCAGGCGTCGGAGCTCTGCTGCAACGATCAGGTCGTCTCCGGACATGGATTCGAGATGGGAAGGGTTCCGGCACAAGGACGAAGGGTACCATAGCCTGTCGGGTTCGGGCATCGCAAATCAGTCAGTGGGCACCCCTTGCAGTCACCACCCGTCTAGCTCGCTTCTCTTGGCACATGCTAGACTTTCAATGCTAGCGCTGTATGTCCATTCTCTTGGGAGAGGTCATGAACATACGTACCCACCGTTTCCTCAAGTTTCACTTTGGTTGTTCTGCGAGACTGATAGACGTCGAACATGTTGTCTAGATTACATGGCGAAAGACCACTGGAACGGCGAAACCTTCAAAGCTCCTCCAACGCCTACGACAAACAACTCCTGTCCAGGATTGGGAGACCCAACACACCACCGCGGACAATGTTTGTCGGTGGCCTGGGCCAAGAAGCTTCGCCGACGAGTCGTATACCTTTCTCCCAGCCGGGAGCACATCCACACAAGGCAAAATCCTTGTCCACCTCGGACGGTTCGTCGGACCCAGTGTCCCGGTGGGTGAGCAGCCCGCAATCTGCCAGCATCTCACCCGGTCAACTATCCTCTGCCGCCAGCACGAGAAGTTACATGGATTTCCGAAGTCCGAGCTGCGATAGCAATGCGCCGTCGTCCGCCATCGACTCGGAACGCTATGCTCATGTGCGCAATTGTGGCGGACGTTCGGGCAGCGGTTCCATCAATTTTGACGATGCGTTGAGGCTCGCTAGTCGATCTAACCGAGGCAGCTACGACCAAAGTGTTTTCGCCGAACAAGACACGGATTTTCCGATGGAAACTGGAGGCATGAGACAACTCCACATCGACGATCGTACTACGCCGGCGGGGAGCGAAGGCAATTCGCCAGGTTCGAAAGTTGGGGTGAAGCGAAAACCGTCCCGCGAAGCCTTACGTGACGACAAGGCGCCACTGCAGGCTGCGAACCTCAGCAACGACCTTTATCATCGCCGCGCTTCCGGGCACCTGTGTCCCACTCGGGCGTCGCCGGTGCATCGCTTTCAACCCGCACACGGCTCCGTGTCGTCGACTTCTTCCGCGAGTATACGCAACGGTTCCTACGCGTCCTCGACCGGCTTATCGGCGGGTGGGAGTAGTATGACCAGCATTTCATCGTATGATCGCCTTTCGTCGGGCGGAATATCACCATCATCCGAGCTGGACCTCGGCCACGATTCACCGTACATGTCTGTGAATCTGGATCCGAGTCCACGTTCTCCACTCTCAAAAAGTCATCCACGATCCACATCTGAAAACAAGCAATCCGGAGCCGTTTCGGCGCGTAAGATGTCGGTCGACGCGGCAAACTTGTCCCAGCATGGCGCGTCAAAACTTCAAGGTGTCTTCATCTGCGAATGTTGTCCGAAAAAGCCGAAGAGGTTCGACAGCGAAGAGGAACTGGAGTGAGTCATGGCCAAATTGAGATCTGTCTTGTCATCACGTGATACTAAGGTGAAATTCACAGAGTGCACCGAATGGGCAAACCATACACGTGTCAATACTGCCACAACCGTTTCAAGAACAAAAACGAAGCCGAGCGTCATCAGAACAGTCTCCATCTCCGCCGACACTCTTGGTCCTGCGCCAACCTCCCCAACTACGAGGCGGCCTTTCACCCTTCCACTTCACCGACATCGCCCAGCAGCGACATCTGCGGCTACTGCGGCGGGGAGTTTCCCAACGTGCCGTCACCGGATTGGAACCGGCGTTTCGAACACCTGACCACCGTACATAAATTCGGCGAGTGCAACCAGGCGAAGAAATTCTTCCGCGCCGACCATTTCCGACAGCATCTGAAACACAGTCACGCCGGAACCAGCGGCAAATACACCAACATGTTGGAAAACGCCTGCATGAAGGACGAACCAGCGCCGCTGGTGGAGGTTGCGGCCTTGGCGCAAGCGCAGGTCCAGTCGAGGGCGAACAGCTTGAGCGGGCCGGGTGGTGGTGGTGGCGGTGGCGGCGGCGGCGGCGGCGGCGGTAACGGCGGAAATGGAGTGCAACACGACACGATTGACGAAGCGAATGACGAATCTTAGAATGGGCGCTTTTGATATTTTCTGGCGGGGAGGGGGGATATCGTCCACCACAAAAAAGGGGTTGTTCGTCATTTTTCTCCGTGTGATTTGGTTTTCGATACAATTGGCACCCACTCGAGATGCGGAAATGTCCTCATGTGCTCATGATGTTCTAGCATTTGCGTTGGGGCAAAACCCAAAACCCCGGATCACCCATCTGGGCTCTAATGTTCTTTGTGTGTCTGGGGGCGGTGTGGGCTTTTGGCTCGAGAGATCAATACTTTAATCATTCTTGGCACTGGTTCTGAAATTGATCCGCTCCTCGTGTAGCAGGCCCTCCTCCTCCTTTCGTTCGTTCATGCAATGGCACGTAACCACGACGCTCTCCATTGGAGATATCTAGCTTGTCCTTACGACCGAAGGATGGATGGATGGATGACATTCCAACCATTCCGCCATACTCTCTACCGCACCGGTCCGGTCCTCCAAGGTAACCGCGGGAAAGTCGTCCGTACGCTTCTCCCTCGTTCCAAAAACGCAGTCCGAAAAAGCTTCTGAGGTACAACTACGGGGCTGGAAATCCCTCCCGACACCCTGTCTCATCCACCCCCACCACCCCCCTTCCCATCCTTCACTTCTATATCGACTGCTCCCCGTCCTTTCCCATGTCGTGCCGTTTCCATCAATCAACCAACCTCTTCCCCCCTCGCCCCACTCTCTATACGAAACAGCCCGGGTCCAGTCGGGTCCAATTCAGCTCCACTCCACTCCACTCCACTCCATTCCACTCCACTCCAGCAGTCCACTCCACTCCACTCCAAACCGGGTCCGGACCCAGCCCCTTTCCTGCTTTGGTCGCTCGCTCGCGGCTCGAGCTGGGGAGGGGGGGAGGGGTGAGATCAACATTGTCTCTCGGCCTCCCTGTCTTCTCCTTGTGGATTTGAGGTTTGCTAGTGGGGAGGCGTGGGTGGCGGAAGATGGCGGGAGGTCGAGGTCGGGGCGTGGGGTCTCTGGGGTTGTGGAAAATCCTAGGGGCGTGTTGTGTTGGGATGGTGGAGGCTTGTGCTTGCTTCCTTGTTAGCTTGCTTGCAGGTGCAGGGTGCAGGTGCGAGGGTGTGGCGTCTACCTACGTCGGTCTACCTTGGTGGGGGGATAAATGAGCGAGGGCGATGGGGTTGGGTTCGTAAGCTGTAAGGTCAGAGATTTGGTGGACGGATGCATGGTTCGAGTTGTAGCCAGACAGACGTTAAACCCGTCACACAAACCATGGCTTGACGCTAGACTCGATCATCAGAACCATTCCTTCTTCATTCATTCTCTATCTACCCGCTAGCTTTCCCCCCCTCCCTCCCTCCCTCCAACCGCCCAAGCCAGCTAAGCCATCAACAACCTCGTCGCCCACCCAACATTCAGCGTCCGCAAATCCGCATAATGCTGCCCCGTCCCCAGAAACAAAACCGGAATCCCCGTCGCGTGCACCATGCTAACCAACGTACCCACCATATCGCCCACCGTATCGCACTTACTAATCACGAACCCATCCAGCCCCCTCCCCGCCCCAAACGCGGCGTTGAAGTTTCGCGCCTGCGCCACCGAGTCCGTCCCGACCAGCGCCTCGCCCACCATCAAGATCTTATCCGGGCGCGCCAGCTTGGCGAACTTCTCGAGCGACGCCATCAGGCGCTGGTCGTTGTGGCGGCGGCCGGCGGTGTCGATGAGCACGACGTCGAAGCCGCGCGTAGCGGCGTACGCGACGGCGTCGCGGGCGATGTTGGCCGCGTCCTTGCCGTAGCCCTTTTCGTACAGCTCGACGCGGCCGCCCTCGCGCGCCGAGAGCTCCTGCAGGTTGCGGGCGTGCACGCGCAGCTGCTCGACGGCGCCGGAGCGGAAGGTGTCGCAGGCGGCGATGAGGATGCGGAAGCGGTTTTGGAGCAGGAAGAAGGCGATTTTGGAGAGGTTGGTGGATTTGCCGACGCCGTTGACGCCGACGATGGAGATGACGTAGGGGCGGGGCTTGGTGTGGTGGAGGGTGAGCGGGGAGGGGTTGGTGATGGTTTGGATTTCGCGGAGGAGGTCGAGCGAGGTTGTTGGGGTGAGGATTTTGCGGAGGGAGGATTCCATGGCGGTGCGGATGGCGGTTTCGACGGCTGGGGATTGGTTGTTTTAGTCAGGATACTGCATGGAGGAGAGGTGAGATGCGTGGGGGGAGGGGAGGGGGTTGTACTTTCAAAGCTGCCTGTCTTGACACCTATCAATTCCCTCTCTACACCTTCGCACAGTCGTACTGCGGCCTCTCGTGCGACATTCTTCTTGAGCAAATGATCCTCCATGCCCTTCATGGGTTTCTCGAGGTCTTCCTTCGTCAACACTTTGCCTCCTATGACATTCCTGAACAATCCTCCGATAGCGCCCAAACTCGAGCCAACAACGCCGGTGGATCCGCTCTTTTTCGTTTGCTTGGCATCTGCACCATGTAGTATTGAGTGAACTTCATCATCCAGATCTCTGAGTATAAACTCTCCTTTGCCGGTTCTACTACCCCAGGACTCTTGGGCAATGGCTTCCAACGTGCCAGGTTTCGTCTCACTCTCTGCCCCATCGTGGATATCGCTGTTGGCAGAATAATCCAACGGCACTTCATCATCTTCATCAGCTAGCCCATCGGCATCCCATCTCCTCATCTTCTTGGATACTGCCTTCATGGCTTTCGGCCTCCTGCTCGCTGTCTCGTCGCCTGAAGATGCATTCGCAGATGTAACCGCCTTTCTAGCTCGACGAGAACCACGCCCGCCTGGGGCCGCCTTTGCGGAAAGGAGATGGTTGACGACGGGTGTAGTTGGTCGAGACGTGTCTGGTGTAGGTACCGGCGTTGCGTCTGTGGAGGTGGTATTGCTGTATGATACTTGTGGTTGAGCTGCAGACGGAACTTAAGTCAGCATCCGATGTCAGGACAAGGGATCGGCACGAACGCGCCTTTGAGTAGTCCCGGTATAGGCGGCGGGTCATCAGGCCCGATCCCGGAGTTTGAGCGCGGTGTAATTTGATCAGGCAAAGTGTGTTCCAGCTGGTGTCTCGTGGACACTGCACCAGGGCTGCTTTCAAGCTCTCGTAGTTGCTGGTCGAAGTATTCGTCAAAGTGGCATTCGACGAGGCTGGTGTGAGGCTTCTTCAGCTGATCCTGGTAGAGGTCCACGAATATGATTCGAATGTTGTCGAGGAGCTTATCAACCCAGGAGATGTGTAGGAGGGATTGGTAGACGGCCTAAAATGGTCACATATGTACGTTAGCATACACAATCATATTGTAGGGCCCGGGTCAAGGCTATAGAGACATATCCACGCACAACAAAGATCAGCCCTAGGTCTTTGACAGTCGTCCATTTGAGGGTGTATTGTTCCTTCTTGTACGCCGGATTTCTTGAAGCTGAAATGTCGTCTGCGACGCTGGCGCCGTATAGCACTTTCTCCTCAATGAAGACATCGTTGATGAGGCCGTTGACAATGCTTCCAGCAACAGGAGCATATGACCTTGACCACAATACTACCCCGGATGTGGTTAAGATCTCAAAACAGTCCAACATGATGCGCCGAGAGCTGTTCAATTTAGGTGCCGTTATCAGCAGTGGCCAGAGGCTGTGGTGAACATTCTGAGCAATGATGCAACGGCAACCTCCGTACGCGGCTCTTCATCTAGGCCACAACAACCGGACACGATAGCTTCAAGCTGACAGTCACACACCAATTTATGATCTTCGAACCTTTCTTCGGTGCAATACAAATAACATTGTCGTCTGTTTTGAATCTGCGGCGATGCAAAGATCGTCGTACGCTCCGGCACCCGCACACTCACCCCCCCTCCACCACCCCGTCCCTCAGCATGTATCAACAGTACCAATGATGCGATCACCGCCGCCGCCCATCGCTCAACAGCACCAGCCAACGTCAAATTATGGGGGCATGTACAATTCCCAAGGGAGTAGTGGCGGTGGCAGCTTCGCGCCCAACTTTGGTGGCTTCATGAACGACCAAACGGCGCAAATGGGATTCCAGATCGGGAAGAGCGCGGTGATGGCCGGTCAGGAGTACGTGGATCAAAATGTAGGTGCTGTCTCAAACCGAAGAATGCTTATGCGGAGTACGATGCTAGTAGAAGAGGGCGCTGACGGTATGCCGGGCCATAGATCAACCGCTACGTCTCCATACCCGCTCTGAAGCACTACTTCAACGTCTCAAACACATACGTCCTCTCGAAACTCGCCCTTGTTCTCTTCCCTTGGCGACACAAACCTTGGTCCCGGCAACAGCGCATATCACCCGACGGCCGAGAAGGTTTCCTTCCTCCACGCGAGGATTTGAATTCCCCGGACATGTACATTCCCGTTATGGCGTTCGTCACGTATATCCTTCTGAGCACGCTACTAGCGGGTCTGCGGGGCGCCTTCCACCCCGAGCTTCTGGGTCTGACGGCCACTACGGCTTTTGCGGTGGTGATATTTGAGATTTTAGGCCTCAAACTCGGCTGCTACCTCCTCTCGATCAGCAACGAATCACAGCTCCTAGATCTGGTCGCCTACTCCGGGTACAAGTTTGTGGGTATCATCGTTACGCTCGTGATCTCGGAAATTTTGAACCGAGGCCAAGGAACAGGTGGATGGGTAGGATGGACCGTCTTCACATATACCTTCTTGGCGAATGCATTTTTTCTTGTAAGGCTGCCTTCTCCCTTTCTCAATGTCCCCACTGCCTAGTCCTCTCTAGAGATTACAATACTGACAATATATCCCAAATTCAGCTCCGCTCACTGAAATACGTCCTTCTACCCGAAAACAGCACCGACAACTCCCGCGGCGCAATGCACACCGTTGCACGCTCCCAACGCAACCGGCGCACCCAATTCCTCTTCCTCTACTCTTACATTGTGCAATTTATCTTCATGTGGATACTCAGCCGGCAGGATTCTACGGCGGCTCCTGTGGCAGTGGCGAAGGGTAGCTGAAAGGACTGTCTGCACTGTTTGTTGTATTTAGATGGGTTTGTCTGCTTTCTACCGCTTTGTTTTGGAGTCCTGGTAAGAAAAGGAACAATCAAGTATGTAGAATAGGGATACAAGATATCATCTACTTTCCAGGCGTTGGACGTACAGTCCTTACCGTATGCCCCCCCTCACATATGTTGACGTCTGAAAATAGGTACCCGGCGGCCAAGGCTCAAGCAGGAGAGCCCACATCCTGATCAATCGGTATAGGAGGGTACTTCTGCAAAAGTTTCGGCACGGCAGGCAAGTTGAAGAGATCTGGTGCTCCGGCAACTCATATCGATGGTCAAAATGACCGCTCATATTGCCTCCCTTAGAGCATGTTGGATTACCACCAGAGAGATCAGCATCGCATCGAAACGGTGTATTGGATCCAACGTCAAAACTCATTAAACGATACAAACAATTCGAGTGCATGTCATTGCGCCAGAGCAGCCTACCCATTTCTTCCTCGTTGCACGAACTTGCGACCTTGCAAGTCATGGCTGCTGTGTGAGACGCATTGAAGGAGCAAGGCGAGAGGATGATGACGATGATGTAGCGGCTGGATGTTCCAGACATGCACAAATGATGGCAAGGCCTCTGTCTCTGAAGACTTGTTACCGACTAGGGTGTTGTTAGGCAACTGGAACCTAAACTGTATCAACATGACAGTCCATAAGCTCAGCCCCCGTTTTCCATTTCTAAGTCTTACACGGACTGTCTCAATCTATTGCCATAGCGATAAGAGCTCGATACCAACATACACGAACTATTCAGGCTGGATGAGCAAGATAAGCTCAACGTCGCCAGAGCAGTTGAACGAGCGCGAGTCTGATATGGATCGCTCCAAGCATCAAGCCGCATCGAGCAGCAACGAAGGCCCTTTCTCCGGGGACCATTTTGCCGCCAATCGCTGCGCACTCTTGACTCGGACGATCCCGAGCTTGTGGCGGCATTGCTTGGTTTGCCCCCTCCGGCCAGGCTGTTGGAGTGTATTCAGAGTGATGATTGGCCCAAGAGAATGTGACCTTTCGAACAACTCAACGCGAGTTTTAGGGTAGGTCGCACTTCCGTCTTATTATTCTCCAATATCTTCCGTTTCAGCAGAAAAGGTGGCTTACTACGCGTTTAGGACCGCGGTTTACTCAGAAATATGAGCGCCTCAGGGCCAAAAGAATACTGACCGTTGAAGAAACCTCTCAATGGTTGCAGGCTCTTTTTCGCTAAGAAGTAACCGGACCCGATGGGCTTGCTCATGAGAGTCTGCAAATTGCTTATGGAGCCTGGGCGGCCGATATCCGTGCCTGTGAGCGCGTAAGCTGTAGGTGGACGTGTGGGACGTCTTCTAGAGGCGAGTGTCTCTGATGCAAGGTCTATATACCCTGGGGTGATACTTGCTCCCTGCACGCATTCTAGTGAGCGGAGTGTAGCACACTCTCAAAGCATTTTCTTTCGCCAGTCACGCAATACCTCGGTGTATACATTGGCCACTTTCTCTCAGGCCATTGTAGAAGAGAATCATCACGAACATTATAGTGAGAAATACTACCAATCGTTACAACCGTTCTTTCAAGGTAACATAAGGATGCTATGACATAAGGTAGCGAACGTAATATACTGATACTGAATTTGTTGATGCTGCAGATTCCTCTAAAGCCCTGAGCCTCTCTCGCTGACACTTTGTTCCGGTCCGTTGTTTCAGATAGCGGGCTTCACCCTCCCTCACCTCGGACATCGCCGTTGCTCTCCAGCCAGCATCAAAACATAAACTCTGATCAGCAATCTAAGTATTTGCAAGTGTTAACGAATCTCGACTGGAGCTCAAGCAATAGCTGACGGACAATCAATACGTTATTGGGAAGGGCACATAATCCCCACGTTGCCATGACCGTCACGCATTGGGCATGGACCTACTAGGTTATATGGCCGGACGACTGAATTGCCGCGCGCATCGATAATGCACCGGTCTACATTGTTACGAATATGACACAGAGTTCTTTTCGCGATTCGGGGAAATGTTGGTGGTAGGGACGCAGTCGAGCGATCCAAGATGCAGCAATACAACACAGAGGAGAACAAATGTGGCTGTCAAGCGGTATCTGGTCAATTCAACTTCCGTTTCGGTCTCTTCCAATACCTCATCTGCCTTCTCCAAGCCAGTGCCCTTCGATGGCCCTGAAGTCTGCCACGCAGTAAACGGCTTTTGCACCATTATCTATTGAGGCGTCTCAGGGTATACGATCGGTCAAAAAGGCGTAAACCCTCGCGCTGTATTCGCAAGCTGTATCTGAGTGGGGTGCCGGAAGATATGTATGCACATCGGCACGGTGCAGAGGTTCGTCGGTGTGCATGGTCTGGCTTCCTTGGCCCCGGCAATTCTTGGATGGACTAAGAGCACTTATGTTCCTACAGGATTTTGGATTGATTGGTTGCTTACTGATTTCTGGCTGCAGCAAACCACTACCTTAGGCAACGGCCGCAATACAGGAATGCTACGGGAGGGGCTCTTTGGCTCTCGGAACCTAGCACGGCGAATCATGGACTCTCTAGCGAAGGATTGGACTATAAAAGAGTAAGAGGTCTGCAAGAGATTGTGCTCTTGGGTTGAACCTCGACTAAGGTCACTGTCAAAGTTTCAACAACTTTACGATCAGCTCCAAAGGTCTCTGTGGGCTTTCTCTCGTCTACTCTCTGGGTCGGCTTCGCCGAGCCCGAGATCATAGGCCCAGTGCCATCACTCGTCGCTATGGACCAGAGCTGGATACTTCAACGATGCCTCCGCCACGGCAGATGTACAGGACCTAGATCCGTGACTGTGCAGACCAAACCCAGGAGCGATCACTAGTGGCCGTCATGGACCCTTTGGCATTGTCACCCACGAAGAGACGAATGGGAAGATGGCCCTAAGCCCAAGATGAGCTACGTTTGGTTCTCCACAACAAGGGTCAATTTTGTAGCCGCTGAAACGGCCACATTCTGCTTTTACTTTTCCAGGCAGTGGTCAGGGAGTTGACTACCTTGTCGACATGGGCAAACTTTGACTTTGTGATGGCGACCCAACATTACTGTGTTGATGCCTCCGGAACACAGATCGGGTCTCTCTGCAGTCTACCTACCTCATGTATCTTTGTCCATGAGCGATAGCGCAGCACCATCGAAGCACCGATCCCAAAAAACAACAAATGCATACCCTGGTCCCACGTGAGGCCGTTTGGTGCGACCCATGCCGACACGTGCATTCCTGACCAGCATGCTCTGATCACTTTCACCGGCAATCTTTGACAACCTAAGTTGTTCCCATTAGTGCGTTCGTTATAGCCTGGAAGTTATCTGGTCCCGGAGCGGAAGAACTTTTCAAACAGCCGAGATGTGTTAGTAACGCCACCGATGAAGTACCCTTGCATTAGCGTCATCTCGTGCGATCTCACCCACCGATCTGGTACTACCTTAGGGTACGCACCTTACCTCAACGTACCTTACCTACCTTATGAGTACCTCACGGATATGTTTGGAGATCTTGGCCACCAAGATGTGGCACAACAACTTCCTCTTCTTACCTATGCTCTTGCACATACTCTTGCCCATGTTCTTGCACCAGAAGAGGACAATGACAGGACCACAGAATGCAGGGAGCCACTCTTCCCACTGAGGAACAGACAGGTACGGACTCTACTGCCTGCCTGCCTGCCTGCCTGCCTGCCTGCCTGCCTGCCTGCCTGCCTGCCTGCCTGCCTTGCCTTACAAGCTGGTTGAATGTGGGCGATTACCGCACCTACCGCACCTACATTACTAGGTAAGGTAGGAGGTAATTGGAAACGCTGGTGCAGGGCAGGATGACCTGGCTAGAGCAAATCTACAGGCACTTACCGTACCTACCTTAACATTGTGATCATGACCGACTTCGAACCATCTTGATCTACTCTTAGGTAGGTACTCTGATCATAACAATAATAATCTGTGCTTCTATGGTGAAGCTCTTCCTTACTTTATGGAGATGGCTGGCTTCCCATATGTCACATGTGGGCCATCTTGCGAACTGATTTCCCTTGAAGAATGTACCTACCTTACCTATTTGTTCTCTGGACTGATATCTCTTTGCTTTTACCTTCCAGCTCACTTACCTTACCTTACTCCTAAGGTACATGTATCTTACCTTACCCAGTGCGGTCTTTTGTTACCTTCTCTGCTGGTTACCTGGTCCAAGTTATGGTTCGTGAGTACTGTGTCGTCCCTTTACCTTGACTTACCCCATCGACATGTGGAGCTGAACATTCTGGCACTACACATGTACTCAGATATCTGGATGCCTAGGTCAGGTACCTTAGGTAAGGTGAGGCACAGCTCAAGGGTCTCTCGAAAGCCCCAAAGTACGAAACACTTCCCATTGGTCGCCGTGCTGAGTCGTCGACCCCCCGTCTTGACCCCCCGTCAAACATCACGGTTTTCCTTAGCGATCTCCAAACACGGCCACTGTTTACTAACGAGTCACATTCACCCGCGTACCATTCCTCACCTTTCCTCACCTTCAGACTTCTCATCTTCTTCAGCCCTTCTTCCTCTTCCTCCTCCTCTTCCTCTCCCTCTTCATCTTCACGCTCCTTCGTTGTCTAGTACCTTACCTGTCCACAAGCACGTTGCGTGAGTTATCTGATCACACACACGTGGAGTCTTACATTTGGCGATTGAGCCTTCTACCACACCATCACTCACTGATTGTCTTTGACAACTGAAAAGAGTTCTCGTCTTACCTCCTCGAACTGACTCGAACCTCTCACAACCTCTACCAACCAACGCACCGACATGTTCTACGTTAACCCCGAAGGGCACAATTGGGGTCCTCTCATCTTCGATGATGTTGCCAAACTCCTCATCAGCATCATCGGCATCTGGACCGCGTTCATCTTCTCGGCCTTGTATTTTGTCATATACAACCGCAACCTTCCTTTCGTGCGGATGCGCAAGGTTTTCCTCCTCTGTGCTTCTGTGGTGTCCTTACACATCTACTTGGTGATGGTGTTTCTGGTCTATATGCTTAACGGCACCTTTAGCTGTGAAGCGGAATATTGGATCATGAGTCTTTATTTCCCCATCGGGGTCGCGCTGTTCCAATTGCAGAACATGGTACTCTTCTCCCAGAGTCGTCTGCAGGAAGAATTGATCTGGAACGGCAATCAACATAATGCCGAACGAGCACGAACCTTGATGAATAAGACAGGTTTCGCCTACCTCATCGAGCGACTCAAACAGATGAGCGCTTACGCAAAGACTCGAACTGGTATTGTCGTGGGCTTCGCTGTACAGGTAACTACATCTTGGGGCGACGCCGCTATCGTCATGAGGACTTTCTCTTCGCAACCACTTACTCCGGCCGTATAGTTTATCATCGCGGTCATTATCTACGTCGTGTCGCCCAAGTTCCACACTCATGGGACTGCCTCTCACACCGTCTCCGCAGGAGAGTGTCGCCGAGGTTGGGAGTGGTTCGTCAAAGCATCATCGCTAAGGGTTGCACACCCTTGATTATGCAAGCTGATCCTGCTAGGTCCCCTACTATCGTTTGGCAGCTACTCTGGTCATGGGTCTTCGGTCCCTTCGTTTATTTCAAGATCAGGCGTATCGACGATGTCCACTATTGGAAATTCCAGACATCCGCAACCATCATTGCTAAGTATGCCAATACCTTAGCCCTCAACTATGTCTCAGCATGCTCATATTAATTTAGTCTTCCGGGAGCTCCCCTATGGCTCATGGCCGTATACTCGGATAAGCTTGCTGCGGTGAACAAATACTGGGTGGCTCCGATGTGGTGAGTCGGTCTTCGCCAGTAGATGGCAACCTATATAACTTCTTTGACAGGTTTTCTTCCGGAATCATGGTCATGGAATTCGTCACCGTGTTCTTCCCACTACTGGAGGTCTACCAGCGTCGCCAATATCTTCGCTCCAGGGATGCTGCTATGCATCGAACTGCACATGGCGTTCCGGCCCTGGTGTCTGATCCGGCTACTCGACTAGATTCGACGCTCGCAACTGCCACTAGAGTCTCTAGGAGAAACAACCAAGCGTACAGCATGGAGGCTCTCAACAACGCCCTCACGAATGACATCGTACCCTTGCTGAACTTTGCCGCAACCAAAGACTTTAGTGCCGAAAATATTTTGTTCCTCAGAGACGTCGCCCGATTCAAGGACTTGTGGGGAGCCATCGAGACACGTGAAGGCACTGTCACTATCGACTCCAAGCACATGCTGTTCGCTGAGGCTCTCAAAGTCTACGAAGAGCACGTCTGTCAGCGACTTTCTCGCGCACCCATTAACATTAGTGGTCCGATGCGTGTGGCGATGGAGAAAATTTTCGAAGCGGCTTCTGCCCAACGTATACAATCACAGGTCACCGGAGACGCAGTTACGCCATTCGCATGGGAGGAGCCGTCGGACGCGATTCCGTTGGTCACCTTTAACCAACCTTCCAACCACCATGATATTCGCTCGGAGAGCCAGGAGCTTATCATCGACACGATCGTGTCCGCGACTGCGAACGAGCCCTCGACTGCCCAGGCGCCTCTCGTCGAAATTCCCAACACATTTTGCAAGGAGGCGTTTGATCAGGCAGAACAAAACATAAAATATACTGTTTTGACCAACACCTGGTCGCGGTATGTCGATGCCTCTTAGATGCGTGTCGTCATTTCTCCCTACGCCTCTCTCTACCTCTCTCTCTTTCCCCCTCTGTCCATCTCCATCTCTCTCTGTTCCCGCAGTAGCTGTTATTCACTTTATTTCCTGTTTTCGAAAGTCTTTCTAACGGTACAAGATACCTTGAGAAGTACGAGACAACGAGTCTGGCGAGTTCGGACGAGGCGAATACACTGTCGAGTTCCAAGTCTGTATTAAGCAGCGTCACGTGGACGAAGTCATGATTGTACGAGGAATGTTGTACTTCGAGCGAAGTGTGGCGGGATGAGGGGTCGATTTCATTCTTCGAATAGGTCGGGCGGTATGTTGGACGGACAACAGGCTTGGCTTCGATTGCCTACCACAGAATTGCGGATATGTACTCTTTACTTCTTTTCTTTCCCGTTCTGTCAGGACTAGCTGTTCGTTAATTTGGATCACTGTCGGGTTTGGCTTATTGCCTACCTGATATGGTTCTTATCACGGATTGTCTTCTTGGCACTCGGTTAGCACTTTGTCTTCACTGCTGGCTGCACAAGATCTTCCCGGCATTGCACTACTAGTCCTCTGCCTTTATTTCACTCTATTCTCGCAGTCGTTCACTTCATAGGAGCTCTGGCCCACCCTTTAATAACCTTACTGAGCCTTCGCTTACTGTCTCGCCTTCCGTTCATTCATCGGCCATCTCTTCAATGTCTTTAATACAAGCACACATCGAGAGCTCTCACCCACGCACATTGGATCTCAATCTTTACAGGCTAGACTTTACTGTCTCTCACTTCTGCCTAAGATCTTGGCTGGGTCATCCTCTTCATGTCACTGCACTTTTTTCTTTCAATAGCTAGCGAAGGATACAAAGTCTACAAAACTCCAACCCCAAAAAATGTGGTCTGTCCTCTGTATTATTAAGGTGATTCTGACTGATAACTACGTTGTCATGTGGCTGCCTAGTGTGTAGGATCGCTCCGGGCTTCTTGCTACTGAACCATGAATGATACTTGTAAGGGGCGTCATCTATACGTATAGTAATAATGCAGTGATGTTGTCTTGCTTGTTCTCAGTAAACACTCTGAAAAGGTACTGGTACTCATAAGTAGGCATCTGCACGTCCATCGATGTGGCTCCCGGTGAGTCGCGCTAAGCCCGAAACCGACTAGCACGCAACCTCATCCCTCAATCGCTCAAGCCGAATTCTGACGCCGTAACCACATCACAGCTCAACATCCCTCGAAAACCATCGCAATGGCGGTCGGAGTATGTCAATCCTCATCCCGTCTCCCCCACCTTCCCCTCCCTCCACCTTCAGCTAACATCCCCCCCCACCCCCACAGCGCAGCGCCGCACTCAAAATCGACTGGGCCAAAATCGGCACCTCCCTCGGCCTGAAGGGCCAAACGGCCGCATCCCTCCAAGCCTTCAAGAAGCGCAACGACGACGCGCGGCGCAAAGTGCAGCTGCTATCCGACGCGGCGCAGGAGATCGACTTCGCGCACTACCGCGGCACGCTCAAGAACCAAAGCGTCGTGGACCAGATCGAGGACCACTTCCGGCAGTTCAAACCCGTGACGTACGACGTGGGCCGGCAGATCAAGGCCATCGAGGCCTTTGAGAGTCAGGCGGTCAAGAATGCCGAGGAGACGAAAGATAAGGTGGATCTGGAGCTGCGCGATCTGGAGAAGACGCTGAAGAATATCGAGGAGGCCAGGCCGTTTGAGGACCTTACGGTCGATGAGGTGGTGGTGGCCCGGCCGGATATCGATGAGCGGACGGCGCAGTTGGTGGCGAAGGGGCGTTGGCAGGTGCCGGGGTATAAGGTATGTTTGACTACTTCCGTGGTCGGTAGCGACGGGTTTAGGGTATGGGATGCTGATATGCGAATAGGAGAAGTTTGGGGACCTGTCGGTGTTGTAGACCCGTTGTGGGGTCTTGACTCGGGGGCTGCTTCAGTGTATAGTGGGTAGGTAGGATTGTCAATTGCGAATGCACAGTCTAGTTGCCACATTCTCGTCTTCAAGTCATCACGAGAGACTCCTAAGCTCTACATACCCTTCCGCCACCTGGCTTATCACACCCAGCCCGTTGTTATGTGCACAGGACATGGAAAGTCCCAACACGAACTTTGATCTTACACGCTTCCCGGAACACCCCAAAATCCCCAGCCTTCACCAGGTTCTCCCACGCAATCAACTGCATCACTACACCCACACCCGAACCCATACACACACTTCCTCCCTGTCTCAGAGCAATCATGCCCCAAACCCCTGAACCCCATTCAGAACCCGCCCCAACTCTTCCTCCCCCACCTTCCCTCTCCCTCTCCCTTGCCCACCTCCTCCACTTCCCTTCCCAATCCTCACGTCCGCATCCGGACTCTTCCCAGCTTTCGCCATTTCAGGCCTCCCATCCTCCGACCCGGCCTTAGTTTTGGGTTTCGCACCGGTGGGTACATTCTCCTTCTTCTTCCGACCGTCGTTGCCGGTCGTCGCATCACCCATCGTTCCACACCTCCACGATCTGAACACCTTTCTCTCTTCTTTCCTTTGCTCTCCGTCACATCGACTCTATCGATGGCTCCGCTCGTCCGCTTCGTCACGCACCAGAACCCTAAGCCCACCTCGAGGAAATCTCGGACGTTATTCCTGGCCCTGCGCGTGACGAGGTGCCTTATCGGACCACGATGCGCCGTACGATCTCTCAGCTTGCGGCTCGGTGGTCTGGTCTGGTCTGGTCGTGGCAAGCAAGACAGGCGCTAGCTGTTGAAGGGCAACAGCGGCGAGAGGGCAAAGTCATGCAACGGCGGTCGTCGATTCGGTGTCGGCTGGGTAGACGGAGATGGGGAAGTGCGTTGGCCCTTCACCGCCCTGCCTGCCTGCCTGCTGCTCGCACCGTCACTGTCACTCACACTCGCGGCCTACATCACCTGGCTTGGCTTGGCGTCGCGTGGCCATGGCCGTGGAGTCGAGTGAATGGTCGAGTCGAGCGCAGTCTGACGTCTGCGGGTGCAAGGGGCGGGGTTCGGGTCATTCACTGCCGTTTGTCGCGGCTGGTGCGGCGGGGGTTGGTTGGGGGTTTGCTTCGTGGGGCTGAGGTGGGGTCGATGGGGGAAGGGGGAGCGGAGCAAGCAAGGAGAGGAGTGGAGCGGACTCGGCCGTCACCGTCACCGTCCTCTCCTCTCCCTGTCTTCGCTCTGATTTCTTTCTTTCGTTCCTCCCTCCCCGTTTGCCTCCTACGTACTACCCCTCTCAGCGTCCCGTATCCAGTCCGTTCTCCTCGCCTTCCGTCGCACACCACCCACAGTCAACAGCCCCGCCCGGCATCCCATCCTGGCCACCGACTGCCATCGCCGCCGTAGTGTATCGTCGGCCTACACCTCACACCTCTGCTTTCGCTCCCGCCTCGCTCCCGGTCTCAACTTTCGGTCCTGCTCCTTCCTCGCGTGGCCTTGCAGCGACCCGAGACGGGGCTTGCAATCGAACATACGAGCCTCCCGACGTCCTTGGCGAAGGGGAAGGAGAAGGAGAAGGGTCGGGCGAGGGAAAGCGACGGGAATTGGGGAGTAGGAGGGAGAAGGGAAAGGAAAAGCCACGCGCGATGGCGGACGAATTCAGCTTCTTGAACTTTGGTTGGGGTGGCGGTACGCCCGCTGTGCGGGACTGGTGAGATGTGGGGCCGGGACCGGCGTCGTTGAGGGGATGGAGATCGAGCGGCGTGAGCGCCGCCGGAGGGAAAGGAAAGGGAAAGGGAATGGGGAGGTCGAGGGTGGGGATACTTCGAATTGAGACGGAAGAGAGGACGCGAGGAGGGAGGGGAGGGAGGGGACGGAGGGGACGGAGAGGAGAGTAGGGTAGAGCAGTGCAGGGCAGGGGAGGGCATGAGTAATCGAAGCCAGTCTAGGCCTGTCTGATGCAATCCGGTCGACTCCTATTTAGCTGAATTATACTACTCTTACCGTCGACTGTTCGATTGTCTTTTCTCACACATACACATATACATACATATCGATTTTGAGTCATCCTCAAGCAATGGGAAATCGCCCTGTCGCTATGGTTTCTATTGGGATATTTTATTGACGTGATGAGGGGATAGTATGTAGGTACGGCGGGCTATAGGCGGGATGGCGGTGATCACTGTGATTATGCTTGTGTCGAAAGACGGAAGAGAGCTTTGGTCTTTCTCTGCGTTGCCCGCGGGGCTTTGTTGAATTTGGTTCAAGAGGGGCAGTAAGGTTATCCAGAGGGGAGTGGTGTGGGTAAGGAAGTACTATAAGGTAGAGTTTCTGTTCGGCTTGTTGTTAGGGGCTATGCTACGTTTGATCTATTCTCCAAATTCGACGGAAATCGTACGAGGGCCTGTCAGATCAACCCTATCTCCGATGTCATACCTTGGCGAAATGCGATAATTTTCGAGGTAGCTACCTACATGCCTCACACGCCCCGTAGTGTAGTGCCCACCGCCAGGCAGCCCGTCAAGGCCAACACGCTACGTGCTCAACGCTATCCGCTCAAGGCCATGATGGAATTGACGATATCATTGTCATTCTCCTTCAGCGCCTTGACCGCCTTCTTCCTCGACACGCTCGCCTGCGCCATGACCAACTCGATATCCTTGGCCTCGAGCCCCGAATCATCCACCTCCTCGCCCTCATCCTCGTCCTCGTCCTTCTTGCCGTCGCCGGCGTCGATCGCCTTGCCTTTGCCGTGCTCGTGCGAATGGTCGTGGCCGGCGTGCGCGTCGCCGCTGCCGGATCCGGCATTGTCGGCCGCGGCCAGGTTTTGCGCCGCTTGATGTTGCGCGGTTTGGTTGAGGTCTTCGATCTTGGCCTCGCCGAAGATACTGCGTCGTAAATTAAGCGATGTGTACGTGGCAAGGGGGAGGGCTCTATGGGACGTGGAGGGATGAGAACTTACATCCAGGTGTTGCTTGTAGGGGACTTGTACACGTCTGGCTGGTTGATGACGAAGAGGATCTGCCACCCCACAAGTCAGCACCACGCAGTGCAGGGCTCAACTTCACTACATCAAAGAACAGCTCCTCCCCCAAGCCAGTCGACACCGGTCCCTACACAAATTTCGCATCACGTTCACGAACACACAACTCACATTCTTGGGTCTCCGCAACGTAACCCTCGTGATACCAGGCACATGCTTCAATCCCAGCTTGGCAATCGCCTTCCTCGCCTTCTTCTCGTTGCGCGAGTGCACGGCGACGGACGAGCCGGCTGAGATCCCAGCTTCACCCTCTCCGCCTGCCGCCTCGACCTCGGAGTCGGAGCTGTCCGAGGCTTCTTCCACCTCGGCGCCCTTCTTGGCTGGTGGGTCATCGGGTAACTCTTCAATGCGGGGGTTCGACATGTTTGCGTCTTGGAGCTGTCGGGGAGAAATATCAGCTTGCAGGTCCGTGAACGCTGAGATGTGTAGTAGAGATGCGAGTGCACTATCTTCAGTGGACGCCAGACTGGGGGATATTCAAGGCAGTAGACAGTCACATCTGGGGTAAACATGGTATGCAATGGGGGAATGTGTGATATGCAATGGGGGACATACCTCGTCTGAGTCGTTGTGAGTCCGCTGAGAATAGAGGTAGTTCGGTTTGCTTCAAATCGACTGATATTTGTGACGTGCAATTTAGCCGACCCCACTAGCGCGGCTCCTGCGCTGCAACAGCTCAGTCCTCATAACGCTGATATACAGTACCTTGAATTTACTACCGCACTGTCGTTCTTGTACTTGAGAATGTTCCTAAGAGTTCTACGCAACTAGGTACACCCTCAAGCTAATGAGCAGACAGGGGTTTATGTTGACCGTGAACACCATAGCGAAGTAGCAAGAAGCAACAAATTGTGCTCTGAATGTACTGCGGACGTCAAGAGATTGTGATTTCTTTCGATTCAAAGTGTAGCATACAGCTTTTCTCGAAACCACAATGTCAAGTAACCATCGAAGCTCCTGATTCCCATTCCACTCCACTCCCCTATGCTTTTGCAGAAGCCCGAACCTTAGCATGTGCCTTCCGAACTTCGAAACGAGCCTGTATCAACGCCCAGAAGTGTCAGCATACCGCGCCGCAAAGAGGTCAGAACCTAGTCGGCCCTGTTCATCCATCATGGATAACATGGAGCCCGCCCACGCCAGAACCGCCACCCAACCACCAGGTTCAAAATCGGATAATACCCACCTGCTTCCTCAGTCTCATAACCTTGAACCTTTCAAAGTCGGTCAGAGCCCGCCTCTTCTGTCTCCGCTCCCGGTTCTTCGCCCACGCGCTCTCCTCCCACTTCTTATCGACCTCCTCTTTCTCCCACGCTTTCCTCAGGGCACCCGTGCCGAGCGCACGAGGCAGTTTTGGGATCACTATGGGCGAGAGTATGACGTTCGCGAGGGCAGAGGCATGGCGAGGAACGGAAGCTTTGTCTTTTGTTGAGGGACCGTCGACGAGGACCTGGAAGGTTATTTTAACAAACTATCCGGTGCCAATTGTATTGAGTTTTCAAGCAGTACGTACGCGCTTGTGATCGATGATTTCGACAATGGCGGCAAGCCTCCCGGTGTATGGGCCCGAGGTGAAGAGGACGACACGACCGACTTCCACCAGTCTCCACTGGGAAACTTTGATATCGATGTTGGCCATTGGAACGCGTTCGGCTTGGACAAGACCAGCTGTTAGTCCAGAAGATCTCTAACCGATGGCGACGTTTCTCATAGACCTACTCTTTGGGTGCTGTTGTCGTCGTCGCTGGGTCCAAGGTTTGATATTCAAGCAGTGTGGGCTCGCTTAGTGCGTAGGGTTTCCGAAAATGCGGCTCAGCTTATGTAATGGGAAACTAAAACTTCGGCTCAACATCTTCAGTCCGCAAACGCAGACTTTCTCTTTCAATCCACAATGTGACTGAACCATCGTGTGTATGATCTACTATGTGAGTATTATATCCGTCTGCTTAGCTCCATGTTCTTCATCTGATGCTATAATTTGCGATTGACCTTGGATTCGGAGACTCTCGCCGGAGTTTCGTAACGCTTTCACGGGCATGATATTCAATCTCTTACATATTCTGAGAAAACACTTATCACCTCCTCTGCATGCAGCTTCCCACTCTAGCCTCGAGTGTCCACTGACTGCGTCAACTGAACAGGTGCCTCTGATATACTACAGCGCCCTTCGCAAAACCTTGTGAACGCCGCGGTTCTTGTGCTATGTGAACGGTAAGCCATCTTTTCCCTCAACCACCTTCCTGCCCAATGATTACAATACACGACGCACTAGATAGTAAGTGATTCCTTCGGGGAATGATCATATCGTTTACACCAAGATCACTGAGGGCCGTTTGCTATTCCCACTTCAAGTCCGAGTTTCTAATAGAGCTAGGCTAATATTGGAGCTTTAGTAGCGACGACACCGATTAGCAGTATATTGGATCGGATACACTACTTAACAAGCATTCATAGGCCGCAGTACGTGTCAATTAGACACTTGCGGAAAGTTATAATATTCAAAATTTCCACATTCGGACTCTAGACAATTTCCCTCGATCAAATGAGGGTCTCGTTGTGCAAGAGTATCCCGAAGCCAATACATGTCTTTAATCACTGCCTGGCTGAGTATCTTAGTCCATTATTCGCCCGTTAGACAGTGCACTTGGCCGTCAAACTACACAGTATCTCATACCGTATTTCAACCTGGTCCGCAAGAAAATTACTCTCTGATATGCCTGTACTGTAGCCATGCCGTTTAGCTGTGCAGGAGAACCACATCTTGCGACAAGCCATACCATATTCCTTGTGTTCGAGAACTTTCTAGTTGTGGATCTTATTCAACAGCCATCCTCCTTTCATGCTGCCCTTCCACTGATCCCTAATTGCCCAAGCCACAATTTCTCTATCGTCCAGATCAATCGTGCTCTTTGGATGCTGCACCAAAGCTTGAACTATGTCCACGTCACAGCCAGCTTCCAGGACAGCTAGACGCACATGCCGTGTATCGATCTTGACGCCAATATTCTTTCGCTCGATCTCCCGCGATATGCAGGTTGGTTCCTTGGTCAACAGCTTCACAGCGCGCATGCTCCCTTCCATGATGGCATCCTTGAGTCCTTGCTCAGCTATCTCCCCCGCAGACGTGTTAATCCAATCTACCGTCGCGCCAGCGCTACAAAGCATCTCTAGAAGGTCGAGCTTCTCTTTGGTCCAAGGTCCATGGAGTGATGTCTCCGGTATCAGAACATGTTCGGACTGTGCCACCCACGCTGCGGTTTGGCACAAAGGAAACCGGTAGAATTTTGGGGAAGCCACTCCCACGATATGCACCGATGTTCCGAAGTCTCCTTGGAAAACATCAATCTGTTTGGACAAATGGTCACGACGTAGTTGAAATGTGCGCCTTGAGGTCTGGTGGACACTATTGATATTGGAAACCTCCGTTGTCTTATCGCTGATGACCTCCCATGTCGAGTTTGATTGCTCTGTTTCTAGAATCTCTTTGGCGAAGATGACCTGGCACCTTCTCATCAAGTCTGAGTTGAACCATCTGCGGCTCATGATGGCGGTCTGAAGACTTGCACTAGTAAGATCCGGATGAAGGACTAACTCTTCATGAGTTCGAATTATGGCGGAAAAGGCCAGCAAGATGAGTCTCGAGTACAAATGTTCACTTGACAGTGCCCGAGCGAGATATGGAGATGCCAGAGGTAGGTGAATATTGGGTGAGTAGAGAAAGATAGATTGAAGAAGCTCGACGGGCAGAGACTCGAGGCGTGACAGCGGCATCTTGAATTCCGCTTCAGGCAGCCGTCCTTCCTTCATCTGCTTCCGCCGCGACTTAGACGGCCTGGAAGTCTTAGATGAGCGACGAGGGTGTGAGGAAGTAGTTGAGTCCGAGGTCGAGGAGGCGCCTAGCTTCAGCGGACGACCTCGCGGCCTGGTAGCAGCGCCTTGCTCCAGAACCGGTCCGCGGAGGTTGCGTGATTGGTCGCGTTTATTCTTCCCACGCACTCGGATAGGTATTAACATGCTATCAATAGAAGAGGATATTAGAGTGATACAGCGAATTCCTGTGTCCTTGCTTATCACAATCACTCAGAGGAAGTGACCGTATTTGCATTTCTAGTGGTAGTCCTTGTAGTTGTGATCATCATCTACAATAATAGATGGTCAGTCAAGGCATTGACGCTGATGACCGAAAAGCCTCGCCTACAATCCTGACAACAGAGGACATCGATTCTCTCACAGCTTTCCTTCCTGTGTAGGATACCTGAGTGTCCTCCACATGTCACTCTCTCTGTCACCACCTCAATAATATAGCAGTGAGTGTTATCGAATCAGGGTCCAGAGTTCAGACGTTGAATCAATAAGTTAACCGCTAGCTTCTGCTTATGTAACGTTCCATAAACAACCCCCGCGTTCTGGCTGCCGCTCTTGCTTGCCATTGCTCAACCCTAAGGTAGTATCTACTAATAGTACATAAGCAGACTGAAAGACAACCTCCATCATGTCTTCAACGGAGTGCCTCTCGATCATTTCTCACTCTCTTACAGTCCAGGATCATGTCGGGCCCCAAGTATCACGTTGCTATAGTCGGAGCTGGCTTGGGTGGTTTAGCAGCCGCAATAGGGATTGCGCGAGCGGGGCACAGAGTCACAATCCTGGAACAAGCACCTGCCCTGGGTGAAGTGAGTTTCGACAGCAGGAGAATTGAACTGCTGATGGATCGCTGACCTGTTGGATTTATTAGATAGGCGCAGGTATACAAATTCCACCAAACTCTTCACGTATCCTTCAACGCTGGAACATCTTGGACAAAATCGAATCTGTGTCGGTGCGACCAGCGGACTTCATCCTGCGGTCCTATCGTGATGGGTGTATACTTTCCAAGCAGAACATGGTGCCCTACGCTGAAGAGCGTTACGGGGCTCCATACTTGCACATCCACCGAGCCGATTATCACAAGATCCTGGTGGCCGAAGCGGAAAGACTCGGCGTCGGCATGCGATTAGGTTCCACCGTTACCAAGATCGACTTCGAAACGCCTTCACTACATCTCAAAGACAAGCCTAAATTCCACGCGGACATCATTCTCGGTGCTGACGGTTTGAAATCAATCTGCCGCGAAGCGCTCCTAGGTCATTCCGATCCACCACACCTGACTGGCGATCTGGCCTACCGGATTATTGTGAAAGCAGAGGATATGAAGAAACATCCAGATCTAGTGGATCTCGTCGAGAAGCCGGCGATCAACTATTGGATGGGCCCAGACGCGCATGCAGTGTGCTATTTGCTGAAGGGCGGGGGGCTATACAACATCGTCCTGATCTGCCCGGATAATCTGCCTGAGATGGTGAACACTGCAAAGGCAGACGTGCAGGAGATGCGTGACTTCTTTGAGAAGTGGGATCCGAAGCTGAAGACCTTGCTTGGCCTCGTTCAAGAGACGAGTAAGTGGAGGCTGCAGAATAGTGAAGAGATGAGCAGCTGGAGACATCCCAGTGGGAAGTTTGCTCTTCTCGGCGACGCCTGTCACGCAACACTACCATATCTGTAAGCATACCATGGCTCCCTAATGCTCTATCAAAAGTGTCACTAATGGATATCACTAGAGCCCAAGGCGCGGCGCAAGCGGTTGAAGACGGAGCTGTTCTTGGGGCCCTTTTCTCTAAAATTACACACAAGTCGCAACTACCCGATCTACTCCTGATCTACGAGACCTTGCGTAAACCACGGACCACGCGCGTCGTCAAGGGAAGTACGGATCTCCGGGACATATTCCACATGCACGATGGCGACAGACAGAAAGAAAGAGATCGCCAGCTGATCCAGCATGAGCCATTCGAAGGCTTCCCGAACCGGTGGGCGGACCCGGTTTTCCAGAAGTTTTTGTTCGGATATGATGCGGATAAAGAGGTTGACCATGCTTGGGAGAGATATCAGAGCGGCATGTTTCCTGGAACGCGGGGCATGTTTAGAGCTAGCCTGTAAATCATGCAAAAGCGCACGGCATTTCTTGGCTTGACATCTGGTCTCTAGCGTGCGCATACAGTGCAGGCAATAATTCTGGTCAGTAGACACCGTAAGCGAAAAACGCACCACTTTTTTTAGTAAAACTTGCCACCCCCGTATCCACCCACGAATCCACACCGAAAACAGCCCCACAACCACCGTGACTGCATCCTAAACGTCGGCAATGCCTCGCCCATTGTCTGAGTACACTAGGGACCTCGTCGACAGTCAATTGGCCTGTGAGATGTCGATTCCATCGATCCACGAGAACACGGAGGTGTCTACTCAACAAATTTGGAGGATGCAAAGGAACCAGCAAGTATGGGGGTCATCTAAGGCCCTCAGGCTTAGGCAGAGAGATCGATCTAGGGTCTTGATGTTGACAATGGAAGAGGTGCTGACTGAATACCTGGAGGAAAGACCCTGGGCATACCATGATGAGATGGGTTGATTTCTTTGAAACAAGTTTGAGATCAATGTCGGCCCCAGGACATTGTCTAATGTCCTGAAGAGGATGAGATATACATGAAAGAAGGTTAGGGCCTTGATTCTATGTCTTCAATTGCTAATACTTGTGATTCTAATAGCTACAACAGAAAGCCACCCAATGAGACGACAATCTACATGCAGAATGGCTTGTTCAGCTAGCCAATTGGACAGCAGATCAGCTTGTCTTTGTTGATGAGTCAGCTGCAAATGAATGAAATAAGAATCGGAAGTTTGGCTGGTTCTACTGTGGAGTGAGGGCCTCAATGTTGACCCCATTGAAACAAAGCAAACAGTGGAGCATACTGTCAGCTTACACTGTCACTGGCTAGTGGCTACATGGCATAGACAGTCAGACAAGGCTCTATAACAGCGGCCTTGTTCAACTCCTTCATACGAAACCACATCCTACCAAAGTGCAGTCCTTTTTCAGGGCCAAAATCTGTTCTTATTATGGATAATGCATCTATACATCATTCTGAGATATGTCTTCTGATCCCTCTGTGTTCATTTATTAACATATTACTAGGAACTAGCTGACATGTGCATCAAGGCTGATGTTGAGCTTGTTTTTCTTTCTTCATACTTCCCTGACTACAATCCTATCAAACAGTTCTTTGTCACCCTCAAGCAGTGGATGCAGCGGCATGGGGACCTTGTGGAGGAGTATAAGGAGGATTTTGAAGGATATATATGACTGGTGGTGGAGGAATATAACAGTGGCAAGCATTCAGGGGCACATTTTTGAAGTGCACATATAGGAATGAATTTAACAGTCACTGATGATGACTATGACTATGACTATGAGTTGTAGTTAGATTTAGAGGATAGATAGATATAAATTGAATACTATTTAAGTCTCTAGAAGCTCCGCAACTGTTGCTAACTGCATTAATGAGTCATAATCCTCTGTTCTTTCCCTTTCCCTTTCTACCCTAACCCCCATACCTCCCGCAGTCCTCTCTTTGTCTCACTCCCTAACCCTCTTCTTTAGCTGCTTTCCTAACCCTAAAGGGATGTTCAAGTCCTTTCAGTCTTGAACCTCTGCCTTCCTTATCTGTTCCACATTATACAGCTGTTCCCGCAGCTGTTTGTGTGCATCCTTCAGCAACATTGAGTACTCCAGAATCTGCCTCTTAAATTACTCTATATACTGGTATAGAAGCTTCATTGACCCAGTGCCGTCACTGCTGACAGGGCTGCTGTCCTTCTCGCATGAGGCAGGCCGTTGTGGAGGCGAGTGTTGTCAGGGCTGCGGAGCAGGCTTCAGAGAAGGATTTGGAGGTAGCTGAGGCGAGTATGGATGAGAAGGATGCATTGGATAATGCATTGGATATTGTGGAGGAGGTGGAGGAGGCGGAGCAGCATAAGGATGCTGATAAGGCGGTAGATATGATGATGAAGATAGATAAGGTGGAGGAGGCATGTACAACAATGGGTACTGTCACGGGCTCTGCATGAGCATCAGCGACATCAGTGACATTGACGGCATCGATGGAGCCTGCTCCATGTGGATGTGAACAGGTGCAGAGAACAAGGATGATGTGGGCTGTGAAGCAGGCTGTGAAGGAGGCTGCAGAGAAGGCTGTGAAGCAGGCTTCAGAGAAGGTGAAGAGGGTTGATTAAGCATGTGAAGTAGTCAAAGAGAAGAGCTTTCAATGATGATGTTCCCATTGCTAATGGCCCTATTCCAGACAGTAAAGTGATTAGAATTGAGGGCATGATGCTTCTCTTTTAGCATCAAGCATTTTTCTTCCTTATTCCTGCACTCCGCATTGCCACAACACCACCAGCGAATCAGATGCCCCACATGATTGTCAACTTTCAATTCAACCTTCTCTCACTCCTTCATGGCTGTCCAATGCTTGTCTGTAGCCATTTGCTGTACAATGTTAGTATAGAGATCCTACAGAGAGCCATTGACTTACCTTCTTCTTCTAAGAGATGACTACCTCTTCTTTCAAGAACTTCAACTCATTGTCTTCTGTGAAGTCATCTTGAACAGGCTCCCGAGCAGTCATCTGTACAAATATGATGTTGATAACCACCTGGACATTCTTCTTCTTGCTCTCATGCCAAGCCAGAAGGATGACCTCCAAATTGGCCCACCCCTCAACATCATCCAGATCCATGACCAGAGTGTCCTGTTTCCTAGCTCCACCAGCTGACAGCTCTGCCTTGACTTGCTGTCGTCGCACTCAATAGCCTTTTGGTCAAGTCCTTTCCTCCAATTTGATCTGCTCGTTTGCCAGGAATGTTGAATAGTCGAAAGAGGTGAGATCCACCATTTTGGCCTTAGAATACTGATTGAGCTTGTCAAGTACGACGATTCAATGAATCAGGAACTTGGGCAGGTTCTTTGCCGGCGTCTCCTCAGTCATATCGACAGTGTCGATGGCTTCGAATCCAGCGACATCGACGTCCTCGACATCCTCAGGTAATAGGGGCAATGGGGAACGCAGTGAGGGGCCTTTCAGGGGCAGTTTTGACAAAGATTTCGTCTTGCTAACCTTCCTTTTACTCTTCGGCATTGGGACTGTCGTTATAGGGCCTGGGGGTGTCAATTGGCCTCGTTTTCGGTGTGGATTCGTGGGTGGATACGGGGGTGGCAAGTTTTACTAAAAAAAGTGGTGCGTTTTTCGCTTACGGTGTCTACTGACCAGAATTATTGCCTGCACTGTACTGGGTGTCTTTGTCGGTGCGAGATGTATTGGGCCTTAATATAGTCCAGAGTCGGCGAGACCTTAGTATCATATCCTGGGCACGGGTGTCTCAATACGATTGTGTCCTGTCTTTGAGATCGTCTCCACAGTGTTTTGCATGTGGGCTTGCAGGTCGGATCACAATCCTCTGCGAGAACCGAGGCAGTTCGACTGGTGCGACAAGCTCGGAACATCCCAGACGCAGGAAGAGCACTGTTCGAGCCATTGATTTCGATAGCAATGATATGTACAACATCTGGATTTGCCTGAATCGCTGACCATGACAATCTTTTCGAGGCATAGTAGATTCATGCTCGATCCACCAGCATGATACAGCCAGCCATTAACGTTGTTGCTGTGCTGCAGCGACCGGAACCCGTGTGATTCTCATTACTTATCAGCATTTCAATACTCCCGTCTCGTCGGTCTTCTTCGGCTGTACCATCGATCATCGCTGTCCTCGCGATGGCAGCGCGTCAATCACGACGCCTGCTGAGGCCCCTCCTCTACACCTCCGCAGCAGCCGCTCTTGGCGGGGGCCTCCTCTACGTATCCTATCGACCCCGCCGTATTCCGGGGTCGGACCCAGCAGCCGTGCCCCCGCCCAGCTATGGCGAAGAGGGAACTCTGATCCCGCCACAATTTCCGCTGATCAAGAGTCGCGAGGGGCAGATTGCGGATCTGAAACGGAGTGCGGGTACTGCGAAGCAGGGTGTCGATAAGCAAGCAAAGGGAGGTCTTTTCGGCGGCGTTTTTGGCTCAAGTGCGGAAAAGGAAAAGGACAATGGAGACGACGACGCTGCTGTTGAGCGTCCATATGATCTCTTGGTCATCGGTGGAGGTGCGACGGGATCAGGGATCGCGCTTGATGCAGCAACGAGAGGACTCAAAGTCGCTCTTGTGGAGAGGGATGATTTCAGTAGTGGAACGAGCAGTAAGAGTACAAAGCTGGTGCATGGCGGAGTACGATATCTCGAGAAAGCGGTTTGGGAGTTGGATTACAATCAGTATGCCTTCCCGCCACTGATTATCGCTATGAAGCTCGGATGACTGATGTTTGGGAAGATACAAACTTGTGAAGGAGGCGTTGCGGGAACGGAAATACTTCTTGGATACGGCGCCACACTTGTCGATGTGGTTGCCTATTATGCTGCCGATTCAGCACTGGTGGCAGGCGCCTTACTTCTGGGCTGGGACGAAGTTTTACGACCTGTTGGCTGGATCGGAGGGTATTGAAAGCTCTTACTTCCTGACCAAAAGCAAGGCGTTGGATGCATTCCCTATGCTGAAGAAAAACAATCTTTTTGGTGCTTTGGTGTACTACGGTAGAGCATCCCCCCCCTTTTGGAAGGGGCCGGACCGCAGACTGACTGTAAGTAGATGGGGCACACAACGATTCGCGGATGAATGTCTCATTAGCAATGACAGCAGCGCTGTACGGAAGCACGGTCGTCAACCATTTAGAGGTCACAGGTCTCGAGAAGGACGCATCGGGTAAACTCAATGGCGCCAGGGTCAAGGATCTGATTCAAGTGAAGAATGGAAAGAAAGCGGAAGAGTTCACCATCCGAGCGAGAGGAATCATCAATGCCACGGGGCCTTTTACAGACTCAATCCGGAAGATGGACAACCCAAAGGTCGACGAGATCGTAGCACCAAGTTCGGGCGTGCATGTTATTCTACCAGGATATTACAGCCCCGCGAACATGGGATTGATCGATCCCTCGACATCAGACGGTCGAGTCATCTTCTTTCTGCCGTGGCAGGGCAACACCATAGCAGGAACCACCGACGCTCCCACCAACATCACGCAGAACCCGATCGCAGGCGAAGAAGAAATCAACTGGATCCTCTCTGAGATCCGAGGTTACCTCGCCCCAGATATCAACGTGCGAAGAGGCGACGTGCTGGCCGCATGGTCGGGTATCAGGCCGCTAGTACGCGATCCGAAAGCCCGCAACACCGAGTCCCTCGTCCGGAACCACCTCGTCACAGTCTCCGACTCCGGCCTGCTGACCTGCGCCGGCGGGAAATGGACGACCTACCGGCAAATGGCCGAAGAGTCGGTCGACGAAGCCATCAAACTCTACAACCTGCGCCCGGCACCCGTGACCGGCGTCCCGGACATCAGCGGCACCGAGATGATCGACGACGCCGCCACCCTCGACGGCACCTGCCAGACGCACCAGGTCCGTCTGATCGGCGCCCACGGCTACTCCAAAACCCTCTTCATCAACCTGATCCAGCACTTCGGCCTCGAGACCGACGTCGCCCGCCACCTGACGGAATCCTACGGCGACCGCGCCTGGACCGTCGCCGCACTGTCGGGCCCCACCCACCGCCGCTTCCCCGTCCGCGGCCTGCGCATCTCCCCCCTCTACCCCTTCGTCGACGGCGAGGTCCGCTACGCCGTCCGTCACGAGTACGCCCAAACCGCCGTCGACGTCCTGGCGCGGAGGACCCGGCTCGCCTTCCTGAACGCCCAGGCCGCGCTCGACGCCCTGCCCACCGTCATCGACCTGATGGCCGACGAGTTGGGCTGGGACACGAACCGACGCGCGCTCGAGTGGCGCGCGTCGGTGCAGTTCCTCGCCAGCATGGGCTTGCCCAAGAGCAAGTTGAGCGTCAGCCGTGCGGACGTCGAGAGCGGCCGGGCGGCGCGCGTCGACGAGCACGAGCGGAAGCTGTACTCGCGGCACGAGAGGCCGGCGGATGTGTTGCAGAGCGATTCGAGGTTTGAGGAAGGGCATAATCCGGTTATTGGGAAGGAGTCCGTTGCGAATAGATGAAATAAGAGGTGCATGCAAGGTAACGGCGTTGGGATTCGGTGAGAGGATAACTCTGTAAAAAAAAAGTCCATGACGGAGAGGCGTCGAAGGAAGGAAGGACGCACGAAAGCTTCGACGTCGTCGTTGTCGTGTGTAGCTTTCGACACTTGCACATTGGAAGACATCTGATCCAGCGAACCTGTTCTTCTCAAGCGCCCGACTGGTGGCATTTGCTCCGGATCAAATGCAGCGCCAACGTCCCAACGCCTTGAGCACCGCACCTCATGCGTCCCGTCCCGTGCCGTGCCGTCCCCTCCCCCGCTCGCTCACCACACCGTCCCCTCCTCCCCTCCCCTCCCCTCCCTTCCCCTCCCACCCCGTTCCCCCCCTTCGCCGCTCCCCTGCCACCCTACGCCCTCCACCGCGCCCAACACCGCCGCAGACGCCGTGACCGCAACGCAACGGAACGGCCGCCAAGCAGAGCACGCCCTGTCTCCCCTCCCTACCTGCCCATATCGTCGTCCAACCCGAGCCGATACCGGGACCGAGCCGGAACTCAAACCAACCTACAGTTCCGCTCCGCTCCGCTCTGCATCCGTCTGTGCCCTCCAATTCTCTCCTCTCTCGGTCACGGAACCCATCGGGATCACCGCCCTACCTGCCCTCCTTGCTCGCTCGCTCGCTCGCTCCCTGGCTGCCTCCCTTCCCTCGTTCGCTTCCCTCTTTCCTGCGTGCGTGCGTGCGCACGTGCGGCCTCCCTGACGTGCCGTGAGTGGCGGACATGGCCGGTCCAGTCTACCCCCCCCCGTCCAGTCCAGTCCAGTCCAGTCCAGCCCCACTCCACTCCACCCCACTCCACTTGACTCCAGTGCGACGGTCCCCTCCGCCGTCTCCAAGGCGTGTGTGTCTCGCGACGTCCCCCGAATGTAAAAGCGAACAGCACATTCGACGATGACGACGACGGCCGGAGACGGACGGACGGTGAGATGGAAGGGAAGGAGAAATGGAGGGGCGTTGGAGGAAGCTGAGCGCTACACTACTCTCCTGGGCGGAATGGATGGATGGATGGATGGA
>JAABUJ010001340.1_pt1 | contig 37132 bp, 37 predicted proteins | sample 5559131 | NCBI WGS metagenome assembly JAABUJ01 (sample SAMN10711875, study PRJNA513366) | rock metagenome | isolation source: Antarctica rocks | place: Antarctica: Victoria Land, Mt New Zealand nord | collected 2016-01-07 | reverse complement strand
CTCGGGTCCCCAGGCCCGGAAGTAGGCCAGTTCGGTGGGATCGCTTCGCTTCCGCCGGACGAGCAGCCAGTGGGCCATGCCGGAGACGGTGTCATAGGGAAGCTGGATGCAGGCCCAGTCATACAGCCGCTCACCTTGACTCCCCGCACCGCACCAGAGGGTGCCCCAGGTCTCTGGCGGCAAGGAGGCGACGAGCGCGTCGGCTCGTTCCTGCATGCAGTTGTGCCAGATCGGAGAGCTACAGGACACGGCTACGACATAGGGATGGCGCTCCTGCTCCAACCAGCGCCGCAGGTCGGTCGCATCCCCGTAGATCTCGTCGCCCGTGACCCAGGCCGCCGGCACCCCGGTCGCAAACGCCCGCTCCAGCATCCGTTTGGCCAGTTCCGGCTTGGTCGCAAACGTCACCGCCTCAGGCACGCCGGTTTCGCGCCGCCGCTCGGGATCATCGGCCCAGTCCTGTGGGAGATACAGCGCCCGGTCCAGGAAGGTCCGGCCCTTGGGACTGGCATAGTTCAGGAAGACGCCAATCTGGCAGTTCTCGCGCCGCCCGGCCGTCCCGCTGTACTGGCGCTGCACCCCCACCGATTTGGTGCCCTTCTTGAGGAAGCCCGTTTCATCCACAATCAGGACACCCTGAGGATCGCCCACGTGCTCGACCACATAACGCTGTAGGTCATCCCGGACCGCATCCTCATCCCAGTCCGCGGCGTTGAGCAGCCGTTGCATCCCTTGCGGACCGGATTCGCCCAGATGCTCTGCCAGTTGCCAGCCGTTCTTGCGTTCGACTCGATCGAGCAGCCCCGTCAGATAGCGTTTGGCGCGGTCCCGCGCTTCCGCTCGTCGAAAGTGACCCCCAATCCGCGCATGCAGGGCATCAAGCCCCGCTCGCCACCCCTCGATCTCCTCGCTCGTCGTCATGATCCCCTCCGTCTCCGTCGTCTTGGAGGGTACCAGGTTTACTGCCTATCTGTCGCTGTAGTACTAGGGTCTGTCTGAAAAGGGGATGATGAGGTGAGATGACGCGAGTATCACTTCCTCGTTAGTCGCGATTAGTCGCGGTGTGCGACGAAGATCATGACTCGACTGGTGTCGAGCAGCGGCCCCTTCTTCCAATCGCCGTAGACGTTCTCAATAGTGAACCCGGCCTCAGTGAGGGTGTCGATGAACTCTTCGAAGTTACGAAAACGCAGTTCATCCCTGGCGACCACAACCTCTCCAGTGGAGAGGAAGATGTTGTGACCCTCGAGGTGAACTCGGCCATCACTCAGGCCAACCACCACGAGCCAGCTCGCCATCGGCCCGTTGGGCGAGTCGAACTGCTCATAGGTTGCGTCGCGGTTCCACCGCTCCCACGCACGATCGTGGGGATTGCGGCTCTCGAACGCGAGGTGGCCGCCCGGGCGGAGAGCTGCGTGGATGGTTGCCAGAGCGGCGCGCCACTCGGCGTCCTCCAAAAATACCTGAGTGACGTTCCCCGTCATGACCACCAGATCGGCGTCGGGCGTCCTCAGGACGTGCGCTTCGCCTTCGACCCATTGCACCCGGTCGGCACCACGTTGCCGGCGAGCAACGGCCAGCATCGCGGGTGCTGGGTCGACGCCAATTACCTGCCGGCCACCGGCTGCCAGCTCGCGCGTCAGGACCCCCGTTCCGCAGCCGAGGTCGACAATGCGGTGAGCCCCGAGCTCCGCTGCTAGATCCAGATAGAAATCAGTGTCGTCCCGCGAGGAGTTCTCGATGTCGTACAACGCCACAAGGCGTGGATCAACGTAGTGCTCAGCAAGTCTTACCACAATTGCTCTAGTCTACTTCGAGTCATTCAGGGGGAAGTCCGGTCAATCCCGCCCTATCCGGACGTGAGAAACAACCCGAAGGGGGGAAGACGAGGTGAGATTCTGGGAGCACCACCTACCTGGAGTCTCGCATGGCCTCGCCTCCCCGTTTTTATCCTACCGACCTGTCCGATGCTGAGTGGGCAATTCTAGAACCACTCGTTCCTGCTCCCAAGCCCGGCGGTCGGCCGACCAAATGGACCCGACGCCAGATCCTGGACGGTATCTTCTACCTCGTCCGCGCCGGCTGCCAGTGGCGTCTGCTCCCGCGGGAGTTTCCGCCCTGGAAGACGGTCTATCACTACTTCCGTGCCTGGCGGATTGATGGGAGCTGGGAGGGAGCGCATACCGCCCTCCGCGAACGGGAGCGCATACCGCCCTCCGCGAACGGGAGCGCATACCGCCCTCCGCGAACGGGAGCGGGTACGGCAAGGGCGGAATCCGCAGCCGAGCGGGTGCATCATGGACAGCCAGTCGGTCAAGACCACGAGTGTTGGCGGCATTCGTGGCTACGACGGGGGCAAGAAGCTTTCGGGCCGCAAGCGGCATCTCTTGGTTGACACGCTTGGCTTGGTGCTCACAGCGAAGGTTCATACCGCCGATATCCAAGATCGCGCCGCGGTCCCGCAGGTTCTCGAGGGCGTGAAGGAGACATTCTGCCGCCTGGCGCATGTCTGGCTGGATCAAGGCTACACGGGGTCTGGCAAGGCGTGGATCGAGCAGCATCTGGGCTGGAGCGTTGAGATCGTGCAGCATGCCGCGTCTGAACGCGGTGAGGGGCGCTACACCCGAAACGCGGAGGGCAAGCTGGACGGGAAATACATCCGCTTCGCGCCAGAGCCGAAGACGGGCTTCAAGGGGGTGCTGCCCAGGCGATGGGTAGTTGAACGAACGTTCTCCTGGTTCGGGCAGAGCCGGCGGTTATCCAAGGACTACGAGCGGCTACCCGAGACCAGCGAGGCGTTCATCTACGTTACCATGAGTCGCATCATGCTCAAGAGATTGGCTCGCTCATGACCTTTTCAGACAGCTTCTAGCGCGACTGAGCCGCGAACTCCTTCCAACTCAGCCATTCAGGGCACCACCCCCGCGTAGTAGTCACCGGCCGAAAGTACCGGGGCCAGCTCCGCATCTGCTTCTTGTCGCCTAGCTTGCGGGTCACGTACCGAGCAACGTAAGGCGCATCATAGGGATTTACCTCCGTAAGGTAAATGCTGCTTCCGTTTCCCATGAGGTCCATGACATGATTCAGCCATTCCTTAGTGATGCCGGGCGTGCCTTTGACAATTGCATGGATATGGACGCCGCGTCGGTCACTCCACTGAATGGTGTTCCAGGCTTGGAATCCGGGCCATTGCTTGTTGAGTCGAATCCGAAGCCGCCGCCACTCTTCCTGTCGCATATTGGGATCGATACTTCGACCTTTAGTGAGCACGAGATGGTAGCACGGGCCATCTTGCATGCCCCCCAAAAGAAGAGCATACTTGTCGCGCGCTAGACGATTGATGTCTCGATCGGTTTTCATGGTGTGTGTCTTCACGTGAGTTTCGATTTGTTTCTATCCGTGGGGGAATATAAATAATGAATGCGAAAATACATAAGAGCCTTGCCGTATTTAGCTAATCTGCGGTGAATTGGACACTATGGCCAACTTTCAAAGTATCTTGGCGCCCAGATCTTCGTATCTTCGATCCATTAGCCGAAAACACGTGGTAAAGCGACGTGAGCGCCAGATATCGAGGTTGAAACCATAAGAATGAGGACATCAAGGTTTTACGTGTGATCTTCGCGGCCAACCACGGGAGTTAGCTGACCATACGGCTCGCGAAGTGCCGGGTCAGGACCAGTGAACAAGAGGGTGAGAGCTCGGCAACACAATTCATCGTTTGGCAGGTAGTGACGGTGAAGGATGATGCCCGGATTTCTTGCACCTCGTTCGGGTAGATATCCGCGCAGCCTCCCAAAAAATTTCTCCACGACGTAGAGGTATGCTTGCGATGGATTGTGCGCCTCTTGAATAGGCGGTTGTTTCGCGCTTGCGTCTATTACTTGCATGACAACACCATAGCGCACAAGAGACCCGCGACACAAATGAAAACCTGGCACCTGCCTCGTTACTTTTCATGCACAGCATTATAAACACGACTATGGTGGTGTTTATAATGCTGTGCCAAATAGATATACAAGGCAACTCAACGCATACTTACATCCAGAAACACTATGATAAGCAGGGCAAGGTTGGATCTCGTACGCACGTTTCCCGCGGATGACTTCGAGTTGATCAACCCCGGTGAGGGCGTGCTCTCCAAGGGGAAATAGTTCCGGGGCGGCGCGTTCTTCGCGATCGACTACCGCGTATTCGAGCCAGACGAGGCAGTCGCCGTGCATTTGCACGATGAAGTAGCAGCGATCCGGTACAGGCCTTGGTTGGAGATCGTGCACGGAGGTGACCAGATACCGCTCTACCGGTACTGGCACGCTGACTCCTACGAAGGACGGGGTGGGCGCTGGCAATTTGTCGGCTGCCGTCGTCTAGCGACGCACAATCTGTGCCGATGGTGTGGGATACAAACTGCCCTCCGGTCTCCCAGCACTAACTTGGCCGGCCCCCACTGAACGAAGAGCACGGCCATCAGCGAATGCAGGTCAGAATCACTTGCGTTGGGGTGCGGGTGGCGAAGGGGCAATCTGCCGGGATCGCGCTAGCGTAGAAGCCATGCGACTTACCTTCTTGGCTGGCCGGCGGGCTCCGCGACGAACGTGCCTCGTCCTGGAATCGTGTACACAACCCCATCCGAGCGCAAAACGTCAAGTGCATGGCGTAGCGCCCACTTGCCAACCCCAAACTCTAAGCAAAGAATCTGCTCGCTGGCAAAACGCGTGCCCGGCGGCAGCACCAATGCGCGTCGCCGCAATTCGTCGTATACCTCTTCAAAGCGAAGTTTCGGTGTGTTTGGACACGGCTGGTACGTTCGCTCCAAGGTCGCGCAGTGAACTGCATGGATGCCCCTGTGGGTTCGCCACCGACCCGGACAAGGAGTGTACCTGCACCCAGACCTCCGTCGTCCGCTACCAGCGCAAGCTCTCCGGTCCCCTGCTGGATCGCATCGATATCCATGTGGAGGTGCCGCGGGTGGATTACGACAAGCTGATCGGCACGGTTTCCCCAGAAAGCTCGGCCTCGATTCGGCTGCGGACCGATGCGGCTCGTCGACTGCAGCTCAGTCGCTTTACGGGCACCCGTCGAACCAGCAATGCGGAGATGGGGCCGAAGGAGGTGCGCGAATACTGCCCGGTGGAACCGGCGGCGCAATCGTTATTAAAGGCGGCGGTGTCGCAACTCCATCTCAGCGCGCGAGCGTTCCATCGAACGCTGAAGCTGGCCCGAACTATCGCGGATCTGGCGGGATCAGAGGTGCTGAGCCCGGCGCATGTGGCCGAGGCGATTCAGTATCGTCCGCGACAGTTGGGCTAGGCTTTGCTCTCGGCGCCCGTGATGCTTTCGGCCCAGAAGCGCGGAGAATGGACCAGGTCGCGCATTGTCGCTCGGTCAAAGGGCGGCGAGGTCATGCTGCTTCATAGAGCACGATGCCCTCACGTAATGCGGGATACAGCACCGTTCCCCGCACGTCTCCCCACTCCGCGACCTGACGCTCAGAGAAGACCAGGACATCTACCGGGATGCCAAGGCCGCGGAGCCTATGTTGCAAACGGACCATCTCCTCACGTCGGTCAGCCACTACCGGGACGACGACCAGCAGGTCCAAATCGCTGTCCGCACTCGGTTCGTTCCGGGCGTACGACCCGAAGAGGATAATCCGGCTGGGACAAGATTCGGCGATAATCCGGCGAACACCTTCGTCGATGGTTTCCGCGGTGGTCATGACGAAGTTTATATGCTTCGTTTAACCTCGTTGGTCGATCGCAGGCCCAAACGATGAAAAGGCGCCACTCGTGGCAATCCGTCCACTGTGTCCGTAGGCTCGTCGCGTTATTGTTGGTGGAGGAGTCGACGAGAATGCTTGAGATACCTGCAGCACTACCGACAGTAGGCTTACTCGTTCGGACGCGCGGATGTGACTGGGCGGCGCTGGCCAGAGATCGTACGCAGGTCGTTCGTCTTCGCCCTTTCACGTGCTCCGAACACGACTCCAATGGCCCCTTTTGGTTGCAACATATGCCGATGATGCTATGACAATTCCCTCTTATGAAGAGTTCATGCTCCCCTTGCTCCGCGGCATCGCAGACGGACAGGAGCATCGCATGAGAGACATCATCCCTCAGCTTGCCGATATGCTTCTAGTGCCGCTTGACGAGCGGCGCCTCTTGCAACCTGCAGGCCGCAGCACCGTTCTCTATAACCGAATTCAATGGGCAAAAACTCATATGAAGAAGGCTGGCCTGCTCGACGACCCATTGCGTGGCACCGTGCGGATCACGGATGAAGGAAAGCGAGTTCTTGCCCAGAATTTTGCGGCCATTGATAGTACGTTTCTGCGGCGCTATCCCACATACGTCGACTTTTTGGGACGGCGCGGCCTCGATTCTGCGTACGGAAAATCGGGAAAAGTGTTCCACCGACACAGCGAGGAAGCTGCTTGCAATGTAATGGAAAAGCTATATCCGGATGAGAACGGCCGCCGGGCGGCCCTGGAACTTCTCGCCGGATCAATGCGGACAGCCCATGAACTGGGGCCACAATCGTGGGAAGTGACCCTAGGTCCCGCGTTCTTTCGACTCAATGTCGGTCGTGTTTGGATGGTGGAGCACGCGGACGCGGGTCTGCATCTCCTCCTTCGCGGGCCGATAGAAGATAGCCTGCGCACCGACCTCGCGGATATCGCGTTGATCCATCAGTCGAAGATCAAGCCGGTGCCTGAGGCAATGTATCTAGAAGTCGCTGCGGAACGTGTTCCCGATCTGCAGCACAGTAACGCCTTCACTACTTTCGCAGAGGCGCATCGCAACGCTATTCAAACTGCCGTGGACGATCGGCAGATCACGCTCTGGCCAGGTTCGCACTCTCCTGGGATGCTCAAGTACATGCGGAGTTTTCTTCAGCAAGGCTTACCGGACCCGGAGCTACCGGCAGCACAAAGTTCCTATGATGCGGTCCGTGAAGCGTTCGAGCGCTTCCACCGCGATCCCGTGCAGCACTTGGGTACGCAGATGCGCCAGTGCCGCGCTCAGCAGCTACGCCGAATCCTTTCTGATCCCGAGTCAGTCACGTTTGAGACGTTCCACCGCCAGGTGTGGCCTCTGGGCAAGGCGCGGTTTGAAGAGAAAGACATTGGTCAGTGGACCGCGGAAGAAGTACCGAAACTCGAAGAGGCCCTCCACGCTGGAAAAATCGACTTCGACGGTAATTTTGTCTGGCGACCGAGTAGCGGCGTGTACGCGCCGAATGTTAAGAGCAATGATCAGAAGCTTGTGCACGTTCGTCAAGCACTGTCAATTTTGAATGACCGGTCACGTTCGCCCAGGGAAAAAATTGATGCTCTCGACGCATTGCCGGGCTTCGGTGAAGCCACTGCGACAGGTTTGGTCATGCTCTTCCATCCTCATGAGATTGCGATCTCTAACGGGCCATCAAAGGGTGCCATAGAAAAGCTGGGGTATCCGGTCACCACGCTGGACGCATTCGAAGACGCTGCACACACACTCCTCCATCGCGTTGGGGCCGAGGACTTTCTAGAACTCGACTCCTTTCTCTGGCAGCTGGACACGAGCTTGATTTCCATCCCGCCGCTGGAAGAATTAGTCCCCTGCCCGACCGAGCCGGAGAGTGTTGATGCCATCGAGTCGGGGCCGGGCTTCAATGTCGAGTACACATTGAAGCAGTGTGCAGAGGATACCGGCATCGGAATCGAGCAAATCGAACGATGGGTTTGGGCAATCAACCGCAAGGGACAAGCGATTCTTTATGGGCCGCCCGGAACGGGTAAAACGTTTGCAGCCACGCACCTGGCCAGACACTTAGTGAGTGGTGGAACCGGCATTATAGAGACCGTTCAGTTCCATCCCGCCTATACGTACGAAGATTTTATCGAGGGCATTCGTCCTGAAACTTCTGAAGCTGGAATCCTCAGCTACCCTTTGGTGCCTGGCCGTTTCCTGCAGTTCTGCCAGGAAGCCGAGAAGCGCCAAGGGAATTCGGTGCTTATAGTCGACGAGATCAATCGGGCTAATCTCTCCGAGGTGTTCGGGGAACTCATGTACCTGCTCGAATACAGAGGCGAGCGAATCCCTCTCGCTGCTGGTAGAGAGTTTCAGGTGCCCGAAAACGTTCGGGTCATTGGCACGATGAATACGGCTGATCGTTCCATTGCTCTGGTCGACTTTGCACTACGCCGCCGCTTCGCATTTCTCGAACTGTTCCCCAACTACGATCAACTACGCCGATTCCACGAAGTGACAGGCTTTGAGGTCGCGGGACTAATTGCCACGCTGGAGGATCTGAATGCCGATATAGGCGATCGCAACTACGCAATCGGTATAAGTTTCTTCCTGGATGCGGAACTAAAGATCACGCTCCAAAATATCTGGGAGATGGAAATCCATCCATACGTCGAAGAGTACTTCTTCGATCAGCCGAGTAAGGCGCAGAAGTACGCTTGGGGAGCGGTCGCCCGAGAAGTTTTGTAGTGGAAATCGGACAAATGCAGATCCTTCGCCTCGCCGAGCACGAGCCGCTATATTTAGCAAAAGATGCGTGCACAGACGAATGGGCTCGTTACCTATGGGAACACTATCGGGACCAGATCGACGTTGGTGAGCCGTCACTCAAGACGGTAGATCGGTGGAAGCTCACCTCGCAGGGCTGGGTAGGCTACATCCCTCTGACTGATGGCGCAGGGTTGGCGCTTGAGCCAAAGGTGCCCTTACACAACATCTTCCGGATGCTCGAATACGCGTACCGTCTTCGGTCCTTCCGGATCCTAGACGATCTCATGGGCGCAGGATCTCTCCAAGATTTCTTCGAGCGGCTCGCTAGCATCCTGGCCGAGCGGATCCTGGATCGTGTTCGGAAAGGGTTATTCCGCACGTACCGCTCACGTTATGAACGCCTGCCGTATCTCCGTGGCCGGATAGATATAGCGCAAGCCGTAAGTACGCCCTGGCAACTTCGATTCCCGTGCCGATATAAAGAGCATACAGGCGACGTGGAGGACAACCAGATCCTTATGTGGACCCTGGATCGCTTAGCGAGAAGCGGTATACGACGCGATGATGTTCGCTCGTCCGTTCGTAAAGCGCATCACGCGTTACAAGGCGCAGTCACGGTAACTCCGTTCCCCCCCCGTGATTGCACGGGGAGGACGTACAACCGCCTAAATCAGGACTATGACGTCCTCCACGCGTTGTGCCGCTTCTTCCTAGAAAACACTGGCCCGACTCACATGGCAGGCGGTCATGGTATGACGCCCTTTCTCGTTAACATGGACAGGCTCTTCGAGCTCTTCGTGGCGGAGTGGATGAAAGTGCACCTGCCGAATCAGTGGTCACTCGAAGCGCAGGATCGCGTGACCGTTGGGAGCTCCGCAGAGCTTCGCTTCGATATCGATCTGGTGGTGCGTGCCGCTGGTACGACAGACGTAGCATGCGTGCTAGACACCAAGTACAAGTCAGGCACGCCAACCTCAGCAGACGTTGCGCAGGTGGTTGCATACGCTGAACTCCGTCACACGACGGATGCGGTCTTGATATATCCCGTTCGACTTGATTCGGTACTGGATGTCGACATGGGGAGCATACGAGTGCGAAGTGTGTCGTTCTCGCTGGATGGGGATTTGAGTGAGGCAGGGCAAAAGTTTCTGACTGCGGTACTCTCAGTCGACGCTCGTTTTCGTCCATGACGGTGGCTTCAAATTTTGGCGCTGGTCTCGGTCCCGGATGTCGGCGACATGCACTGTCGTTCCGAGCATCAAGGCCAGCGCCTCGACCCGTAGGTGCCGGTCATGGCCATCGTGCCTCTTGCCGCGTTTGCCCGAAATCCAGCGTCGCGGGCTAACTCGGTTTAGTCTTGTCAGTAAGCTTTATGGCACCACAATTATGCACGTGATTATTCGCGAGCTGTATCTCGTCGCCGCGCCTGTTGGGCACCACGAAAGGTAGCCGGAACCCGATCTATCCAATCCCTGTTCGTTGCACGTGCTGTCAAGTCCATCCATTTCTTGCCGGCACAGGGACTTCTCGTACGCCCAATTATGCTTCGAGATTAAGGATTGACCGACGGGCTGGAGGGCGAGGTGTCGGCGGAATCGACGGTTAGCAGTGGGATGAGATAGTGGCTCAGCGGCCCGATCCCCAGCGCGTACACTACTGTTCCGATTCCGACGGAACCACCCAGCTCGAAGCCGCAGTCCAGCACGGTGAGTTCAATCCCGGTGCGCACCGCCCGTATGGAGGAGCCGCGTGCCGCTAAACCGGTCATCAGTCCGTCGCGCGGCCCCGGTCCGAGACCCGCGCCGATGTAGGCGCCCGTGGCCAGACCGTTGAGCGCGACGGCCGCGAGCAACATTGCCACCTTTACGGCCAGCGCAGTTGGTGATGGGACCAACGCCAGCGTCAGATTAATGACCACGCCGACTACGACAACGTTACTGAGCGTTCCCAGGCCGGGACGCTGCCGTAATGGCACCCAGAGCAGCAGGACAACCGCCCCGACGATGATGGCCCAGGTGCCGATGGCCAGGTTGGAGTGACGCGCCAGGCCCTGATGGAAGACGTCCCACGGATCGAGACCGAGCCCGGCCAGGACCAATAATCCATCGCTAAAGCCGAAGAGCAACAGCCCACCGTATAACTGTGTCAGGCGACGCCACCAGCGGCGAGAGGGGCCCGCGTACTGCATGGTGCCGGGTTTCGTCACGCTGTCAGATGGTGTGCCAGCCGACTTGGCGCGAGAGCCTGTAGGACATGACTCCAGAGCAATACCGGCGCCATCATGGTTTGTTGATGCTCCGGCATCCCTTGTGCTTGCCGCATTGCCGTATCTGAGATTCCACACTGACGGACCGGGGACGATGCCCTCCGCCTCACGCCCATCTCACGACACCACGAAATCCTTCGGAAAGCGCGTCAGGTTTCGATAGCCACCCTCGGTCACGACTACCAGGTCTTCGATGCGTACCGCGCCGATATCCGGGTCGTAGAGCCCTGGCTCGACTGTGATCACCTCGTTCTCCAGAAGCTCGACATCGAGCGTGCTCAAGCCGGGTGGCTCGTGGATGTCGAGGCCGACGCCGTGGCCGGTGCTGTGGATGTATCGCGGGCCGCCCTCGGCGCGGTCGAAGCCTGCCTCGCGAAACACCTGCTGCACGGCTCGATGCACGTCGCGACCGTTGGCGCCGGCGCGGATTTCACCCAGGGCTGCTTCCTGGCCGCGCAGCACAGCGTCGTACATGGCCTGGAACTGATCGCTGGGTTGCCCCCGAACGACGGTCCGTGTCATGTCCGCATAATAGCGCGTTTTCTTGCTTCTGGGCACGATGTCCATGACGATGGCCTCGTTCGCCCTGAGTGGTCCGTACCCTGCCCAGTGCGGATCGGCAGCCCCCGGTCCGCCCGCCACGGTGGGACTGCGGGACACATCCATGTCATCGCGGACCATGGTTACTTCCATCTCACGTCGAAGTCGTTCGGAGGTGAGGGGTACGCCTTCATACTGCAGTACGCCATCTCGCTCTTCACACTGCCGCAGCATCTCGACCGCTCGGTCAGCGGCGGCCTCACCCGCTCGCTGAGCCTCCTCGATGGCTGCGATTTCGTCCTCGGACTTTTGCCTCCGCTGGAGCACGAGCAGCTCTGCGTCGACCTTCACGTCCAGGCCATCGCCGCGCAGACTCTCCCCGTACAGCAGTGGGAAGCGAGGACCCACGACCACTCGGTCTGCCCCCATGTCCTGCACGGCTCGGGTCAGGACCGTGGCAAAGGCGCGATTGCGGTCCTTGAGTTCACCCATTGCCTGCTGGTACCCGTAGTCGTCAAAGGTCCGAATCGTGGGAACGCTCGATTCCTTCGCGGCCCTGCCTCGCTCCATGGAACTGGCCACGATGGTCCGCTGCCCGTCCATTTCCAGATAGACGAATCCCTCGGCCAGGAAGTTGGTCTTGTAGTACAGATTCTGATCGGTCTGACTATCGCCGACCAGCAAGAGTGCATCGGTCATGGTTTCTTCGCTCCTGGTTCAGGGGTCGGGTACCCAGCGGACATGCTCTGGGCCGCTGGGTACCAAGCGAGCGCTTCTGCGCTCCATCACTTCGACAGATACATGCCCATGCAGCGGATGATACCGTCCGGTACGGAGACGAAGCCTTGCAGCTTCTTGGTCGACGCCATCGAGTAGTTCGCGTGGTCCAGATAGATGTAGGGCTGATCTTGGTTGAGCTGCGCTGCGATCTTGCCGTAATCCGCCTGCCGCTTTTTGGCCACGACCTGGCGTCGCGCCAGAAGCATGTACTTATTGGCGGTCGCGTTGGAGTACTGGCCGTAATTGTAGGTGGCGCCGGGCGAGATCCAACTGGCGATGTTTTGGTCGGGATCCGGGCGGCCCGACCAGCCGATGGCGGCCGCCTGGAAGTTATGCTTGGCGCCGTCACTCAGGATGGTGGGGAAATCCTCCGCCTGGATATTCATGGTGAAGCCGCCGGCCTGCAGGTAGCTGGCGATAATCTGGGCCTGCTGGGTGCTGATCGGCGCGGTAGTGGTCTTGAAGGTGAACGAGAGGTCGGAGACATGAGCCCTGGCCAGCAGCTGCTTGGCCTTCTTCACGTCTCGAGCCGGCGGTTTGTCCCAGCTCCCGTAGGCCAGTTCGCCGGGCCCAAATGGCGAGTTTGCCGCCGTGGCGGTCTTCCCCGCGGTGACTCTCACAAACTCCTTGCGGTCGATCAGAAGCGAGACAGCCTCCCGCACGCTCTTGTTGTTGAAGGGAGGAGACTGCGTGTTGAGCCAGAAACCGGCGAAGGCGTAGCCGGCCTTGTTGATGTACTTCAGGTTTTTGTCGTTGCGGACGGCGGCGACGTTTTGGGAGGTGACGTCGTCTATCAGGTCCACCTGGCCCGACTGCACGTTGACCAGCTGGACATTGGGATCGGTGAAGATCTTGAAGACGACTTTGCTCGCCTTGGGATATCCCTTCCGCCAATAGTGTGGATTGCGTACCAGTGTGATGTGGTCTCCCTTGACGCGCTCCTGGAAGATGAAGGGGCCGGTCCCGACCGGGTGCAGCGTAAAGTTTAGCCCTTCGGATTGGACTGCCTTGGGAGACATCATCATGCCGGAACGGTCGGTGAAGATCGAGAGGAGCGGTGAGAAGGGCGCATCGAGCTTGATCTTTACGGTGTAGGCGCCGACTGCCGTCACCGAGGTAATATCTTTGACCTCTGGATAGCGGGCCGAGGTGGGCTGACGATAACGATCCAGGTTGAACTTTACCGCGGCGGCGTTAAACGGCGTTCCATCCTGGAACTTCACGCCTTCGCGAAGGGTGAGGGTGTAGGTCATGTGGTCTTTCGAGACCGTATAGTGCGTCGCCAACATCGGGACGATCCGGCCCTTCGCATCGAGATCGAACAGTTTGTCGGTGACATTGTTCAGGATTTGGCGATCATAGTAGGAGCCGGCGAGGTTTGGGTCCAGGAAGTTGACGTCCGAGACCATAGCGATATTGAGCGTCTGGCCGGACGCGTGGGGCGCGGCTGCTCGACCCACCGATGCGGCTGAACTGAGCAGGATCACGGTCATCAGCGGAACTACCATGAGCAGGGTTCGGCCACGCTTGGTGAACACCATTCACTCTCCTCATTAACGTTGACGATTGGGTTCGGCTGCGTCCGAGTAGGCGCTGTCGAGCGAGACAACCCTTCCCTCCATCGTATGACACGATGTGACGTGCGATAAAGGTAGACCAGAATCGGCTCCCAGGTACCATTGGTTGAATTGACCGTATCGAGCATTACGCGAGAGGGGAAATGACATGGATGAGACGGTTGAAGGCGGCAAAGAGCTGCTGGCGGAAACGGTGCGAGCCTTCAAGACGGGGCTGCATGGACAGGAGTACACGCCGGGGAGCTACGATGCCGCGGCGATTGAGCGCGACGAAGAGTTAGCGAAGCTGAACGAGCTGCGAGCATCCGGGACTCTGTCTGAAGAAGAGTTCATTGCGGCGCGAGAGCGCTTGTTCCGCCCCGAGGCGATGCCCGACTCTGGCTCGCTGCGTTGAACAGATGAGGAGGCGTCCGTAAGGTACTGCCATGGATGCCTTTACGGTATCCCTCAGCAAGACTGTCTCGCATGCTCTGCGACATGCACCCGAGCAGTACGATTTGCGGCCAGACTCCGATGGCTGGGTGGATGTTGCAGTCCTACTTGATGCCCTACGCACACGTCGTCGGCAGTGGAAGCTGCTGCGAGAGGACGATCTGATCCGGATGAATGCAGCGTTGGACAAGCGTCGGTTCGAATTGCGGGGGGGGAAGATACGTGCGCTCATCCGGCCCGAGGACGACCAAGGCGAGGAAGGACCCGGCTTCGAGTTGGAGAAGCTCCCAGACTTCTTCGAGCTGGCCGGCAGCGTTGCAGTGCCGTCCGACGTTGACCCGGCCGACTGGCCGGCACAGCGGGAGGCTGCATGGACTTCCGCGGTCCGCGACCGGCGGTGATGAAGATCCTCGACACGAACATTTTGGTTCGATACTTTACAGGCGAGCCCGAGGATCAGGCGAAGCGTGCCACTACTTTCCTGAGTTCCGCAGCCCCGCGGGAGCTTCTCCTCGTCGATCTGGTCGCGGCGGAACTGGTCTTTGTCCTCCAGAGCGTCTATCGGCAGCCGCGAGCCGCGGTAACGCGGTTGCTTTTGGCGGTGCTGGCGCTTCCCGCCGTGTGCTGCGACAGCGCGTCCCTTCTCCACCGAACCATTCAGCTTTATGAGGGCGGTCGGCACTTCACCGATGCCTACCTCAGTGCAATGGCCGAAGCAGAGAGCATCGCCACGATCGTGAACTTCGACCGTGGCATCCGAAACATCCCTGGCGTCTAGCGCACCGAGCCATAGGCGGTCCAGAGGGAAACGTTATAGCTTAGCGCCCGCCAGGAAGCACGCCAAAGGGTGCCGTGGTAACGCCGGTGATCCGGCCGAGTCGCGCTTGCACCACCACCCGTGCCTTGACTCCCTTGCGCAGTCCGGGTGCGATGCGGAGCCTCAGTGTTGCCGCTCCACGCCAGTCGAGTACCAGGTGATGCCGTTTGAGTGTGCCGTTCGGTTCAACCACCGTAACATCCGCCGCGGCTCCGGGCCAGCCGCCAACGGCAATGTTTCCCTGTGCGTAGTTGCGGAGCCGGACCAGAATGGCCGTGACTTTCAAGCACATTCTCAATGCACAGGCGGCCAGCGCATGGTTGGTCCCCACGAGCTGATACGACGCATGTGCTTGCAGCAGATGTTGACCGAGCACGGTTGTCATGCAGCTTTCTGAATGGGTGGTCCGCATCCGTGGGGATGACACCGTGAACGCCACGAATTGGCCCCTGGCATTGGTCACCGGTCCTCCTGCTTCACGCATCATCGGTGCTTTCCCGCAGCGCATCTGCACATGCAGCGAGCTGCGCGGGGCGAACCCGGAGCCGGAGAGAAACAGGGTGCCGCCGGGGTGAACCTGGAGGGGAGCAATCACCAGTTGACCGTGAGCGGAGCGTGCTAGAACGTGTGGCGTGGTCCATGCAGTGAGCAGTGTCGCTACGATGATAAGCGGAGCTAGACGTGCCATTGGTTACCTCCAGGTGGGTTTGCCCGTGTAAATGTGCTTCGCCTTCCAGCGATCCCGCTGCTAAATGGAGACAAAGAATTCCCGGTGCCTTCATACTAAACGCTGCGGACCGATCGCTGTCTGGGGCCAGTGCGGCCCAACTCATGTGCTCGAGCGTATTCTGTCGCTGGCATTCATCTTGCGCACGGTGATCCTCACAGGAGTGAAGTAGGGGTCGATATGAAGACAAGCAGGCCGACAGGCAGCGCGGAGGACTTTTATGGCTCCGCTCTTGCCATCCTCGTGGAAAGCCAGATTCCGTTTATGGTCGGCGGAGCATACGCGATGTGGCACTACGCCGACGTGGTTCGCGACACCAAGGACCTGGATGTGTTCTGCAAGACGAGCGACCATGCCCGCCTCTTGCAGGCGTTGAGTGAAGCAGGGTACGCGACCGAGATTACCGATGCTACCTGGCTGGCCAAAGCGTTCCATGGCGACCATCTTCTGGACCTCATTTTCGGTTCGCGGAATAACGTCTGTCCGGTTGATGACAGTTGGTTCGAGCACGCCCCGAGAGTGACCTTGATGGGCTGTGAGGTCTTGCTGGTGGCGCCGGAGGAGGTGCTCTGGACCAAGGCGCTGGTGCAGGATCGCGACCGGTTCGACGGCGCGGATGTGATGCACCTGCTCCGCCGGCAGGGACGGGACCTCGACTGGCGCCGTCTCCTGTTGCGGATGGAGCCGCACTGGGAAGTGCTGCTGGCCCATCTCATTCAGTTTCGCTGGATCTACCCATCGGAACGAGACACGGCGCCGCAGTGGGTCATGGAAGAGCTTTTGTCTCGGGAACAAGCGCAGTTGACCGCACCGGTTCCGGTTGAAAAGATATGCCGCGGGCCTTTGTTGTCCAAGTTGCAGTATCAGGTCGATATCGAAGAGTGGGGGTATCGTGAGCGATGACGTGGTCTGCTACACACCGCGCAGATGAGTGAAACAGTGGTCAAAGTTGCGGCGCTTGGCGACATGCACGTCAACGAGACCAATCGGTCAGAGATGCGAGACTTGCTGATTGATATCGGCCATACCGCGGACCTGCTCGTGCTGTGCGGCGACCTCACCAACCGAGGACTGCCGGCCGAGGCTGCGATCCTGGCGGAAGATCTGGTCCACTGTCCCGTGCCCGCGGTGGCCGTGCTGGGTAATCACGATGTGGAATCCGGCCAGGGGAACGAAGTGGTCAAGATTCTGCGCGAGGGCGGCATCACCATGCTGGACGATGAGCCGTACGAGACGCGGGGAATCGGCTTCGCGGGGGTGAAGGGTTTCTGTGGCGGCTTCGATCAGCACGAGTTGACTCCCTTTGGAGAGGCCTCGATCAAAGCCTTCGTCCGGGAATCGCTGGACGAGGCGCTCCGGCTCGAGAGTAGCCTTGCACGCTTGCGCACCCCCCACAAAATCGCGGTGCTCCACTATGCGCCAGTCCGCGGCACGGTTGAGGGCGAGCCTCCCGAGATTTTTCCGTTCCTCGGCTCGTCCCGTCTAGCGGACCCGATCGACCGCTTCAACGCCACGGTCGCCGTGCATGGACACGCGCATAACGGCACGCACGCCGGCAAGACCAACAAGGGGATTGCTGTCTACAACGTGGCTCTGGCCATCATGAAGCGCGAGTCGCCGGAACGGCCGTACTTGCTGCTTACGGTATGATCATGTCTTTTTCGAGCTAGACGTCGGGGCCACGCGGCTCATTTCCTGAAGGCGGCCGGTGATCGAGGGGCAAGCAGACGGTGAAGGTCGTACCGCGGCCCTCCTCACTCCGTACGTCGATAGTCCCAGCATGTTCCTCGATAATCTGCCGCGCTCCGGCCAGACCGATGCCGGTGCCCGGTATGGCGCCGGCCACATTGCCGGCGCGATGGAAACGCTCGAAGACTCGAGGCACGTCGCTAGCTGGAATACCGAGGCCCTGATCCTGAACGTCCACCACGGCGTGTAACTTGTCGTCCGACAGAGCGAGCCTGACCCATACATTGCCGCCCCGCGGACTGTAGGTGATGGCGTTCGACAGGATATTGATCAATGCTCGCTCCAGGCGTGCCCGGTCGTAGAGGCCAACCAGTTCGGCTGTCGATACCTCCATACGAAGTGTGTGCCGCTCGGTGGTCTGCTGCTGTTCGTCTACCAGCGATCTCAGCAGTGCGACCAGGTCGATCGGCTCCTTAATGAGATCCAGTGGTTGGCTGGTGTCGATTCGGGTGACGTCGAGCAGTTCATTGATGAGGCCTGCCATTCGGGTGCTGGTGGTATCGATCCGTTGCAGCCCGTCGAGGAGTTTGTCGGTCTCGGGCGTCTGTGCTCGTTCCGCCCGGCGCCGCAGAATCTGCGCAAGCCCCTTGATGGTCGTTAACGGCGTCTTCAAATCATGAGCAGCGGCCGATAGAAAATCGTCTTTCTGTCGCTCGAGATCGCGCTGCGCGGTCACGTCTCGAAACGTCGCGACTCCACCCAGTCGGGTTCCGCCCTCGGCGACGACGGGCGCGGCGCTGACCTCTAGAATACTGTCGCCATCCGCCCGCTGAAGGTGAACTTCTTCGTTGATTATCGTCTCACCCTGTACTACCGCGCGCAACAAAGGTGATTGCGCTAACGCACGCAGCTCTCCTTCGCGGCTCCAGGTTTGCGGTACTTCGGTGTCAACGTCACTGGCGGAGCCTGGAATACCCAGGATCTGCCTTCCGGCTGCATTGATGAATGAAATTTTTCCGGATGCATCGGCAATTGCCAGACCGTCGGTGATCTGGGCGAGTATGGCGGCTCGCAGGGCGGCCGCCTGCTGCGCCTCACGGTGGAGCCGCGAGTTATCGACCGCCATCGCGGCGCGTCGTGCCAGGTCTTCGGCCAGGGCTAACTCCGTCGCATCGTAATTATGAGCCGACTCGGCCGAGACGAAGGTAATTGCTCCCAGCGTCCTGCCGCGCGCTTGCAGTGGCACGGTCATGGCGGAACTGAGCCCTAGCTCTCGCAGAATCTGCAGCGCATGCTCGTCCACCGCGGAAGCGACCAGCATCTCATCTGAGATGTGCTCTGTTAGCTCCGACCGCCCCGTACGCAGGACGTTGGGGACACCGGAGGGAGCGTTCGGATCATATGGGTAGCGCTGTTCAAGCTCGCGCGCCCATCGAACCTTCGCGGGTTCGACGTGGGCTACTGCTATCTGACGAACCGAACCGTCCTCTTGAAGAATGTGAATCGTGCACCAATCCGCGACATGCGGTACGGCCAGTTCAGCAACACTGGCCAGCGTTGTTTGGTAGTCGAGCGAACTCGCCAACACGTTGCTTGCCTCGGCCAGGAACTCAAAGCGTTTCTGTGCTTCCTCGGCTTGCCGGCGAGCCGCACGCTCGCCACCCAGGAGCGCGATGCGCTCCTGGTCGGCCTCCCCGCGCTGGTCGAGGTTCATTGAGTTCATACTGCTACTAGAGTAGCGGTTACCAGCGTGCCGGGCGATAGAAATTGGCCATCGAGTGGGAGAAAAGAGAAGGATGGTAAGGAAGTCCCGGAAGCGGGTGGGAAGCTGGCACGTACTGAACACGTACGAGCCATGGTCCGAAAGTGGGGAAGGCTGAAGTCCCCGATTGAGACAGGCGAGATGCACATACATGGAGAGGGAGGCGAGCCGGTGGCAACAGGTAAGACGGAGCCGGACAGGCTCACCTACGGGTCATATCTGCACGTCCCGGAGTTGCTTGCCCTGCAGTCTCCGCTGCGTCGCCCGCCCGTTCACGGTGAGATGCTGTTTATCGTGGTGCAGCAGGCTCAGGAACTCTGGTTCAAGCAGATCTTGCACGAACTCCGCCTGGCCATTGATCTTCTGCAGGGCAATGAGTTACCCGAAGCCACGCACGTGCTCGATCGTGTCGATCGGATCATGCACGTGCTGTGCGAGGAGGTAGAGATCCTGGAGAGCCTACCTCCGATCGAGTTTCAGGCATTTCGCGGACTGCTAAAGACGGCCAGCGGCTTCGAGTCCGAGCAGTTTCGGGAGCTGGAGTTGGCTTCGGGACTTCGACGCGCGGCACATTTCAAGCTGGCCGAGCGTCTGGCTGACGTTCCCGCCATACTGGCGCGCTGGCCCGTGAGTCTGCACGATGCGTTCCTCCTGGTCCTCGCTCGCATTGGACCGGAACCAATCGAAGTCCTGGTCGACGTCTATGCTCACCCGAGCAACCACGCTGACGTCTACCGTTTAGCGGAGGCGTTGAGTGATTTTGAAATGCGTTTCCACGAGTGGCGCTTCCATCACATGACGCTGGTGCAGCGTGTCATCGGTGATGAGGCGCCGGGCACCGGCGGCTCTCCCGGCAGTCGCTATCTGCAGCAGACTCTGGACTATCATTTCTTTCCCGAGTTGTGGGAGGCGCGAAATAGGCTACTGGGTCGGCCTCCCGCCACCAATTAGGTTATCCGGTGATTTTGTCAACTTCACGCTATCTATCTGAACTTCTTCGAAGTGGCCTACGATTGAGGAGTACGAGGTAGGCAGCTCTGCTCCTACCGTCTCAACCATGCAAGGAGTTGACGATGGGATTGCGACAAGAGGCCATGCATCCTGCTCAGTGGGTAGCCGCCGGCATCACGTTCTTTTTGGTGATTTCCGCGGGACCGGTATTTGCCCGTGCTGGCGGAGCGCCGACCTCCATCTCACTGGCAGATGGTATCGGTTCGCACCATTTGCGTTCCGCTCCGGGAAAGCCCGCCTTCGCATTCGGGAGACAAGGGGGTGACGCGCCGCCGATCAGCATCACGATCAGTGATACCGGCGCCGTGAGAGGCCGCGAGGCGGGGAGCGTGAAGAACTTTCGTCTCCAACCCGGCGCTACTATGGGCTTGCTCAAGCTAGCAGAGGCCGTCGGCTTTTTCCGCGCCGATCGGGCGACGTGTTCCCCTCATGACGGGATCGCTCAAGGCGACAAGAGCACCTCATACATCACTGTATGGACGACGAGCGGCATGCGGGACGTTGGGTCGCCGGGAATCTGTAATTCGGGCTTCTTCCAGTTCCTTGACGTGCTCTGGGCGGTCGCCAGACTGTAGATAAACGATCTCAGGGCGGTGATCAGGGATATGGACGGTTGAAAATACACCGGCTTTCACGCGCCGCGAGGTGTAGGTCACGATCAAGGGACCGGTCGTCCATCAAGGTGCAATCCGAAACAATCGCTTGGAGCCGAGCGCGGGCATCGATCACGCTGAGGCAGTGGCTTCGTCGTGCGGTGCAATGGCCACGACGCGAACCGGACTTCCCGACCCACCCGTAATCTTGAGCGGCGCGGCGATAAGTACCGATCCGGTGGGAGGAAGCTGATCCAGGTTGCACAGACTTGCCAGCCCATATTTGCCGTGGCCATGCATGGTGAAGTGATTGCAGAACGGCGGATCGAAGGTGGGGGCCTGACCCGCATCGGTGCCCACCGTCTCCACGCCGACGCCGATGACGTTGCGTTCCTCGGCCAGAAAGAGCGAGCAGTCCAGCGTCCATCCCGGTGTGTGCGCGCCGTCCACGCCGACATTCAGGTACTCGTCCTCCTCCGTGCGTTTGGACCATCCAGTGCGCAGGAGCACCCAGGCGCCGGCCGGAATCTCGCCGTGCAGACGCTCCCAGGCCCGAACCGCCTCCGGGCTCAGTAAAAAGTCTGGATCCTCGGCGACCTCCGCCGTCACGTCAATCACACAGGCGGGCGCCACAAAGCTGGAGGGCGGAATGGCGTCCACCGTGGCATCCTTCAAATGCTGGCCGCTGATCCAGTGAATGGGAGCGTCGAAATGGGTCCCGGTATGCTCTCCGGTCTCGAACCAGTTCCAGTACCAGGCTGGACCGCGTTGGTCGTAGCGGGAGATCTCGTGGAGGGAGAACCGGGGAGTGTTGGGCCAGGTGGACGGCAAGGGCAGGATGGGCGCGTCGGCATCCAGCGGCTGCGTCAGGTCCACGATGCGCAATTGGCCGGTGGCTAGGGCCTGAATCAGATCGGTTAGAACCGTTGAATTGGTGATGTTCACGCGGGCTCTCCTTGGTGGGGGAATGGCGGCGGTGCGCCCAGGTTCTTGAAATAGCGGCGGAACTCGAACCGATTCTCCAGCATGGTGAGGTCCATGTGAAAGGAGGCAGGACCGACCGCCTCGACCTTGGCCACGATGCAGCTCAATCGGCGCGTCGTTAGCGCCAGTGTCACGGCGGCTTGCAAGTCCTCTGGAGTATCGTGACAGGAGGAGTCGGGCACGCCGGCCGCGCGCGCGATAGCGGCAAGGTCCGAGCCGGTTGCCGTGGCGGTGGGGAAGCCGCCCACCGAGAGGAGGCTCTCGTTATCGAAAATAAGGTGTGTGAGGTTGGGGGGGTGATAGCGAGCCAGGGTGGTGAAGGTTCCCAGATTCATCAGTGCTGATCCGTCTCCGTCCAGCACCACCACCTGCTGATCGGGCCGGCTCAGGGCGATGCCGAGCCCCATGGATGACGCCAGTCCCATGGCGTGTTCCAGATAGAAGAAATTGCTCCGGTGTCCCAGAGAGTACAACTCGGCGGCCACCGCGCCCATGATGGTGACCACCACGCACTCGGCGATCGCCGGATAGATTGCCTCCAGCGCATCGATGCGCTTCATGCCTCCTCCCACATCAGCTCGCGCGTCAGCAGGAGGGCAACCGGGGTAAGCGACGCTTCAGCTAGATGCTGCGCGTGATGGATCCGACGTTCCACCTGGCCTGGATTCTCCAGCGGGTAGTGTGGAATGCCGAGTGCTCGCAAGACCGGAATGGTCGCTATGCCGCCCTGTGTTTGCCACGGGTCTCGTTCGCCCAGGTCGCCACGGTGGCTGATCAGCATCAGCAGCGGTATTTTGTACAGCATGGCCAGCGACACGATACCGTTGATGCTGGCCAGAAACCCGTGATTTTGCATCAGCATGGCCGATTTTACGCCGGCCAGATGAGCGCCCGCCGAGATGCCCACTCCCTCTTCCTCCTTCGCCAGGCGAATCAGCACGGTGTCCGGATCGTCCTCCGCCAGACGTATCAGATGCACCAACCAGGTCTCGGGCAGTGCCGATAGGAGTCGAACGTCGGCCGATTTCAGCGCATCGAAGATGTGTTGCGAGTTTTCAGTCGACACGGGCACGGGCTTGACTCCATTTCCGTTGTACATGCAGGTACGATTCGGCCCCGTATTCGATCACCGGCATAAAGAAGCTGAATCGGACATATTCTAAGTTATGCATGAAGGTGGATGTCCCAGAAGAAGCGAACTCCTCGCCGGCGAGGAAACGGCGGTCGAGCCTGGCGGACTGTCCCCGAGCGGTGTGGATGGCGCCGATTGGCACCGGCTCAGTGCCACGGAAGCGGTGTGCGCGTGACAGCGCTGACCGGCCGAACAGCCCTCATTACGGGCGGCGGTCGCGGAATTGGCCGAGCTATTGCGCTGGCATTTGCCGCCGAGGGGGCGAAAATAGCGGTGGCTGCCCGAACTCGCATCGAGGTCGAAGCCGTGGCCGAGGCATGCAACGCGCTGGGCGCGGATGCAGTTGCGATCGTACTGGACGTGACCGACCGGAACCAGTGCGCCCAGGCGATAGCCGAATGCGATACGCGCTGGGGACATCTGGATGTGCTGGTGAACAACGCCGGTATGGCAACCGCCCAAAAATTTATCGATCTCGACGACGCCACCTGGGAGCGCACGCTGGCGGTCGATTTAACCGGGGCGTTCTATCTCACCCAAGCGGCGCTGCCCAGTATGCTGCAGCGGCACGACGGCTGCGTCATCGCCATCAACTCCATCGCGGGAAAGGTGGGCGCTCCCTACATTGCCGCATACGCCGTGGCGAAACATGGCCTGCTGGGACTGATGCGATCACTGGCCGCCGAGTATGCCCGCAGCGGTGTCACGTTTAACAGCGTGTGCCCGGCTTACGTCGATAGTCCCATGACGCGAGGCGCCATCGACCACATTGTGCAGACTACGGGACGCTCGGCCGATCAGGCGCTGGCCGCACTGTTGACGCCGCAGGGACGCCTGGTGATGCCAGACGAAGTGGCGGCGGTCTGCGTCCTGCTGGCTAGCGAAGCAGGTCGTGGCATCAATGGTCAGGCCATCAATGTTGATGGTGGGGCGGTGCAGTCGTGACGAACCACCGGCGGCGCTTTCGCTACTCCGATGGGGGCGCCACGCTGATAGGACGATAGTCCTTGCTGAAATAGGACCACCGCCTGTAGGCCCGCCTGTAGCTCCATGGTTAGATGTACCTACCAGCAAACACGACGATGTAGGAGGCAGACTAGCCATGAATACCCTCGTTTGTCACGCACACTCCAAAATCGCGGACGGCCTGGCCCTGCCGGCCGCTATCCTGTCCTGCCTGGTGGTGGGCGCCACCGTATCCCTTGGTCCCTTCCTCCCGAACCTGGTTCACCAGTTGTTTACCGCGCTCTGAAAGGCTAACGTCCCTTTCTCACGTATTCTGACTGCATTTGCGCTCACGCGTGCGGCCCGCGATAGGTCGTAACACAGTTGTGGTCGACGTTACTCCACTCCTCCTGCACGTGGTAGCGATGCGCATGGAGTTTCACGTTATCCAGGTGCGCACTCAGTATGGGGTCCAGGATGGACTCGCACTTGTCGGCGATCTCCCCGCTGGAGGGGTTCTCGTCGTACCAGCCGTTGGTGGCCACCGGGGTCACGCTATTGCCGTCCAGTGGATCGGTAATCGTCTCAAACTGCTCGTGTGAGAGGATCGTCACCTCAAAGTCGGCGAGCGTGTCGTGATTGACGCTGCGGTACGCATATTTTCCCGCTGTTTCCTGACTTCGGCAGGCTCGATATGCCGCGGCATCGGCCATCACGTCCACGATGATCGGCGCCCGCGAGGGGCCGTAGGAGACATGTGTTGCACACCCCTGGGATGGTAGGCATTGCGTCTTGCCCACGAAGCAGGCGCGCGGACCGCCTGCAGTGAACAGGTAGAAGATGTGCGTTATCCCGGCAGTCCAGCGGTTGGCTCGCATGGCGCGGAGCACCTCGGATAGGAAGTCTGGATAGCGGATTGGGTCGGCTTCAGTGCCCGCTCGCGGGTAGGGCGTGGTATCGAGATAGACACCGCCTACCTGCGTCGTATTCCGTATCGGACCATCCCGCACCAGTCGATCATAGACCCGGTGGGGCAGGACGTCTCGCGTGGTAGTCGGTGTCCCAGATGGGCCGTACGAGTATTGCGTCAGGATGTTAAAGAAGGGTGTTCCTCCCACGTCGCTCAGATAGCGCTGCATAAGGGTCATGTAGCGGGCATCGTTGCCCCGCGGCTCGAAGCGGAAACCCTTCGGTCGCCAGAAGATGACATAACTGATAGATGACGGCACGACCGGGCCTCCACGATAGCGGAGATCGTCCGCCTTATAGTGGTAGTTCAGTACCGGCGTGGGGCCGCGCAGAGTAGCGGATTCCGCGTCGGTGGAGCGCGCTATGGATGGCACGAGCATGACGAGCATGACGATTACATAGAGCAGAGGCAGTCCTACCCCGTGCTTCGGCTTGAATAGCTGTGCACTGCTCATGACACTCCTGGCGTGGAGGGAAGTGGTGACTCAAGTATAGGGGTGCCAGGTGGCGAATTGGGTCCGGACGCCGGGATGGGCCAGAGGCAATCGGGTATCATGTCGTGACCGCGCGTCAGACTCGTTACAAAGCCGGGGAATCAGGCTGGAGCGCGAACTGATAGGGAGTTGACATGAAGCGATACCGACGGGTCGGGGGGCTGCTTGGCGTGCTCGCCATAGTAGCGGGCTTGAGTGCCTGCGGCACGTCTTCAGGTGGGCCGCCGCCTGCCACCTCGACGGCTGCTTCGTTGGCTTCGAAGGTGCCGGCACAGCACTTGTTGGCCGGCTTCGTCACCGATACGGGGGGCCTTCACGATCAGTCGTTCAATGAGTTAGCGTGGCTGGGAGTGCGAGATGCGAGGCAGCGGATGGGCATTAAGGACCAGGTGTTGCCATCAAAGGTGGAAGCCGATTACGTTCGAAATCTCACCCGCCTGGCCCAGTCCCACGCCAGTATTGTCATTGCGGTTGGGACCAGCATGGCGCGTGCGGTGTATCAAGTGGCGCAAAAGTACCCCGGCGAGCGTTTTGCCATAGTGGATGCGCGTCCTGAGGATGCGCCGGCCCATGAGGCAGATCTGCCCAATGTGGCGAGCCTCTTTTTTAAGGAGCAGGAGTCCGGCTATCTGGTTGGGGTAATCGCCGGTCTCATGGAAAAGCAACACGTCGGTCACGCCATACACAACACCATTGGCTATCTGGGTGGAATGGATATTCCTCCGGTCAACCGCTATCTCGCTGGGTATGTTGCGGGGGCCAAGCGGGTCGATCCGACGATCAAAGTGCTGGGTAACTACGCCCAGTCCTTTACCGATGAGCAGACGGGTCGAGCGTTTGGCCTCAATCAGGTCAACAGCGGCGCTGATATCCTCTTCCAGGTGGCGGCGCAAAGTGGATTTGGGTATCTGGCCGTGGGTCAGGCACGCGGGCGGTACGGTATTGGTGTTGATGCCGACCAGAGCTATCTCGGAAGCTCGATTATCACGAGTGCCGTGAAACGGGTGGACGTGGCAGTTCGGACCATCATTCAGGACGTCAATGCGGGGCGGTTCAAGCCAGGTGATCACTTTTATGGCGCCGCGCAGGGAGCGACCGGCTTCGCCAGCCCTTCCGCTGTGGTGCCCAAATCCATCGTTGCTCAGGCGGATCACTATGAAACCCTCATCGCGGCCGGAACGGTGGTACCGCCCACGGCGATACCAGCGCGGTAGCTGAGGAGGAACGGCCGTGAGGACTGTGCTGGCTGGAGCCGTGGTGGTGACCTGTGACGAAGAACACACGGTGTTCGACCCCGGCGACGTGGTGTTGGAGGACGACACAATCTGCTATGTCGGTCCGTCATATCAGGGAGAGTACGATACTCGCCTCTATGCCGGCGGCAAATTGGTGATGCCGGGGCTCATCAATGCGCATACGCACTCCGGCATGTCGATCTTGCGCAGTCTCTCCGATGATGTGGACCTGATGGTATTCCTACGGGATCGCGTCTGGCCGAGAGAGGTCAAGTTGACGGCTGACGACGTGTATTCCGGCTCGCTGCTTTCCGGTATCGAGATGCTGCGGGCCGGCGTCACGACGTATGTCGACATGTACTTCTTTGAGGATGAGTTAGCGCGGGCGGCGGTTGACGTTGGCCTGCGAGCGTTGATCACGCCAACCATCCTGGACGTGCCGGTCTGGACGCCTATCCTGGGTCCCCTCGAGCGACAGATACACCGTGGATTCGACTTCTGCCGTCGATGGGAAGGACGCCAGGGCCGAATCCACACCGGTCTCGGTCCGCACTCGCCATACACCGTTCCACTGGAGACCCTGGCCGAGTTGGCTCACCAGGCCCAGGAAGAACACCTTCCGGTGAACATCCACCTGGTGGAAACCAAACAGGAGCGCGACTCGTACGACCTCGGTGGTCGCAGTATCATCGCTGCTCTGGAGGATGTTGGGTTCTTCGATGGGCCGGTCATCGGCGCTCATAGCGTCTGGTTGACGGAGGGCGATTGTGAGATTTATGTCAGGAAGCGGGTGGGGGTGGCCCACTGTCCCCAGAGCAATGCCAAACTTGGTTGCGGTATCGCCCCCGTGGTCGAAATGCTGGCGCATGGAATCGCCGTGGGACTCGGGACCGACGGCGCCTGTACCAATAACAATCTCGATCTGTGGGAAGAAATGCGGCTGGCGCCGCTCCTGGCCAAGGTCTCCGCGCTCGACCCCAAACCGCTCCCGGCCACCGAGGCGCTGTGGATGGCCACGCGTCTGGGAGGCAAGGCCGTACATCTACCTGATATCGGCGTGTTGTGCGAAGGCTTTCGGGCCGATCTGATTGTGCTCGACCTGGCGGATACCGTTGCCGTGCCGGTCTTCGGCCCCGAGACGTACATCGCGCATCTGGTCTATGCCTTCAGCGCGCGGCAGGTCGATGCGGTGTGGGTCAACGGTAGCCAGGTGGTGCGAGGCGGCGAGGTGCTCACCGTCGACGTCGAAGCGGCCAGGTATGCGGCTCAGGCGACCGCTCTCTCGTTGGCCGAGCGGGCGGCGGGCTGATGGCGATGGACAGCCACTTTGCCTACGACGAGGCCGAGCGCGCCGCCGACGCCATCAACCGACGGATGCGCCACCAGCCCCGGGTTGGCGTTATTTTAGGCTCCGGGCTTGGGCCGTTGACGGAGGAAATTGCTGACCAGGTCGTCATCCCATATAGCGAGATTCCGTATTTTCCGGTGTCGACGGCGCCCAGTCACGAGAGCACGTTGGTGCTTGGCCGCCTGCAGGGCTTGCCGGTACTCACCATGTCTGGCCGGGCCCACTTATATGAGGGCTATCGACCGGACCAGGTAGTACTCCCCGTCCGCGCCATGCATCGGCTGGGGATCGAAACCATCCTCATCACCAACGCGGCCGGTGGCGTGAACCCGGCGTACCAGGCCGGCACGTTGATGGCCATCGCCGACCACATCAATCTCACCGGCGAAAATCCCCTGGTCGGGCCAAACGATGACCGCCTGGGTGTTCGCTTTCCAGATATGACCGAGGCCTACAGCCCGCAGTTGCGCGCGCTGGCCCAGCAGGCGGCTTCCGACGGTGGTCTGACGCTGGCGGAGGGCATCTACCTGGGACTGCGGGGACCGACCTATGAGACTCCGGCCGAGGTGCGCATGGCCCGGACGCTGGGCGCGGACGCGGTCGGCATGTCGACCGTGCTGGAAGTGATCGCCGCCAACCACCTGGGCATGGAAGTTCTCGGTATCTCTTGCATTACCAACATGGCCGCGGGTATCCTGCCCCAGAAGCTCTATCATGCCGAGGTGGTGGAGACAGCTCATCGGGTCTACAACGAATTCAGTACCCTGATTCGCGGCGTGCTGGCGGCACTTTGATGAACACGCTGGAGTTTCGCGACGGCGCCCTGTACCTGCTCGATCAAACCAAACTGCCGCTGGAGACGGTACTTCTGGAGTGCCGCGAGGTCGAACAGGTAGCTGAGGCGATCGTCAATCTGAGCGTGCGGGGCGCGCCCGCCATTGGTCTTGCAGCAGCGTATGGCGTGGTCCTGGCCGCCCTGCGCCGCGATGAAGCCGGGGGCGATCCGAGCGCGTACTTCGCGGGACTGGACACAGACCTTGCACGACTTCGGTCGACCCGTCCCACCGCCGTGAATCTGTTCTGGGCGCTGCAGCGCATGCAGCGAGTTATCAACCCCTATCGCCAGGCCGGAGCGCGGGTGCCGGCACCGGCTTTGCAAGCGGAAGCGGATGTGATGCTGGCCGAGGATGTCGCCGCCAACCGGGCGATGGGCCTCCATGGGGCCGATCTGATTCCAGATGGAGCCCAGGTGCTGACCCATTGCAACACCGGCGCCCTGGCCACCGCGGCTTTCGGTACCGCCCTGGGGGTGATTCGGGCCGCTCATGAGCAGGGAAAACACATCCATGTCTGGGTCGATGAGACGCGGCCGCTGCTCCAGGGCGCCCGGCTCACCGCCTGGGAACTCAAGCAGCTGGGCGTGCCCTTCACGCTGATCACGGACAGTATGGCCGGTCATTTCATGTCCCAGGGGCGGATCGACCTGGCCATGGTCGGCGCGGATCGCATTGTGGCCAATGGCGATGCCGCCAACAAGATCGGCACCTACAGCGTTGCCGTACTGGCCCATGCGCACGGCATCCCCTTTTACTTTGTGGCCCCCACCTCGACCGTCGACCTGGCAACCCCAACCGGCGCCGATATTCAGATTGAAGAGCGCAATCCACTGGAGGTCGCAACCTTGCGCGGCGTCCGCACCGCTCCGGAGGACATCGAGGTGGCGAATCCCGCCTTTGATGTAACGCCGGCCCGCCTGATCGCCGCCATCGTCACGGAACGAGGTGTTATTCGCGCACCTTTCCATGACGGACTCGCGGCGCACGCCGCACCGCCATTCCACCCGATAGAGAGCCAAACGGAAGCGTTGAGCGATCCAGAGCCGATGCTGGAATCGGGCTAATGTGCGTAAGCAGTTTGGTGAAAAAGCGGTACAGGCGCTTGAGCACAACGCTCATCCCGCGCTTACTCCTCCCGCTCAAACTCCGCGACCAGTTGGAGAAAGCCCTCGAACTTGCGTCTGAAGTCCACTTCATCGACCCGTAGCGACTCATTCTCCAGTCGTGGCAGGATAGCCTCAAAGGCCACCTGCAGCTCCGGAAGGCTGACGAGGCCGCGCCCCAGCAGCGCCAGCACGTCGTCGATATCCCGGCTGGAGCCGTGCTCAATCTTTGATAAGGCAGTAGAAATCGGATCGAACGTATAGACGTCGAGCCCCCCGTAGCGACCGATGAAGCGGCTTCGGTCCTCCCACCCCGAGGGTAAGGGGATGAAGTCGCCCGGCCCGGCCGGTTCAACGCTTATATGTAGCTCTCGAATAAGCGAGCGTACAGCGGTCGTAAACCGCTGATCGTCGCCCTCGAGTTGGACCATGTAGGCGATGCGTTCAGTCTGGAGGCGAAAGCCGGCGTAGACCATCTGTGTGCCGCCCACCAGGTAAAGCCGCCCACCCGCCCGATAGCGTTGACTCAGGAGGCGAAGAAACTGGTCGATGCGCCGCTGGGTGACGGGCTTACGCCCCACGGGCGCGTGCCTCTCGGACCAACTGAGCGAGCAAGCGATGAACGGCGTTCTCCCAGTCGGCCTCATGATTCACGGGGAACACGCAGTCTTTTCTCAGCAGTTGGGCAGCCTCTCTCAGGCAGGCACGTCCATAGTCCTCGCGCGGCAAGGGCAAGCCGAATTCCACCGCCAGGTGATCGGCCTCAATGCTTTTCTGATGGGGAAGATAGAGATCGAGGCTGAACGACCACTCGCTTTGAAGCGCAGCCGCGATCAGGGCACTCAGGAGCAGCAGCCGGCTGGTGAGATCGCCGGGCGGAAGGTTCCGTGCTACCGTCTCCGGGATGGGCGCATACTCGGGGTGTCGAAGGAGCAGTGCAATGAGGGCGCTGCGCAAGCGGCTGTTGCTGGTCTGGGCAAGGTCTTTGAGGAGCGGAGCAAGGGGCGCGGCCGGGCGATCTGGCTCCGGGCAATCGCCGTTGAAATAGCAAATGTCATGGCTCATCAAGCGGTCGATGAGGTCGTTTTCTGGACTGCCGGCCGGATCTGCCATGGTCATGCCCGAGTCTACGCTTGATTTCAGCGATCTCACGGTCCTTACCGTGAATGGTGCGGGGTGAATGAAGGAATGCGGAGAGTTGACACCTCCATCTCAGGTCAGTATAATTAGCGGTACCACTTCATGGGGATGCCAGGATTCGACAGGGGGTCTGGAGCAAGGACTGCAAGCCGAGGTGCCAGTGGATGTCTCGTTAAACAACTGGCAATGGCATAACTGCCGACAATAATTACGCCCTCGCAGCTTAATTAGCTAGCGACGCCCATCCGACCCATCGCCGGCGGGTTGGGGACGGTGACATAAAGCCGGCAGTGCGGTTGGTCCGAGGGCCCATAGGATCGATCTAAGACTTTGGGCTGGCCGGAGAGGACTTTGTCGGTAGAGGACTCGCCGGTGACACTAAAATATCGAATAAGCTTGTAGATGTACTTGTGCCCAGCTTTCTGGACGGGGCGTTCGATTCGCCCCCATCTCCACCAGAAACGGTTTAGCCGGTGAGGGAAACCTCGCCGGCTCTCTTTTTGTACCCCGCGTTGGCCGCTCCCGTGATCTCGGCGAGGTCGTGTACACCCTCTCGCCGGCACCACTGGTCGATTCCAGCCACGATGTCTCGCCAACTGGTTGGGTCCAGCATCAGCGCCGTTCCCAGAGCCACCGCCGTTGCGCCCGCCAGCAGAAACTCGATCGCGTCCTCCGCGCGCAGAATGCCGCCCAATCCAACGATGGGGACGCTGACTTCCTGCGCCACCTGGTAGACCAGATAGAGCGCGAGTGGTTTGATGGCCGGCCCAGACAGCCCGCCCGAGGCGCTGGGCATGAGCGGCCGGCGGCTTGGCGCGTCGATGGCCATCCCATAGACCGTGTTGACCAGGCTGATAGCGTCCGCTCCGGCTTCTTCCACGGCAGATGCGATGGGGCGGATGTCGGACACGTTGGGAGAAAGTTTTACCAGCACCGGCAGGTCGGTCGCGTCGCGCACGGCCCGCGTGACCTCGGCGGCCATGCGGGCGTCGGTGCCGAAGGCCACGCCACCCTCTTTGACGTTGGGACAGGAGATATTGAGCTCGATACCGGCCACGCCGGGAACGCCATCAAGTCGGGCCACTATATCCGTGTAGTCCTCGACCGTGGTTCCGCTCACGTTCACCAGGAACGGAACATCCAGCGCCGCCCAGAGCGGGGCTTTGTCGCGTACCACGGCGTCCACGCCAATGTTCTGGAGACCGATTGCATTCAGCATTCCTGCCGCGGTTTCGGTCAGTCGAAGCGGCTGGTTGCCGGTCCGCGCCTGCCGAGTGGTCCCCTTGCAGATCACGGCTCCCAGCTCGGAAATGTCGTTTTTTGCCGCATACTCGACGCCATAGCCGAAGGTGCCGGAGGCAGCAATCACCGGGTTTTTCAGACGCAGACCAGTTCGGGGCGCGAGAATTACTTCCACTTCGGCCATTGTGCCACACCGGGGGCGCTTCTGGCACGGTGGTATAATCTGGCTCTGCCGTAAGCGCCGATTCTCTAGTAGGGAGGGTGGTCCGCCATGCAAATTGCAGTCCTCGCCGATACGCACTGGGTAGGCAGCGATGCCGTTCCGGAGCGAGTGCTCGATCTGGTCCGGGATGCTGAGGTGGTCGTACACGCCGGCGACCTCAAATGCGAACAGGTGCTGGAATCTCTCAGCGGGGATAATCGGAAAGTCCTGGCGGTTCGCGGCGACAACTTCGAACTCTCGCTGGCGAATCTTCCGGACACGCGGGTGGAGGATCTCGACGGCTTCAAGCTCGGAATCGCCCACGACATCGGCTCTGTACAGCAGTTTGCCATCCATGCCAGGAAACCTGAGGACCTTTTCGGCGAGCACGTTGATTGCGTCATCTTCGGCGGGACACATCATCCTTTTTACGATGTGTTTCACAATGTCCCCTTTATCAATCCAGGCTCTGCCACCGATGAAGATCATCTGGGAATGCCGGGCAGCGTTGCTCTGCTGGAGGTGAACGGCCGGCTGCAGCAGGTGACGTTCGTCCGCGTATGATTCGTTCGGTAGAGCTCCGCAGCGATACCTTTACGCGCCCCACGCCGGAGATGCGGCGAGCCATGTACGAGGCGGAAGTGGGCGATGATGTGTGGCACGAAGACCCCACGGTGCACCGTCTGGAAGCGCGCGCCGCGGAACTGACCGGCAAGGAAGCGGCAGTCCTGGTCTCCAGCGGCACCCAGGGTAATCTGATCGGATTGCTGTCGCACACACAACGCGGCAACGAGGTGATTCTGGGAGACCAGAGCCACATCTTTCGTTATGAGGCGGCGGGGACGGCCGTGTGCGGCGGGCTCCAATTGCACACCCTCCCCAATGGGAAGAACGGGCGGCTCGATCCTGAGTTGGTGCGTGGCGCCATTCGGTCGAACGATGAGCACGAGCCGCGTACCGGTTGCATCGCCCTGGAAAACACCCACAACCGCTGCGGTGGAGCTGTGCTCGGCGTGGACGAAGTGGCCGCGGTGGGCGCGGTGGCGCACGCGGCCCGCATCCCGTTCCATCTCGATGGCGCACGGGTCTTCAACGCCGTGGCCGCGCTCGGCGTGCCGGTTAGCGACTTGCTGGCGCCGGTCGATTCGGTGACCTTCTGTCTTTCCAAGGGACTGGGGGCGCCGGTGGGTTCGCTGCTCTGCGGCTCGGCTGGCTTCATCGCCCAGGCGCGTCGCTGGCGCAAGATGCTGGGCGGCGGAATGCGCCAGGCCGGCGTGCTGGCGGCCGCGGGCCTGCTGGCCTTGGACTGCCACCGGGATCGTCTGGTCGAGGACCACGCTAACGCGCGCATCCTGGCCGACGGGTTGGCGGCTATGCCCGGCATCACGGTCATTAATCCCACCCCGGATAGCAACATGGTCTTTTTCGATATCACGGACACGGGCCGGCCGCTGCAGGAGCTGGCCGCGCAACTCGCCGAACAGGGGGTGAGGGTGGCCGGCGGTGGTCCCGGTATCTTCCGGGCGGTGACCAGCCTTGAGGTATCGCGGGCAGATATCGAGTACGCCCTGTACACCATAGCGGAGGTGGTGCGCGCCACGGTCCCCGCCCTGGCCTGATTGCGCATGCGCCCCGCCTACGACCCCTCGACGGTAGTGCAGCGTGTGCTGGCGCTGGAACGTCAACAAGGCTTTCTAGATCGTGCTGCCGTGGGCGGACTGACCCAGTTTGTCCAGCAGCAGGTGAAACGCGCCGGGGACCCGCCTCCTGGTCCACTCCTTGCCGCCGCCTCACTCCTGCGGGACTACGGCGACGCCGACCGAAGGAAACGCGAAAGCGTGGTCGCCGACGCCTTGCACGCGCTGGTCACCGGTTCAACTCGGGACGCTATGGACGCGAGCCCCACGGGAGCGCCTGATCGAGCTCCCGCCGCGCAGCCATCCGTCGACACTGCACCGCCGGCAGACATCCCGCGACCGCTTGCGCCGTCGAATTCTGGCCGGCCAGAGCTCTCTTCGGTCCATTCCTCCGACGATCTAGACCATGGGATCGCTTCGCTCAAGGGCATGCGGAAGCCGATGCCTGAAGCGCTCGAGCGGATGGGCGTGGCAACGGTGCGCGATCTGCTCTACTATTTTCCCCGTACCCACTACGACTACGCCGACACCAGTTCGATCAGCCGGCTGCGTCTGGGCGAGAAAATTACGCTGGTGGGCGTCATTCGCGATGTGCGGGTGAATCGAACCGCGCGCAAGGTGGCCGTCACCACGGCGACCATTTCGGACGACACGGGTACCATCGCGGTGCGATGGTTCAATCAGCCGTATCTGGCGAAGAGCTTGCCGGTGGGCAAGCGTATCGCCATCTCGGGCGAGCCGGATGTATTTAACGGCCGCTTTACCTTCGCGCCGCGCGACTACGAGTTGATCGAGGACGTCGAGCTGACGCACACGGCGCGTCTGGTGCCCATCTACCCGCTCACCAAAGGGCTCTTCCAGCGGTCGCTACGCACCTGCATCCGCCGCATCGTGGACGAGTATGCGGGCGCGCTGGAGGACTATCTGCCGGCCCCTGTGCGCGGCCAGTTCGACCTTCTCGACCTGGCTCGAGCCGTCGATCAGTACCATTTCCCGACGAATGAGCAGCAGAAAGCCCGTGCTGAGCGGCGGCTCGCCTTCGACGAGCTCTTCCTGATTCAACTCGGGTTGCTGCTGCGGAAAAAGGACTGGCAGCAGTATGACCCGGCGGTTGCCGTGCCGGTTGATGCAGCCTTGCTGGAGCGCTTCCGCGCCTCACTTCCTTTTTCGCTCACCGGAGCGCAACGACGAGTGCTCGCCGGGATTCTGGAGGACATGCAGCGTCCGCAACCGATGAGCCGTCTCCTGCAGGGGGACGTTGGCTCCGGCAAGACGGTGGTAGCGGCGGCGGCTCTGCTGCAGATCGCTGCCGCGGGCCGCCAGGGAGTGTTGATGGCTCCGACCGAGATTCTCGCGGAGCAACACTTCCGCACGCTGTCTCAACTGCTTGCGCCCTTCGGGGTGAGGTGCGAGCTACTGATCGGCAGTACCACCAAAGTACAACGCCGGACGGTGAATGCGGGCTCGGCGGACGGCTCGATTCCGGTCCTGGTCGGTACGCATGCGCTCATCCAGGAGAACGTGGAGTTCAATCATCTGGGCCTGGCAATCACCGATGAACAGCACCGGTTCGGCGTTGAGCAGCGCGCTGCACTCCGACTGAAAGGTCTGCACCCGCATACCCTGGCAATGACGGCCACGCCCATCCCGCGTACCCTGGCCATGACTATCTACGGCGATCTGGATGTAAGTGCGCTGGACGAGATGCCGCCCGGCCGCCTGCCGGTGATCACTACCTGGTGTCGCAAGCCGTTTGAGGCGTATGCCGTGATACGGGAGGAAGTGCAGCAGGGGAGGCAGGCGTTCGTCGTCTGTCCCGTGATCGAGGATACCGCGGATTCCGACATGCGCTCGGTGATCGCCGAGCACCAGCAACTCCAGAGCTTGACCTTTCCGGATTTCACGGTTGGCTTACTCCACGGGCGGATGAAGCCAGCCGAAAAGGAGAAAACGCTGGCGGCCTTCCGCGCCGGCGAGTATCAGGTGCTGGTGGCCACCTCGGTGGTGGAGGTCGGCATTGACGTGCCCAATGCCACGGTCATGGTGATCCGTGATGCCCACCGGTTTGGTCTGGCGCAATTACACCAATTTCGTGGGCGAGTGGGACGGGGTGGTGAGCAGGCGTACTGCATCCTGCTCAGCGCGACCGAGGGCGACCAGGCACGCGAGCGACTGGAGGCGCTGACTGCCACCGACAACGGCTTTGAGCTGGCTGAGGAGGACCTGCGATTGCGCGGCCCCGGGGAGTTCTGGGGCGTGCGCCAGAGCGGCCTGCCGGCCCTGCGGGTGGCCAAACTGGGCGATGTGGCGACCATCGAAGATGCCCGCCAGGCTGCTCACCAGGTGCTGGCGGACGACCCCGAGCTGGCGGGCGCGGAAAACGAATTATTGAGCGGACAGGTTACACGCTTCTGGAGGGATACGGCGGACCTCAGTTAGAATGCGCCGTACTTTGCCGTTCCAGCGGCAGAGTACACACTGACCTACCGCGCTCTAGCAAGGAAGAAGGCCACCGTGATTAATCGTATTGAACCGCCTCAGACCGGGACCGAAGCCGAGTTGTTGCGGGCGTTCCTGGATTACCAGCGCGATACGCTCCTGCTGAAGCTAGAAGGGTTGGATCGAGAGCAGTTGACTCGGCGCCTGGTAGCCTCGGACACCACCTTATTGGGCATCGTGAAGCATATGGCGTATGTCGAGCGGAGCTGGTTTCGTCGAACGCTGAACAACGAGATTTACCCGATGCCGTGGACGGACGAGGACCCGGACGCGGATTTTCGCGTGGAACCGGATGAGACCCCGGAGGAGATTGTGGCGTTCTATCGACAAGAGGTCGCGGAAGCCAGGCTCAGCGCGGAGGGACACTCCCTTGAGGACCTGGCCGAGCGTACGGATCGACCGGTCTCGCTGCGCTGGATCTATATCCACATGATCGAGGAGACGGCCCGCCACTGCGGGCATGCCGATATTCTGCGTGAACAGATCGATGGCACGACGGGAGATTGAGCGGGCAGCCATGTGCGTCGTCTGTGGGACAGTGTGGGCGCTAGAAACTGTCTGAAAAGGGGGTGACGAGGTGAGACACTGGAAGTACCACACTCCAGGAGTCTCATATGACCTCGCCTCCCCGTCTCTATCCTACCGACCTCACCGATGCCGAGTGGCAGATT
>JAABUJ010001339.1_pt1 | contig 37169 bp, 55 predicted proteins | sample 5559131 | NCBI WGS metagenome assembly JAABUJ01 (sample SAMN10711875, study PRJNA513366) | rock metagenome | isolation source: Antarctica rocks | place: Antarctica: Victoria Land, Mt New Zealand nord | collected 2016-01-07 | reverse complement strand
ACTTGACACCAGTCACATTGCATGATGTAATGATGCGGACCTTGATGAGAGCTGGTCGTGTAGTAGGTGAGCTGCTTGCTGTGCTGGAAGCCGCTCTCTACTCTTTGAATGTTGGCTGAGCGGTGCTTACGCCGCCGGCGGTGGGACTGCGCTCGCACGCGTGTGCGCTCAGATGCGTGCGCGCATCATAGATGCGAGAGTGGCACCTGTGCCGCGCCGGCCTGCAGCAGAAGCATGCGTGCAACCTGATGCCTAGCTGACGCCTAGCTAGGATGCATGTGCGCGCAGCCTGGTGCCTACCTGGCGCCTATTCAGCATCCTGGCACCCGGCACCTGACGTGTGTCCCGCCAGCAAGGCGGCCTGCATCAGCGATAAAGCGCTGAGCGGAGGGACAGACTTGGTAGCCGCGTGGGCTGCAGCGCGCGCGCGCGCGGCGCGCAGGGGCCCGGCGGGCACGGCGTGCGGCCACTGGACGGGCGTGCTGCTGTCGGACGTGCTCACGTATTGCGGCGCGGGTGACGCCGCGCGCAAGGCGCGGCACGTCTGCTTCCGCGGGCCCAAGCACGAGCTGCCGCAGGGTGCGCCGCCGCCGCGCGCGGCCCCCGCAGCTACAGGCACACGGGCTGGCGAGGTGTCGAAGATTCCTCAGTAGTGCCTACAAGCGCATCTGTACAGGCGGCGTCAGAGAGTGCGATTATGGAAGCGAAGTGTGCCAGCATACAGGGTCGCGATACATTCGCCCGCATTGTGACCTGATCAGGTGCAGAGCGCGGCGTCGCGCGTGGCAGTTGTGCATGGCAGCGTGCTGTCGGGACCAGCTGCAAGCCGGCAAGGGCTGCCGGGCTGCTCGCAGGGAGGGACGGGAGCTATGGCACGAGCATGCCTGCGCACAAGGCCATGGACCCGGCCAGCGATGTGATCTTGGCGTATAAGCACAACGGGCGCCTGTTGACGCCGGACCACGTGTGCCCCTCACTGCACGATCTTGAGCAGTGCATGTTTTGCTGCGTCTCAGCCTTCCGGCCACAAGTGCCCTATTGGAGTCGCTTCAAAGCGGCTGACCATCATGGCGCGGCATGCAGGGCTACCCGCTGCGCGTCATCATCCCGGGGTACATCGGTGCGCAGCACGCCAAGCGCAGTGTTCGCGCTGACAGCCGCAGGGTTGGCGCTGACAGCCTCTGTCAGGGCACGCATTGCAAGGGCATATGGCAGGGGAATGCGGTGCGACGAGTGCATGCGCGCAGAGCCAGCGGCGCAGCACACTGCAGCGCGGCGAGCGCAGGCAGACGCGCGCGCGCCGCGCAGGCGGGCGCATGGTGAAGTGGCTGGAGGAGATCACGGTGACCGAGGGCGAGTCCGACAACTTCTACCACTTCCACGACAACCGCGTGCTGCCCTCGCACGTCAACGAGGTCCTGGCGAAGGCCGAGGGCGCGCGCCCGCGCGCGCCCCGCGCGCTCCCGGCCCGCTCTGGTGGCGTCTGTGCTGGGAGTTTGCCTGGCCCCACCCCCAAACAATTGAGAGCCAGGCCGCCCCTGTACCGAGCGCGCGGCGGCGCAGGCTGGTGGTTCCGGCCGGAGTACATCATCAACGACATCAACATCAACTCCGTGGTGTCGTCGCCCGCGCACGATGAGGTGCGCCAGCTCTCGGGGCGCGCTGATGATGGTTTCCAACATGCACTCTGCGCATGTTACTGAAGTATGTGCCCCAGTGCGCTCTTAGAAGCTGCCGCGTCTGTATGAGGCAGTGCAGGTTGAGCAGCGCGGTGCCCGAGGTGCAGTGCGGTCAGTGCCGTCGGAGCGGCCTCATGCCTGACATGCACCTGCGGAGGCACCTGCGTGCCCTAAGCGCGTCTGCATTGATCCGCAGGTCGTGTCGCTCTCGTCCAACACCTCCTACACAGTGCGCGGTTACGCATACTGCGGTGCGTGCAGCAGAGCTTGCCAACGCGTGCCTGTATAAATAAGAATGTCAGCAGTTGACTATAGGTCGTGTGCTGTGTGATATTTGCAGATGCTGCTTCAGTTGCTGCACGCTGTTCGAGGACATGCTGTTCAGCCATGTGCAGGCGCCTGCGCTTAGCCGTGCTTGTGGGAGGCCACGCGCGTGTGCGAAACGTATCAACCAGGGAGCTCTGAGTGCAGGGCGGGGGCATTGCAAGGACATGGGGTGCTGGTTGGTGACCGGCGGGCTTGGCCGGCGCGTGCAGGCGGGGGGCACAAAATCATCCGCTGCGAGATCTCGCTGGACGGCGGCAAGAGCTGGCGGCTGGCGGACATCCAGCGCTTTGCGCCCCCCAATGCGCATGGCAAACACTGGGCATGGGTGTTTTACTCGCTGCCCGTCTCGATGGGTGCGCCGCCGCCCGCCCTGGCAGGCCCTGGGTGCAGACACTGGCCCTGCCTCGCTAACACAGCTGTCAGCCTTGCTTTGCATGCAGGACTGTGTGAGTGCCCGGGGGTCCCCGGGCACTCCGCCAGCTGGCCCGGGGCGCAGCGCGCTCAGAGCTGGTCCGCTCTGCGCTGCAGCTGACGGCCTCGTTGGCGAGTCGGGCCAGCGCCATTTGCTGCACTGACCTGCTCTGACCGTGTGACCTGCATGTCGACTGCTAGTCCTAGCAGCAACTGCATGGCCAGGGCCATTGACGCCGGCTGCGCACCTGCACTGACCTGCTCTGACCGTGTGAGATGCCTGTTGACGGCCGGTCCCTGCAGCAACTGCGTGGCCAGTGCTGCTGACGCCGGCTGCGCACCTGCACGCGCAGTGGAGCTGCTGCGCGCGCCGGAGCTGATCTGCCGCGCGTGGGACGAGAACATGAACACGCAGCCCGACACGCTGACCTGGAACCTTATGTGCGCCTTGCTGCGGGTATTGTGCATTTTAAGAAATGGGTTGACATACGTTGCTGACTGCTCCCAGTTCAATGAGGCAGTTCAGGGCTTGGGATGGGTCCTCCGCTCACAAGCGGCGCTGCCCGGCAGGCCCTGCTGCAGCCTGGCCTGCGCTGTGGTGGGTGAGGGAAGCCAGGGTTGGCGGCCGCGGCCCAGGTCAGCAGCACCCCGGCGCAGTCTGCCAGGCCGGCTCTGACATGTGGTGCATGCGCAGGGGCATGCTGAACAACTGCCACTACCGTGTGAAGGTGCACCCTGCCTCATGCTTCTGAAAGTCCCTTTGCGCATGCAAGCCATTGCCTGCAAGTGCTCTGCTTGTGCTGTCTGCACCGCGCATGCATATCTGCAGATGTGTAGGTTGGCATGAGTCCCCGAGCACTGATCATTGCATGGCCTGCCGCAGATCCGCCCTGTGGAGACCCGCGAGGGCGGTATGGCGCTGCAGTTTGAGCACCCGACGATCGCGGGCGTGACCTTGGGCGGCTGGATGAACCGCGCGGACGCGCAGCCCAAGATTGCGCAGGCGCGGCCCCCGGCGCCCGAGCGGCGCGTGGCGGGGGCGCACCGCCTGGTCGGTGGTGGCGCTGCCTCGCGCCAGGACAGAGCGGCGCCGAGGGCGGGCCGCGGCGCGCTGCGTGTGGACGCCCCGGGCGCCCTGCTGCTGCCTGCCCTTTCATGCGTGGTTGGTCAGCTGCGTGTGTCGCTTGATCGTAACATGAGACCCTTGTGGAGGTGTACGCCTGTGTGGCGATGCACGTATAAAAGTGCCAGCCCTGAGTGTGCTTGTGGGCGGTCTGGATGCGAGGGCGCGCTTCTGCGTGGCGGGGCGGTGCGCCATGGTACACACCGGTCACGCAACTCCGGGGGGGGCCGCAGGCGCCGCCCAAGCCGGTGCCGGAGTCGGCGCGCGCGGCCGCGGGCCAGGTCTACACCATGGCGGAGGTGGAGAAGCACGACAATGCCAAGTCTGCGTGGTTTGCGCACGGCGGCAAGGCGCGCGCTCCCCGGGCGTGTCCCTCCGGCCTGCGTGCCCTTCGGCCCATCGCAGGCCAGGCGCTTCTGGCAAGGCGAGGTAGAAAAGGGGGTGCTCCATAATGTAGGACAGCACTTTGCTTGCCTCGCACTGCCCTGCCGCTCGTTGGTGGTCACAGGCGGTGAGGGGCGCTGCTGCGCAGCCGCGCCCGCACATGATGCGGCGCTCTCCTTGCAGGACCGCACCCGGGTTCCTGCAAATGACCTGCCGCCGCCGCGCCGCGTGGTTGCTGGCTGCGTACCCTACCTAACCCTACCTTCAAAGCCCGTCGCACACAAATGTGCTTGCCGCAGCGTTGCTGCGCGGCTGAGGGCTGCGTGCGCGGCGCCGCGCAGGTGTACGACGCGACGCCCTTCCTGAAGGCGCACCCGGGCGGCGGCGACAGCATCTTGATCGTCGCCGGCACCGACGCGACCGAGGAGTTTAACGCGATCCACTCCTCCAAGGCCAAGGCGCAGCTGCTGGAGTACTGCATCGGCGACCTGGCCGATGAGAATGTCGCATGTGCGCTGCCGCCCCTCTGGCGCCGCCTGTGCGCCTATGGGCGACAGTGAAGCCACAGTCAGCGAGATCCGGGATACGACCTGCAAGTGAGTGTCCAGTACGATCAGGGGGGGCATGGTTATTGCGCTAGTATGTAGGCTCAGCGAAACGCGCGCGTAGTCTTCATATGCGTGCACAGCAGTGCGCACGCCCCCTGGTGTGTAATGCAGCGCCTCTATCATCACGCAAGCATGCGCGCGCAGCCGCCGCGAACGGCGTGACTGCCGCGCCCGCGGCCGCGCCGGCGCTGGTCGCGCTCGACCCCAAGAAGCGCATCGCGTTCAAGCTGGCCGAGAAGCACGTGCTGAGCCACAACGTGCGGCGCTACCGCTTCGCGCTGCAGTCGCCGCAGCACAAGTTTGGGCTGCCGGTGGGCAAGCACGTGTTTGCGTACGCCAAGTGCGCGCCCGGCCGCCGCCGCCGACGCTGTGCGGTCGTTGGCATCTGCACTCGCGCCGTGCATGCTGCTGCGTTCCCGAGCTGCTGCACTGGTATGCAACTGCCTGAGGTAGCCTTGTGGCCCTTGCAAGGAGTGGCCGAAGGCGGAGTTTGGCTGTCTGCATACCTCTTTTCCAAGTGTTGCAGACTTGCACTGCATGCTTTAAAGGGCCGATCCAAAAATATAAGAACTTCTGACTTCGTTACCCGTATGACGGCGGCAACCTGAGCGCAGGATCGACGGCGAGCTCTGCATGCGCGCGTACACGCCGACCAGCTCGGACGACGACATGGGCTACTTTGACCTGGTCATCAAGGTACACCTTCACATGTGTCTTCATCACATTGAGTGAAGGACCAAATGCCTCGTGCGCCGCGCAGTGCCCAGACTTCACAGTGCAACGCATGCACAGGACACACCATAGCAGTAGCCCTGCACCTCATATGGCATCCCTGACAGCCTTGTGATGATGGTAGGTGACTGCAGAGCAGGCACCGGTGCCCGCGCTGACTTCAGCTGGTGTTGGGGGGCGACCATGCAAAGACGCTTGAGCAAGGGTGTGCGCGGCGGGGCAGGTGTACTGGAAGAACGAGCACCCGCGTTTCCCGGAGGGCGGCAAGCTGAGCCAGTTTATGGAGGCGCTGCCGGTCGGCGGCGAGATGGAGTTCAAGGGCCCGCTCGGCCACTTCACGTACCTCGGCCGCGGCCGGTGCGCGCCCGCTGCTGCAACAGCGGCCCTGCAAGAACATGCATGCGCGACTCATGCGCCGCCCATCCAGGGCTGCCTTCAACCTGAGCTTGAAGGCGGCGGAGCGCGTGGCCCATGCGCGACATGACCGCCTGCGGCTTGCCTGGGTTCACTCTGCCAACCGCTGCGCGTGCGCGCTGTTAATGGCGTGCTTGCTGCGCAGGTACATGCTGGACGGCGCGGGCAAGTCCATGGAGAGGCTGTCCATGATCGCGGGCGGGACGGGCATCACGCCCATGTACCAGGTGCGGCCTTCTCCAGTCGGCTTTGTTGGCGGCCCGGATGCTGTGGTGCCTGTGGGGGCCGCGTCTACCAGAAACTTTGTTACGCTGGGCGGCAGATTCTGGGTGCTGCTGGCCTGCCTGGGTCAGGGGCAATGAGCTGAGCCCCATGCGAGGAGAGAGGGGGTGCGGTCCTGGCAACCCACTCCATCACTTTGTGCACGTGCACAGGCTGTCAGGGTGTGGGAGCAGGTGTGCAGGTCAAAGGAGTTTGCGCTTACGGGCAGGGCAGCCACCAAATGTGTATGTGGAGCGCTCGCCCACAGCGGGTTGGCAGCAACAGTGCGCGACGGAGCGGGAGAGAGCACAGCTCGGCAGGAAGCAGCGCTCGGGCAGAGCCGCGCTGCGCTGGCCGCCGACGGCCCCCATGAAAACACATCTCGCCGCGGCCGCGCAGGTCATCAAGGCGGTGCTGAAGGACGCGGACGACAGGACGGAGCTGGCGCTGCTGTACGCCAACCAGACGCCCGACGACATCCTGCTCTTCGACGAGCTGCAGGCGCTGGCCGCCGACCCGCGCCTGCGCGTCCACTACACAGGCGCGCGCCCGCGCCGCGCGAGCCTTCTGCCTTTTACAGGCGGCCCTCCGACTGCGCACGCTGCCACTCCGAGTGATATGTGCCGGCTCAATGTGGCCTGGGAGGTGGCCGAGTGGCAGGCCAAGTCGCAAGCGCTCTCGCCGGCCGCTGCCGCGGGACGCCCGTCCGGGGCGCCAGCGCTGGCGCCCCCGCTCGCGCGGACCCCCCGTAACGGAGCATGTGCGCGCGCCCGCGCAGTGGACCGCGTGCCGGAGGGCGTGGAGTGGGCGTACAGCACGGGCTTTGTGAGCGAGGCCATGGTGCGCGAGCACCTGTTCCCGGCCGCCGGCGGCGCGCTGGCGGTCATGTGCGGCCCGCCGCCCATGATCAAGTTCGCCTGCCTGCCCAACCTGGCCAAGGCCGGCTACCCCAAGGACCTGTGCGTCTCCTTCTGAGCGCGCCGCAGCCCGGCCCGCCCCTCAGCGCGAGCTGCCGTGCCAGTGCGTGAACGGCCTGCTACCGGCGCCCGCGCCGGCCTTAGCTGGACAAACTTATGAGTCCTGCTTGTGGAGGCTGTGGGACACAGCGAGCGCAGTCCGATGATGGGTCCAGGTTTGCCTTGCATGCCGGGAGCATGTCGAACACAGCAGGTCTGCCAGAGACTCCAGGACCATTGATCCTCCTGCGCTGTCCTGGGCGGCGTGCCATGGGCTGGCCTCCCATCCTTGCTTGCTCCTGGAACCGCGCGGAATGCGAGGGGTGCAGCGGGGCGCGCAACCAACCAGCGCTGCCGGTGGGGCCTAAAGAGGTTAGGACGCATGTGGGGCAGAGGAACCCGCTACTATTCTGGCGGCGCGCACAAGCGCGCGCTGCGCATGTGCACGCAGCGGCGTGCATCCCGCATGCGTGCGCCGCGCACGCAGCACTGCATGCGGCGCCTAGCGGCTGGCCAGTCCACTCCGAGAGCAAGTGCTGCTGTGGCCTGGTCAGTCATGCAGCCTGCCCAGCGCGACGGATGCTGGGGTGCGCTGCGTCTCCTGCGCCCGCGTCGGCACTGGCCTGGGGGCGCTGCTCTTCTGTCCAGGGATCCAACAGCGGCAGCGCGAGGGGCGGGCTGGGGTTGCTCAATTTTTTGGGTGTTTTGACTTTGTCAGATGCATGTCTGTCGCCCAGTGTTTGCTGGCGGCCTCGAAAGTGCTGGCTACCCCGTGATGGCCGACGGCCGACAGTGTGTTTGCGCGCGGGTATCTGTCAATGGGCTGCATGCCCTAATTTCGGCGCCGCCGCATACCCCCTGATCGGGCGCGGTTGCCGGGTACCACTTGTCTCTGCCATCCTGTCCAGCCGTGTTGCGGACACACTCTGTTTTGTCGCAATCGTTCTTCTTATGTATGCGTCCTTTAGTGCCTAGGCTTTGCTGGGCGTCCACCACCGTCAGGCGCAATAGCCAGGTGTGCGAGTCGTGATCTCTGCTGGGCCTTTTGCGCACGGAGCGGGCAAGGCTGCCAGTGCTGCGGCACTGCCAAAGTAGGGTAAGGTGTGCTAGACATGTGGCTCGATGCATGCTGAGCCGGTCTGTTGTCGAGTAATGAGCATGGCATCTTCTGTAAGGCATAACGACTGCGCTTGCGCTGCCAGATGATTACTTTATATCACGCTCTTCCAGCAAATTAGCAAGCACACTATGGAGTGCATGTCCGATGCGCTGTCAGGCACAGCATGCGCCAACTGAGGTGTCTGTCCCTCTTTGTCTTCCTCACAGTGCACTTGTGCAGCGTGACACAGTACACGTGGGCAAAGCCATGTTCAGGCTGCAGCTGAGACCTAACGAGCCTCAGATTGGGCACCACTGCATGCCGGTGTGTACTGGGTGTTGCGAGGCACGCCGTCAATCAAGATGTCAGTGCAACCCGTCCTATCTGCTTTCAGGCTGCGCTGCGGCCGTGTTGAACATGCCAGAGCAGAAGACGCACACCACCAAGACCCCAGGTTAGGTAAGGAGCAGAACTGACGAGCACTTCTCAAACAAGACAAGAGCATTGAACATGCAAAACTTCCCCTGAGTTGAGGTATACCCCGGCCACCCGCGTGCTTAGGCTTATCACGTGGGCTTGCAGTTGTGGCGTAACCGACCAAGGGCAGGGTAATTTCTGCCCTCTCGCCTAGGGCCACTTTTCCTCCTCTCTTGGCGGTGCTCTGCTGCTTGGGGAACGGCGGTGCTCAGTCAAAGGACACTTTTGTACCAATCTGCTTCCGTCTGACAAGGTAGTAGACATAAAGCTGAAGGTTGCAGCACCCGCAAGGCGTGTTGAGCAGGCAGAAGGCCTACTAGCAGGTCAGGTCCGCTAGTGAGACACACCATCGGGCTTGCTGCTTTTGCTTGTGATCACCAGGTGATTATGAGCGCCAAGGCTGACCTGCTGTCACACCGTAGCGTGCACGCGTGCGGCAGAGGACGCTTGGTTGTTGCATGCAGTTACAACGCTAGGCAGGCCATGCCCTGCGCAACCAGCAGCGCTCTGCGGGGCAAGCATGTACGCTAGGGTAAAGGCGCCTCTGCCACGCCGGCAGGCCTGAATCATGGTGTGGGTCTGCAGGCCTAGCGCAGCGGGGCAGCCTGCGGCCTGACCGATGCTGGCTCTGCAAGCGCCGCCGCACTCACACTCTGGGGTGGGGCGGCGCAGGCGCCATGATCAACCACCTGAACCTGCACGTGCCGCAGCCGCCGGCGCTATGCCAGGGCGGCCGCCTGCCAGCCCGGCTGCCTGCTCGGCGGGCGCCGGCGGCGCCCCGCGCGTCCACCAACGGCGTCGTCAACAATGGCGCCAGCGCAAACGGCGCGCGCCGGCTGGCGCTGGCGGACCCGCCGCCGGTGTCGGAGGAGGTCCAGGCGCTGATGACGGAGCAGGGCATCGCTGATCTGGAGACGAGCGGGCTGCTGTACCTGTCCAATGACGCGCGGGCGCGCTCTCCACTTGAGCGGCCCAGCCAGCGCAGCTGGCCACTTGTGCTTGGGCCCGCTCACTCGGGCAGCCTTCACTCTTCTTAGATGGCAGTAAGTGCACCATAGGGGCGGCGTTGTGGCACCGAGAGCGGGCGTCAGCCCTGGCCGGCGCTTTGCCAAGCAGCGCAGGCTGGGCTGGTGGCTGTCTGGAACCACTGCTGGGAGGGTTGCGCACGTCGAGACACGGCGTGTCTGAAGTCTCACGTTCCTGTGCTGCAGCTTGCCAGCTGCTCGGGCAGTCAGTGGGTGGCGCCCTCGGTGGCGGTAGCACCTGCCAGGGCTCGCGGCTGTGCCGTGCAGTCAGCACATAGCGTGCGGCTGACAACTTCCAGGCGGGCCACGGCGACCTGCGCTCACGCAGGCAGACGCCGCCAACATTTCGTCCCTGAGCTGCGCAGGGAGCTCCTGGAACAAAATGCAGAACGTGATGAGTAAAATGTAGTTCTTTACATACAATATGATGTAGTCCTGTCAAGAGGCAGGTACGCGCGCTGAACAAGAAGGCCGCCCCTGAGCTGCGGCGGGGCGGCGGCGCGCGCAGGTGCGCGCGCTGAACAAGAAGGCGGCAAAGGCGGAGAAGGTGAAGAACGAGAAGGGCGGGCACATGATGTGGAGCGAGGTGGGCGAGCTGGGCCGCATGGTGCGCTCCGGCGACAAGACCTGGGAGGATCTGGGCCTGGACGACATTGACATCCGGCTCAAGTGGGCCGGCCTGTTCCACCGGCGCAAGCGCGCGCCGGGCACGTTCATGATGCGGCTCAAGGCGCGCGCGCGCGCCCGGCCCGCCCTCTGCGCGCCCGCGGCGTCTTACAGTATATGTGCTGTATGTGTGTGATCTTCAGACACGTCAGAACTAACAACAAGTATGCATGTGTCTGGCTGTCTGCCAGGCAGGCTCTTTGCGCTGGCGTGTGCGACCAGGACAGCAGCATCCCTCATGGCTGCACCAGCATGATGTGGCGCGTTGCGGCAGATTAGCTTCAACGTTGGGAGTTGAATTGAAATGAGCGCCCTGCGCACACGCGCCGCAGGTGCCCAACGGCGAGCTGACGGCAAAGCAGCTGCGCTTCTGCGCCGGCTGCATTGAACCGTACGGCGAGAAGGGCTGCGCGGACATCACCACGCGCGCCAACCTGCAGCTGCGCGGCGTCACGCTGGGCGAGGCCGACCAGATCATGGAGGCGCGCCCGCCGCCCGCCTGGACCCTTAGGTCAAGGCTCAGCCCATGAGCATAGTGGATGACCTGGCGATGTGTTGTCATCGCACAGGCGGGCAGCTTGCCGCAGTCGCGCAGGGCGGCACTGTTGCGTGCACGCTCGTGGCGCGCTCACCTGCCCCTGTAACCTTATTTTGGAGGATACTGGCTGCCTGAAATGCGACCTAGAAGGCGCAACTGCTGGGTGGCCAACTGGCCCGGGCGCTGGGCCTCGACCGGCACGGAGGTGACGCGGCTGCATCGTGAGGGTTTGCTGCTCAGGGTAGATGTTCCCCAAACCCTAATCCTATGCTCAGCCGCGCGGCGCCGGCGCACAGGGTCTGGTGGAGCACGGGCTCAGCAGTGTCATGTCGGGCATGGACAACGTGCGCAACATGACCGGCAGCCCCATCGCCGGCATCGACCCGCACGAGTTCCTGGACGTGCGGCCGCTCAACTACGGCGCGCCGCTGGCCCGGCGACGCGCCAGTGATGCATGGGTGTCAAGCGGCGCAGGGGGCCTGAGCTCATGGGAACGAGACGTCTGGGGCGTGCTGTGTGTATTTGGGGGCATGGACCCCCCCGTTGGTCCAAGGTCGGGGTGAGTGGTCGCTCAGAGGTGCCGCGAGCGTGTGTGTTTGAGCCCAACGTGCACTGTCGCCTGGGCGTCTGAGCTTTTCAGCTGATGAGGGCGCTGCAAAAGCCTTGGACTGCTGACAGGGCCATGCAGTGAGGTGGTTCGCTAGACTTATCTGTACCTGTGCGGCGCGCAGCGCTGAACGACATGATCACCAACTTTGGCAATGGCAACCCGGCGCTGGCCAACCTGCCGCGCAAGATCAACCTGGGCCTGTCGCCCTCGCGCGACGACTTCCCGCACACGCACATCAACGACGTGGGCCTGGTCGCCTGCAAGGACCCCGAGACGGGCGAGGTGCGTGCGCGCGCCCTGCCTCCGATGCGCGCTCGAGCCCACCCGCAGCGTCGCACCGTGTTTTCCCATTGCATGCCCGTCTGCGGTCGCCCTGCTACCGGGAGTAGTGCTGCGAAAAGGGGCCCTGCCGCTGGGCCATGAGATGTGCCGGAACATGGTAGGTGCCTGCGCAGCATCTGGGTTTAAGAGGTAGCGAAGTGCCACGTCTGGGGCTTGAAACCCTTGCTTGTGCAACCTGGAGGCCAGCTGGCGGGCGCCGGCCAGTGCGGCCGCCAGGCCGCTGCGCGCTCGCGCGCACTCACTGCCCCCGGCGCCGCCCCGCAGGTGGGCTTCAACGTGGAGCTGGGCGGCTACTTCAGCATTAAGCGCAACGCGATGTCCATTCCGGGCGACACGTTCCTGGCGGTCGACCAGGTCGTGCCGTACTGCAAGGCGTTGCTGGAGGCATTCCGGCGCGCGCCCGCCCCTGCAGCTTCCAGGGCAGGGGCAGGGGCAGTGTTAGGGTAGGGCGGCTATTGAAGCGACGTGACCATCCCGGGTTGCCCGCCCCGCCGCCACTGTGCGCGCCTGTGCGTGTGAAGACATGCCACGCGCACGTAAGCTGCATACCACGCCCAGGGCTAGAGGCACGTGGTTGGTGGTGCGAATTGTCACGTCTGTGTAAGAGTGCGTGGCGACGTGGGCGTGGGCGGCGGAGGGCGCGTTCGCAGGTCGGAGGCCGGACGCGGCGGGCTGATTGGGGGGCACGAGTGGCGGCGCAAGCTGCGAAGTGAAGCGCGCGCGGCTGCGCGGCAGGGACTATGGCGCGCGCGTCGACCGCCAGAAGGCGCGCCTGATGTGGCTCGTGGAGGACATGGGCGTCGACAAGTTCCGGCAGATCGTCGGCGAGTACATGGGCGGCGTCACGCTGCGCACGGGCGTGCACCCCAAGGCGCGCCCGCCGACGGCGCTCGCGCGGGCCTGCGCGCCGGTTGCCATTTGATGCCGGGCAGCAACCTGGCGACCTGGGTCTGGTCTGGTGCTGTGCCAGCTGGCGGCGGCCCCGGCGTGCAGCACTTGAGCACTGCATGCCCGCCACGCTGCGGTCTGCCTCGTCGCCCAGCCGCCTGCTTGCTCGAGCCCTCGCCATGGGTCACGTCCAAGCTGGTGTGCCTGAAGCGCGGTGCACCGCAACGCCTTTTGAGGAGTTTGAAGAGCCCGCTACCTGCGCCGCGGCGCAGTACGACGACGTGTGGAAGCGGCGCGACGTGCTCGGCGTGCACCCCCAGAAGCAGGCGGGCTTCGTGTGGGTGGGCTGCTGCGTGCCGGCCGGGCGCCTGTTCGCCGCGGACCTGCGCGAGTTCGCGCGCATCGCCGAAGAGTGCGCACCCGCCCGCCGCGCACGCGGCACACAAGCGCGGCGCAAGTGCCGCTGCACCAGTGTCACCGCAACATGCGGAGCGGCATGCAGGCTAGGCTGGAGATTACTGACACAAGAGCGCAAGCGTGCATCATGCGGTGGTGGCACATGCGGCATGTTGTGGCATGTGAGGGTCAGGGTAGGGTGTTTACCTTGACCCTACCTTATATACCCGCTGCTGCGCGCAGGTACGGCGACGGGACCATCCGGCTGACAGTGGAGCAGGACGTGATCTTCCCCAACGTGCCAGAGGCGAGCGTGGACGCGCTGCGCAAGGAGCCCATCTTCGGCAAGTACGAGATCGATCCGGGCAACCTGACGCGCGGCATGGTCTCCTGCACCGGCGCCCAGGTGCGCGGCCTGCTGGGTCGCTGCTGGCACGCTGCCGTGGCATCGTGCGCCCGTAGCAAGGTCGGTGAGGGGCACAGGAGGCTGCAGACATTGAGTCAGGGAGCAAGGCTGCGGGCATCGGGTCTGCGCCGGCGCTCAGGTCGTCGGCCTGCCAGCACGGGTGGCCCGCCAGGATGCAGCAGCACCGTCGTTGATGGCCGACTGTTGCGTGTCGGAAGCTGTGCGCTGTGCTGTGTGTCAGATGTAGATGCCATGCACCCATGCACCCATGTAGCTGCGGGGAACACAAATCGGCCTGGATCCTGACAGATCAAGCAGCATGCCCGCCTGTCTGTGGATTGCGTCCAGCGCCACGCGGCGCAGAACAGCGGCCCCACAAAGAAGCGCCTGCATGCTGGCGCCCGGTGAGCGCGCTCAGCGACCGAAGAGCCAGGCGCGTGCATGCCGCGTGCGCGCGCGACTATGCGGGGCGCGGCGAGCGCTAGCTAGCTAGGGCACCTGCCGTACCATGATGCTGCTGCGCGCAGTTCTGCGGCGTGGCCATCATCGAGACGAAGAACCGCGCGATGGCCGTCGTGAGCAAGCTGGAGGAGCAGCTCGACATCCCCAACAAAGTCCGCATGCACTGGACCGGCTGCCCCAACTCCTGCGCGCAGGCGCGCGCCCGCGCGCTCGCCGGCCGTGTCGTGCGCGAGGCGCGCGGGTCCTGTTGGGGCCTGCTGCGTTCATGTAAGCTTCCCCTGCGCGATGCGCTGCCGCCGGCGCGGGTCTGGGGCGCATGCAAAGGGCGGGCCAGCGCGCCCCTGGGGGGTGCTCGCCCATGGGTAGAGCGTTTTCGCATGTGCAGAGAGCGGGGGCACCTGGCTGATGAGCGGGGCTGTCCAGAGCAGCGGGAGCGAGCGGGGGCGCAGGCGCAGGCGCATGCCGGGGACATTGGGCTGATGTGCGAGGCCGTCCAGAGCAGCGGGAGCGAACTGGGCCGCCGGCGCAGGCGCAAGTCGGGGACATCGGCCTGATGGGCGGGCCGGCCAAGCTGGACGGCAAGGCGGTGGAGGGCGTGCGCATCTTCCTGGGCGGCACCATCGGCGAGGGCGCCGCGCTGGCGGCCGAGTTCGAGAAGGGCATCGCGTGCAAGGAGTCCGTGCTGCTGCCCAAGCTGCGCGAGCTGCTCATCGAGCGCTTCGGCGCGACGCCCAAGGCGGGCGTCCTCGCGGGCGCCGCGTGATTTGCTGCTCTATTCGACTGTCGGTAGGTGCTTGGCTTATTAGGGATTAGCGTTGCGCTGCCTTGGGGCCTGCGCTCTGTGGCAGCTGCTCGGAGTGCTTGTCTTGGGTTTGACGGGGTTGCGTGCGTGACGCATGCTGCGCGGCGGACTGGCCGCATGAGCTCGTCCGCAGCTAGGCTGTTTCGCTGATAGGGTAAGGCTTTTGTCTGCAGTTGCTGTGTGGCGGGCGGCGCCTAGAAGGGCGGCGCATGCGCCGTGCTCGCTCTGCACGCCTGTTCCTGTGTCGATGGCGCATGCCTGCGCATCTCATAGTAACAGGGATGTAGTTTTTGACTCTTAAGAGCGCGTAGGAAGGCTTATTCTGTGGGTGCCACATGCGTCGCCGGGCAGTGGACGAATGGAACCTGCGTTCACAAGCGCACAGGTGTAAAGGCACTGCGGAGGCATTGCAGGGCATGTGTGCAGCCCCAAGGGCAGTGCGCCACGCCGCTTGCGTGCCAGTGTGGGCTCCCATGCATGAAGTGGTGAGCTGCGGTGTGGTCTGTATAGTACGTGCAAATTAGTACCAGTCTTTGTAGTAATTTATTGTGTTGGTATCTATTGCAAGGCCACGTTGGTGTAACAGGCATGTAACCAAGGCATACAAAGCAGTGCATGGTGCAGGACGCCCAAGCAGACCGCCACAGGCAGCCTGCTCACACACTGTGCAACAAACAAAAAGCAGTCACCATGTCAATATGCGCTGCATGAATAGTAGCCATTATCTGAGCATCGACAAGAACAGAACAGCAGCCGGCATGCAAAATGGCCAGTGATACACGCTGCAAAAGCACAGATGGCTCAGCACCCTGCCTGGTTCCTCTGAGCCTGACGGGGTCACCTGCTGCAACAAGCCTGATGGGACGCCTGCCGCGCAGACACCCCCTAAATCCAGCAACCCTTACACCCTCCCAGTGCAGCATCATGCGAGTGCCAAAAGCCTGGGCCCAACGGGTCCACACTCTCAAAGTGGCTGCTCAGCTGGCTCTGGGAGGGCGCGCATGCGCTCGGCCTTGGGGCTGCTGCTGCGCGCGCCAACGCGTCCTGCCAGCCTGACGCACAACAACGCAGCGCCGTGCGCGTCCATGGCGGCACACGACCGTGGCGCCAGGACTGCCATGTCCGGCCCCTCGGCGTGTTTCAGCACGAAGCTGCCGTGCCGGCGCGGCGCCAGGGGCCGCCGAGAAGAAAAGAGGGCCAAGAAGAGCAGGAGCGGGCAGCCACTGGACCGGCCTCACCTGGGCGTAAGTAAGGGTGAGGGTAGGGTCAGGCTACCCTACTCCCTGCCTGGACTCACTCGGGCCGTGCGCCGGGACCCGACCCCGCGTCCGAGGCCGCGCCTCCCGCACTGCAGCCCATGCGGTTGGGCCCGCGCGGGTCCGCCGGCGCCCCTGCAGGCCGGCCGCCAGGGTCGGGCGCGGGCTGCGGCTGCGAGGGTGCGCTGCTGAGCTCCAGGCGCACGGTGGCGATGCCCGCGCGCGCCGCGCGCTGCGGGCGCATGCGCAGGCGCGTCAGCTCCAGGCTCGCACATCCAAGCAGCGGCGGGCGCCGACGCGGCTTTTGCTCTTGCTTCTCACTTGCAGGCACGGCCAGGCCTTCCCCAGGCCTCTAGCACAGCTCAGCATGGCATGCGGAGTCGCCAGGATGTGTCAGCTCTCCACCCCCCTGGCCGGCTCGGACATCACACGCCGCTTGCTCGCGCGGTGCGCGCATGAAGAGCACTAGATGACCACTTTCAGTCCAGCGCATGGCGCCGCGTCGGAAGCACAGCGCGAGCTGCTGCCATGCCACGCGAGGTGCGATACGGCTTGCTGAGGGGCATCGGGGCATTACGGCCGCGCGGCGCGCCTGCTCGCCCGGCGCCTGCAGCGACAGCGGCGGCGGCGCCGCGTGCAGCGTCTCGCTGCTGTGGCGCTGCAGGCCGAGGCCCGCGCCAGGCGGCCGGCCCAGCTCCGACGGGTCCAGCGTGCTGCCGGTCTGCACGGTGCCGCCCGAGAAGCTGGGCGCCGAGTGCAGCGGCCCTGCGCGGCGACATCTAGATTTAGGGCAGCCCCAGCCTTACCCTACCCCAACGGGTCCGGCGTGCTGCCGGTCTGCACGGTGCCGCCCGAAAGCTGGGCGCCGGGTGCAGCAGCCCTGCGCAGCAGCGGGTAGGGTTAGGGTCGGCCCAAGGCTAACTCTACCCTGCGTCGCTCAACGCCGCCGCCCCATCAGTGCGCGGCCCTTGAGGCGCAAGCACCAGGGAGCCCGCGCGCGGCGCGCCCATGCCTGCGGCGCGCCGCCCTGCGCCCGTCCCACGCCGCCGGGAATCCGACCGCCGGGCGCGGAAGCCCTGCGGAACAGGTACACATAGAAACAAAACAGGGCTCGGGGCGGCGCACCCAGGCTGATGCGCTCCTCGATGATGACCAGGTCGGACGCCGCGCGCGCGACGACGGGCAGCGCGGGCATGCTCGCCGTGCGCAGAACGTCCACATGGCCGCCCGCGCTGTTGCTGCTGCTGGAGGGCGGCTCGAGCGCCGGCGGCGCCGGCGCGCCAGCCGGCCGCACCGCAAACGACGGCAGCGACGCCGCGCTCTGGAACGCCGACGGCGCCAGCTTTGGGGCCGCGCCCTGCGCGCCGGCGCCTCTCACAGGCCGCCATGCGCTGCCGGGACGCGGCGTGCAAGGCAGCGGGACCAGGACATGTCGGGTGCGTCTGTCAGCCTCTTGCGGACTGGCGCCGGCGACGCGCACCCTTCGCTGCTCGCATACTGTCTATGCTCGTTCACAGCATCGTGTCTGGCGTGAGCACAAAAGGTCGACGCAGGCAGCGCGCTCGCTGCGCTTACCTGACGATGCTACCCAACTCTGGTATGTAGTGAGCAGGGCAGCCCAGCGCGCTCTCTACACAGACAGCCCCACCCATCCCATCCGCACACACACCTGCTCCTGAGCATGCCCCCCCGCTCTGCTGCAGCAGCGGGCCCCGCACGCATGCAGCCCCGCACCTGCACAGACGCGGCTGCCGGCGGGCTGGGCCCCGGCGCGCACGGCGGCGGCGGCAGCGAGAACGTCTCCCCCGTGGTCACCGTGAAGCGCGTGGGCATGCCGCCGTAGGAGCCCGCCAAGCCGCTGCCGCTGTGCGGGCGCTCCAGCGGCGCCGGCCGGCCGCCCAGCGACGCCGCGCGCACGGCCGCCGCGTGGCCCGCCTGCGCGCGGGCAGCAGGGTCAGGGTGTGAAGCGTGCCTGCGGTGGGTGCGCTGTCCAGCAGGTGTCCAGATGCTGAGCGCGCGGGTGGCGCCACGGGGCAGGTCGGCACCACACCATGTTGTCCAGGAGGGGTGGGGACCGGCACGCATGTCGGCCCCTTCCGCAAGCCAGGCCTGCCCAAGCTGCCCTGCATGGTGTCTCGAGTGCGCCCTGGGCCGCGACCCCAATAAACCAGGATGCGTCGAGGTCGTAAGGCAGGGCCATGCATCTGGGCGCCCTACGGCACGCTCAGCCGGCCCAGGCACCGTGAAGGACCGCGCTCCTGGACGCTAGCGCGCGACCCCGGTGTGCCGAGGCCCGGCCAGCATGCGGTGTTGGGCGTGCACCTGGGCGCCCTGCAGCAGGCCGGGCTCGCCGAGCGCGCCCGGCGCAGGCGCCTCCAGCGCCAGCGAGCCCTGCGAGCCCATGCGCAGCGCGCGCGCGCCGTCCGGCTTGGCCGCCAGGTAGTGCACGAGCACCACATGGTCGTCGCCCTCCAGCAGCCAGTAGCAGCGCCGCTGCGCGTGCCAGGGTTTAGGGTTAGGGGTTAGGGGCAGCCCTCTGGCCGGAGGTGCCGCCCCTGACGCGCGCTCCCGCGCCAGCGCAGCGCAGCAGGGCAGCCGAGGCTGCCTTTTCAGCCACAGCCATATCACATAATCGCCTGCCGACAGTGCCGACAGCAATGCCATCAGGTGCAGTGCGTGACTCGCGCGGCCTGGCCCTAATCAGCCCGGAGTCGGCCGCAACTGGTTCAGCCAGGCTGTGCAGGCCTGCCAGCGCCGGGCGCACCTGCAGCGAGTCCTTCTCCTCTGCGTGCGCGTAGTAGCAGTTCAGCGCGTCCCTGTTCCCGACCTGCGCGTCCCAGGCACGCTCTCGCCCATAATGCACACAGCGCTGGCAACTGCAGATGCTGCCACACCAGGCACGCGCTCGCCCGCCGCGCGGAGAGCGCTGGCAGCTGCCGACGCTGCCGGGCGAGCCGGCCGCCAGTTGGAGCGCACGCGCAGGCCGCCCGCAGCTGGTCTGCGCAAGAAGGGCTGGAGCGCCGGCGCAGCGCGGGCCGCAACCACTGGCCGGCAGCTCGTGGCAGCCCGAGCGGAGGGAGCAGCGGCAGCGCTTGTGGGAATGACTCGTGCTGCACATTGCACACATGGCTGGTACGGCTGAGACGGCTGGACAGCTCAGAGTGCAGCGGCGGCGGCGGCGCGCCTTCAGCTTCTCGTGCGTCTCGCGCACGGTCTTGCCGTCGGACTTCTTGCGCCAGTTGTGGCCGTCCTTGCGGAAGAAGCGCACCGTCTTGCGGTTGAACAGGAAGATGGCGCCGCCTGCGCGGGCCGGGGCCCTCAGCTGGGCGCACGGGGGCGTGCGGGGGCGCACCGCCAGCTTTGTAGTACGGCACTTTCTCAATGCGGGCGGCCGGGCCCGCGCGCCGGGCGGCTTGACGGGCGGCTCCTTGCTGACGCGGAACTTGTACTGCTTGTAGTTGTGCAGCAGGTCCACCACGTCCTCGTTGCGCAGCCAGGACACGCGGCCGCGCACGAGCATGTCACGCACGCTCTTCGGCAGCGACACGTCCCCCGACCCCAGCGCCTCCGCCGCGCCCATTCCCACCCCCACGCGCGCTCGCCGGCGAGTCCGGCCTCACCGCCGCAGTGCCGGGGCGGGCATGAGCGCGCAGACGAGCATACCGCTCGAAACTACTCAGTCCTCGGGTCCCATCGCCCTGGCGAGGCTGTGGTCATATGTGCAGCTGCACAGGCCTGCGACACAGGCCTGCAGGAAACATCTTGGAAGTTACAGCTGAATCCAAATGCAGCTGCCAGGAATTGATCGGTGTTAACCTTCAGAATCCAATGGGCAATCACATGCATTCGCCACAAACAACATCTTTAGCATGCGCGGTGAGGCAAACAGGTGCGCATACCTCTCCTATATAGGCCGATATAGGCCGATATCCCACTGCAGCGCACTGCGTTCAAGCAGCGTGTGCCGCTCGTCTCCCAGGGCGCCAGACTTGCAACACTGACAGAGCGGCTCTTGTCGCTCTAGGATGTCATGGTGGTGTATATGCAGGCTATATATTGCCCCCAATTCTGAAGCTAAGCACCATACAAGTGCGCTTCAGGGAGCAGAGGTCGAGCCTCGTGACAGCTCGTTTGCTTAGGGTGTGAACCTTTGCGGGGTCGAGCAAGACTTCTTTGCCCAACCCGCCGCAAATATTGCAAATGTAGAGCTCTGTGTCCACGGCTGACATGCTGGAATCACTGGAGCGCTGCTTATGAGCTGCCAAGACCAGTTGGTCACCGGCCGACGGCCGTGGAAGAGTACAATCGGAGCCTGAGGTGGTGCCCACAGCATGTGGCTATTGGATAGCGCATGGAGCTTTGCCGCAATTGCATCTGCAGACCCAGCTTGGGTTGCTTTGCCGAACAAATCCTTGCATGGGCGCGCGCTTGGTTTTAGTTGACACAACAGCTACCTCCAAGAAAAGCAACCCCAATATATTTATTTTTAAATATAGACCTTGCGGCTGCAAAGTAAACGACAAAGTTTTCACGTCATTTTGCAAGTACTTTGTTGTCGGCTCCACGTCCTCTCGATATTCAAGCGCCAGTGTATGCTCAGAACCGGCCTGCCGGGCGCAGCCTGTGTGAGCCGCATTAGCAAGGCAGCCAAAAGCATTGCTATGGCTCAAGATGGCTGCCAGACGCCGGCATGGACTGGACAGGCGTTCCCTTACCTCACGCACGGCGCCGCAAAGCCTGCTCCGCCCGCGGGTGCGCCTGACGCACTTATGTACGTGGCGGCGCCCTCTTGCGCGTCCCCGCCTACGACTTGCGTCCGGGTGCTCTGTTCTGAGGCGCCTGGCCTAGGCGCGTGGTCCGAACGGCTGCACGGCAGCGGAAGACTGGCAAGCTGTTATGTGTTGCGGCGCTGTGGAGCGCCCGAAGTCGGCATGTGTCCAGCGGCTGTGGATGACTGTACGGGGCACCCGCGGACTGGGCCTCAGGGCGCAACAGCAGCTGGGTTGAGCCCGCCGGCAGACACAGCCCCTGCCCGCCTGCGCAGAGGCCAAGCCGGGTAGCGTGGCGGCGGCCGCGGACGGCAACACGGGCACGTGGAACGGACCCGCGCCGCGCGGCGCGCCGGCCGGCCAGCGCGGCGCGGCGGGCGCCCCCGCGGCCGCCGCCGCCGCCGAGCCGACCAGCGCGCTGCTAAACAGCGGCGCGCGCATGCCCTTCCTGGGCTACGGCACGTACGCCGTCAAGTCCGCCGACAGCGTCAGGCGCGCTCGCGGCCCCGCCTCCCCACGCCCGGGGTGCCGGGCAGTGTCAGCGCAGCGGCAGAAGCCCGCGTTGCCCTCCTGCGTCCTTTGCGGACAGGCACCGGACTGCTCAGGCGCGCTCGGAGCGGTGCTGGCGGCACTGTGTGCCTGTTACTGAAACGGGGCCGTGAGGCCGTGCCGATGACGCCGCTGGGTTTCAGGTTTGTGAGTGTGTGTGCATGCCCTCGCATGTGCGATTAGTGAAGGGGACTGCCGGCGCGCAGGGCGGCGCTGGAGGCCGGGTACCGCCACATCGACTGCGCGGCCTTCTACAAGAACCAGGCGATGGTGGGCGAGGGCCTGCGTGGCTTCCTGGAGGGCGGCCGCCGCGGCGAGCTGTTCATCACGTCCAAGATCTGGAACGACGAGCACCGGCCGGCGCTGCTCAGGCGCGGCGAAGGGCGGCCGTGCGCTGGCCGACTCAGCGGGTGTATCACAGCAGCATGTTGCACACATGAGCGCCGGCAAGGCTGCAGGCTCGAGCCCGGCCTGCTTTGAAGTGAGCGTGGGTACGCGGAGCGTGCTCGTGCAGGACGCGCAGTGTGCTGATTGGCAAAACCAGAGAGCGCGGTTGCAGCCTCCGTGTCATGGGGCTGGCGCGCGCGCGGCAGGCAGTCTGTGGAGAAGTCCATCCGCGAGCTGGGCTGCGGCCACCTCGACCTGTGCCTCGTGCACTGGCCGGACGCGCACCGGCCCGGCACCTCCGAGGTCGACGCCGAGGTGACCGCACAGGACACCTGGTGCGCGCCCGGCGCCCGGCTCCCGACCGCCAGGCTCCAGATTGCCAGGCGCCCGCCTTTGTGCCCATGTTGGCCGTCGGACCCCTGATGGACAGTACGTTGCGGGCTTGTCGAGTCGGGCAGCCCGTTGAGAGGTGCAGTGTTGCACGCACCTTCAGTATCAAAGGACTGGTGCCCGCGCCTCCTGTGCCCCGGGCGCCAGCTCGCTGTGCAGCACACTGTCTGCGCAGCTTGTGTGGCCCGCCCGCTCCCAGCACTCCGGCCCAAGCCGCCGCCGCCCATGGGCCTGCTGAGACGGCTTCCCGCAGAGACGTGAGTGCGGACGGCTGTAGGTGCGCCGCAGAGGTGCTGGTGGCCGACCGCCTGGCGCGCCTGAATCTATGGGTGAGACTAGGGTTTACAGCCTAGTGAATGGGGTGAAGGCCAGGCTCGGTGACCCTAGGATGTGCCTGCGAACGCAGGCGGGCCATGGAGGCGCTGGTGGACGACGGCCTGGCGCGCTCGATCGGCGTGTCGAACTTCTCGGAGGCGCAGATAGAGGAGCTGCTGGGCTACGCGCGCGTGCCGCCGTGCGCCAACCAGGTCGAGCTGCACCCGCGCCTCGCGCAGCGGCGCCTCGTGGGCTACTGCGCGCGCAAGGTGGCACCCGGCAACCCCGCCCGCTGCTGCAGCCGGCCGTGCGGGGATGGGTGGTACCAGCCTGAGCAGGGTCGAGAGTGAAAGGTGCATGAGTGAGCGTGTGGCTGGGATCGCGTCTGCGTGCAGCAGGGTTGGGCGCGTGCCTGAGGCGTGTGGGACGGGCGTGCACCGGCCGGGCGCTTATGGCATGCGCGGATGTTGGGCGGTGCAGAGCGTTTGCACTGGGGCGGATGGGGGCCCCGAATTTTGATAAGCAAGCGCGCAGCCTGATCATGCCTGGGTTCACTGCCGGGCAGCAGTGTCGCACGTAGGCCCAGACTTCGTAGGGCCGCAGCTCGCGAGCATCGCTGCTGCAAAGCGTGTAGCAGCTGTATCTGTTCGCGCATGTGAGGCAGGGCACTGCCCCAGCCTGGGCGCCAGCCCGGGCTGTGATGGCGCGAGCGCGGCGGGCGGCCTGACGGGGGCGCGCGCGCGCAGGGCCTGCACTGCGTGGCCTACTCGCCGCTGGGGCAGGGCTCGGGCGGGCTGCTGACGCTGCCGGAGGTGCTGCGCGTGGCGGAGGAGGTCGGACGGCCGCCCGCGCAGGCGCGCCCGCCCGCAGCAGCCGGCCCGCTCCACTGCCCTGCGCCCTGCATGCGCGCCTGCTCGCCGGGGCGGCCGGCGCGGCGGCGGGCTGCGCGCCTAATGGGCAGCTTGCTTTCATGTGCAGCGGCACTGCGTCGGCGCGGCGGCGCGTCGTGGCGGGCTCGCAGGTGCGCGGGCGCCAGGTTTGTGCCTCGGCGCGCGTGATTGGTGGCCGCATGTCCTGAGTTGCGCATTACACCGAACACCGCGCGCGGCGCACTGTACCTGGTTGTCGCTGATTGCAGCGCGCGGGGGGCGCCAGGTGCTGCTGCGCTGGAACATCCAGCGGGGCGTCCCGGTCATCCCGCGCAGCAACACGCCCGCAAACATCCGCGCCAATGCCGAGGGGCTGTTCGACTGGCGCCTGAGCGAGGCACAGAAGGTGCAACCCCTCGCGCTGCCAGGCCGTGGGAACAGAGGCGTGCCTTCTGGCGACTCTCACCGTGGCATGCATGCAAGGCTTTCACTACCAGGTGCCCAATTTGTCGTAAGATCCGCAGGCGTGCTCATGCGGTGCTGTCAGGAGTGATTCAACGGGCTGACAGCTCAAAACACCCGTCCTGGTCCCGCCCTGTATGCTTGCAAGCATAGTTGCCAACTCTGGCCTTGCGTGTGCTGCAGGCCCTGCTGGACACGTTGGACAAGCACGAGCGCATCATCAAGCCTTCGTGGCACAACTTTGGCGACAGCAAGTAGCTGTGAACAAAAACGCATGCAATCACTGCATATGTGTGAGGGAGCTGCTGTACATTCAATTCTTTATGCAGTTCACTACGAGCGGTGTGAGGGCGTCGGCTCTGAGTCTAGGCTGCACGTAAGCATACGCTTTCGATAGATGCATGCCAACGGGAGAGCTGTCACATGTGACATGTACATGTGACATGTACATGTGCAGTACTATTGCATGCATGGACTGGAATAATGCAGGTCACCAAACCATACACCCTTATCCCCCTCCGCCCTGACTTTGCAACAAAAAGGTGGCGAAAGCGCCCCTCCACACTTTGGGATCACAGAAGACTGGCCTCGCGTCCAGGCCGACGATGGCTTGCGCTATGGCTGTCCCATATAGCGGGTCAGCCGCCTGCATGCGTGTCAGGCACATGTGCCTGCTCCCAGAGGAGTGCAGTGTTGGGGACAGAAACCAGGAAGGCTGCGCACAGGCGCTCAGCACGCCCACAGAGAGCCTGGCGGACCTCATGCTGTGGGATCCGGGCAGGTGCGCCACAATATTCCCGGCATCGTCGCGTGCATGGCTGGCTGTGGGTGCGTAGTGGTCGGGTATTTAGTTCCAGTTCCCTTTGTGGACACCTATTGTAACGCTGTTGCTGACGGGACAAGACGCCAAGGGGTGCTTTGGGCGTGACCACACACGTTGTGGTCGCCCATCGCTGAGAGGGCACTTTAGCCCAACCCTTCGTACCGGATCAGGTTAATACCTGCGTCGGGATGGCGTTTGTCTGCTGGGGCGCGTTGCAGGGCGTCACCACCCGTGCCTTGAGTTGCGCGGGTTTGGCGCTGGTTTGGCGCTGGCACGCCAATGGCGGCTGGCCCTGCCCACTCCCGCTCCGCTGGTCTGGCCCTGTGCTTGCCTTTCCACAATGACACGACGCACAACCTGCCGTGCCTGTGTGCCCCGCAAAGTGTGTAGTTTCCGAGCTAGGGCGCAGCTGTTGGCCTGCCTGTCTGCCGCGCCCGGGGCGGGCCCCTGCCGTGCGCTCGCCAAGCTGACGAGGGCCGCTGGGCACCCCCCGTGTGCAGCCCTGACAGCAGCAGCGATGCGCTGTGCGCCGCGCTGGACGCGCCGGACTCGCCAGGGCCCCAGCCCTGGTGCTGGCTCGACGCCGTCGGCAGCAAACCGCCAGGCGGCCAAGCGCCTCCCAGGTGCTAACCGAACTGTGAACCCTGTTGCGCTCTGTACGGTTTCTGCGCTTGCCAGCACTCCGAAGTTGTTGTGCTGGCAATGCGCTAGGACAGCGCAACGAGATAGGTGGCTCCAGTAGGTTGACAGAGAGCCCGCCGAGCGGCGCAGGCTGGTATGCAGCGGCGTGCGGCCGTGCGGCTTGCCGCGGCGCACGTCGGGCTCATCTGCGTCGTCTCGCACGGCTGCCAGCTCACCCTCAGCGGCCCTGCTCGCCGGCAGCCCCAGTGCCGGCCCTGACAGCCCCTGCCGCAGTCCCGCGTCAAGCCTGCTGGCAGCCAGCCTGCTGGGCGCGCGGCGCGAACGCCTCAGCCGCCTGCCCGGGAGCTTCACAGCGGCGGCTGAGTTGCGCGCCGTAGCGGGCGCACGCGATGCCTGCGAGGCGGGCTGGGGCGGAGCCGCAGCCGGCGGCCCGTGCGCTGCGAGCGCAGACGTGGGCAGCCTGCCCGCCGGTCTGGGGTCGGCCGGCAGCAGCCAGGCCGGCTGGGGTGCAGCCGCCACTGGCATCCAAGGCGACATGTCGCCAGACGGAGAGCCAGGCATGCCTGACCTGCCCGGCGGTGCGGGCGAGGCGGGCTGGGACATGCTAATGGCCGCGGCCTGCCGCGCAAGCGACCGCGGCGGCGATGGCGCTCGGAGCGGCCCAGCGGCGGCCGACGCTGAGCCCCGGTTGATGTGCGCGCCGCTGGGCGGGCGCTTATCTGATGGCGCCGCGTGCGGCGGTGCCGCAGTGCTTGGCGCCGCGCCCGCTACAGCCTGCCTCAAGGCTGAAACAGGGCCCCCGTGGCTGCCCCAGGCTGGGCCGGGCGCTGACGGCGAGGCAGCCTTGGAGCCGGGCAGGGCTCCAGCCAGCAGGGGGGGGGCACAGCCGGGGCTGCTGTGGCCGTCCCAGGCAGAGCAGCGCGCTGCTGGCGCAGCAGCGTTGGAGCCCGGTGGGGCGCCGGCCGAGGCGGGCGGGCCGCCGGGGGCGGGCGGGGCGTGTGCGCCGCGGAAACGCGGGCGGCCGCGGCGCTACGACGTGGGGCTGCTCCTGCAAGGCGCGCGCCGCGCCCTGGACCTGTGACCGCGCACCTGTCCTCGCGGGGCTGTGCGGCTGCTTGTATGTGCGGCTGCTGCATGCATTGGCTCAGGCCTCGTGGTTTGGGCAAGGTCTCGAGTGTTGTGCGGGCTGGTCGTGGAGGAGAGTTGCTGGGGGAGGCAGAGGCTGAGGATGTCCTGAACCAACACCGCTGAGGCTCTTGCGCGCGCTGCGCACAGCGGCGTCGTGGGCCGCGGACGCGCCGGACGCAGCGCAACCGACGGGCGAGGCGCCCAGCAAGCGCAAGCGCGGCAACAAACCCAAGTACGTGTACGGCACGCAGGCGGAGGTGGTCGCGCACCGGTGCGGTCCTGATCACGACCCATGTCCGCCCGGAGTACCTCCAGAGTTGCCCGCTGGCGACTGCAAGCTGCTTCAGGCAACGAGCTTACCTGTTTGTTTGCCGTATCAGAAGGTATGACGTTGATGGCAACAAGCTCCAGTGCGGGCTGCAGTTGCTGCAAGCAGCCATCATACTAGTACCTGGCTTGAACAGGTACACCAACTGGTGCGGCCCGTGCAGGTGCGAGCGCAACCGCACGACCGCAATGCGCTCCTACTATAAGCGCAAGGCCGACGAGGAGCGCCTGAAGGACCAGGTGCCGCCTCCGCCCCTTGACAGCTGTGAACCACCGCCCTACATGCGGTCTCGTCAAGGTTGCCACGCCATGGAGGAGCAGACTGTGTGAGGCAGCGGCTGCGTAAGCGTGGTCGGCTGCTGCTTCGTCGCGCCCATGTCCTGCGAGTGCGACGCCTTTGGCGCACGTGAAAGCAGCGTGCGAGCGCTCACGCCAGCGGGTGCCGGGGCAGATTGCGGAGCTGGGGGAGGAGCGTGCCGCGCTCGAGGCGCTGCTGCAGGCCGTGCAGGCGCCTGCGTGCGACACGGGTGCGCCCAGCCTCCCAGAACTTGATCGTGTGGTCTGCACAAGCGAAGGTGGTAGATCGCTCTGAGTGTGGTGATGGCTGTGGCAGCAGACCTGCTTGCAAGTCTTGGGTGCCATGCCCCGCTCTGAGCAAATGCAACGAGCACATCAGGCACCAGACGGTCGGCTGCGCTGTGCAGGCCGCGTGGGGCAGCTGCTGCAGCAGACGGGCTCAGCGCAACAGACGCTGCAGACACTGAGGAGCGATGCGCCGAGTCCATGCGGCATGCCTGTGCACCATTGAGTCCGTGTCACACACAATGTTATGACATGTGTAACTTTTTGGACCGTATGAGGGCTTTTTAGCTGCCGCATCCGTGTAGCATGTCGGTGCACCATTGTGTCCGTGTGACGCACGGTGTTCCAGTATATGTATTTTTTTGGGTTGTGTTAGGGAGTTTCATAGGCTGGGCGTGGAGGGCGCGCAGTAGTAGAGGTAAGGAGCATTCCCACCAGCCCGTTGGCTGCCTGCCAGCTGCGCGCAGCATGCCTGTGCAGCGTGCCGTGTAACGTGTAACGCGTCGAGACCAAGGTGTCTTGAAACATCTCAGCTTGTAAGTTCAGGGTAGACAGTACAAAAGAGCATACGAAAGGATGCATGTTATGGGCGGACACTTGATAGCACATGACACAAGCACTGCCTGCCATGTATTTCACGACAGGCTGCCCCTGGGTCATGTGCAGGCGGTGCCCGCAGACCTGCCCCGCACATCATAGAAGAGACGCCGACCTCAAGTAGCAGCCTAGGCGCAGCTCATGGCATGTGAAAAAGCTTCGATGAAGGAGAGCGTGGTAGTATATCCAAAGCAAAGGACTGCGATCATCTGTCCGGCTCTGTCTTTGAATTGGGAGGTCGTACACCATCTGGATTTTGCATGGATGCACTTGCAATTGTGCTTGCCACTTGTGTAGGAGCAGGCAGGCCGGCGCAGCATGCAGGGAATGCTGACCGCACCTGGAGCAGTCCTACTCCCACTCCAGGCGATAGCACGCTGCAGCGCCCCGTCGTCAGCCTAGGCCGCTGCAATGGAGGCCCTCAGCCGCTACTGTGACGCGGGGCACCGCCCGCAGCCCCCCTGCCGGCTTGCACGGCGGTGCCGGCCGCTGCCTGCGCCCACCCAGCAGCCGCGCGTGCTGGGCACAGCCACGCACGGTCCGCGAGGTGCGCACATCGCGTGCTTGAGGCACACGACCTGTGTGCCTCAAGTGCGGAGTGGGTTGTAGCTTTTCAGACACACGACCTGTGTGTCTCAAGTGGGGAGTGGGTTGTATCTTTTGGACGCGATAATGCCATAGTGAAATGACCAGGTTCTGTGTCCGAGTGCTACTGGCCAAGCGCTGCGCTGTGCTTGCAGGCAGCCGCTGTCGCCGCCCGCCGCCGGCGCGCGGCTTCTTCCAGGGCTTGTTCGGCGGCGGGCAGCCCGCGGCGCCGCCGGCGGCGCCCCTGCCGCTGGTGCCGCCCGGCGAGCTGCCCTTCCCGGTGGACATGCTGAGCGACACGCCCCTCAGCAGTGCGCGCCCCCCCCCGACTGACCCCCAGCCGCGCGCCCGCGTCCGTGCGGCGCCCGACGGCGCTGCCGCGCAGACAGACGGTAAGCTGGCGCTCGCCTACAGAGCCTCACAGGACGGCTGGAGCGCGTTGGAGTTCCACCGCAGGTGCGGCGCGCGCCGCCCGCCCTCAGCCTGCTGTCCCCTTTCCCGCCAGGCCCGCCCGACGCATGACGGCGCGCAGGTGCGACTTCAAGGGCCTCTGCGTGGTGCTCGCCCGGACGGAGGGCGGCGCCGTGTTTGGCGGCTTCAACCCGTGCGGCTTCATGTCCACGGACGACTACGCGTCCAGCTGGACCGCCTTTCTGTTCTGCTTCCCGGGCGGCGCGCGGACGCCCACCGTGCTGCGCAAGGCGCGCCGCAGCCCGGCAGGGGCCCGCGGCCGCGCCGGCCGGCTCCCTCTATCCGTCGATTCGCCGCCCTCGAAGCACACAAGCTTCCCTGGGCTCCGCCCGTGTTAAGCCAGCCATGACGGCCCAGCAGGTGGGCGGCCCCGAGGCGGCCGTGTTCGACTTTGCGCGCGGCGGGCCGCAGTGGGGCGCCGGGGACCTGGCGCGCCCCCCCCCACCCTCTCGCGCAACTGCTGGCCCTGCCCGGCGCGGGCCACGCGCCCATCGTAACGGCGCGACACCCGCGAAAACGGCCGCACTGGCGATGCGCGGGCAGGTCATCGGTGCGCCGGCGGCGCCCGTCATGGGCGGCTTTGCCGGCCCGGACACGCCTACGCAGGGCGCCGGCGACCTGCGCACGGCCAAGAGCCGCCTGGGTCTGGCCTACGCGGCGCTGCCGGCGGGCGCGGGGCAGGCCTCGCTGCTGGGCGGCGCCGCCGCGGCCGCACGCCTGGCGGAGGTGGAGGTCTTCATCTCGCCCGCGCTGGCCGCGCTGTACTGAGCGGCGGCAGGCGCGGCGTGCGGATATCTATCAGCCCGCGCTCAAGCGCACAGACTGGGCGGCGCGCTGGCATGCGTGAGAAGTCTGCGGCGCGCACCTGGCCGGACTCAATACTCCCGGCCTGCCACGAACTTCATGTAAAGCTGGAATCCCATGTGTGCTGAAGGGGAGATTCGGCAGTCAGCTGACGGAGCGCGCGCCTGGTGGCGCAGAGCCTGTAACAAGACAAGGAAGGCGTTTCCAGCAGCACCAATTTTGCACAGAAAATGTCTGGGCAGGTTCTGCAACTTGCAAATTCATGCACGAGTTTGCAGAGTGCGCTGCGGCATGCGAGCATCACTCCGCCTCCGAGAGCAGCATGAAGAGCTCCACGTCGGGGATGGCGCCGCGCGCCATCGCCGTCTCCAGCGGCGTGCGGCCCAGCGCGTCGCGCGCCTGCCTGGCGCGCTCGCCGCGCGGCCGCATGCGTCGGCGCGCACCACTGATCAGGACCTTGAAGGAACTAACTCTGCCACTGGCAAACAAACAGTCCATGCGGACTGTGTACAACAGGCACGCAGTGTGAATGCCCTCTTATGGCTACAACAGGGCTGCCCACAGCGAGTGCCGTCAACGTACACAAGCGTGCTTCGTGCTTTGCATCGCCCTCATGGGTCACCACGCAGACGCGCAGCCTGCGCCATGACCTGCCCAGTCGTCCAGATAAGCCGTAGGTGGTGCGGCGTGCGGGGCACCCGCGCAGCGGGTGCGTGCAGTCTGGGGCCCGGGTCCGCACCTGCTGGCGCCGCGGCAGAGCAGCAGCTTGGCGGCCGCGGCGTTGTCGCGCAGGATGGCATAGTGCAGCGGCGTGCGCCCACCCGCGTCGGGCACGCCGGCGGGCGCGCCCGCCTGCAGCAGGTACTCGAGCAGCGCGGCGCCGCCAACCTGGCGCGCGCGCGCAGCACGCCAGCGTCAGCGTCATTGGTACCATCTGCACACGCGCGCGCCGTGAGAGCAGCGGGGACTATCGCGCCCGGAGCAGCGGGTGCCTGAGCAGAGCGCCGTGCCTGTCGAGCATCGGACCGCCCCCCTTTGGCCCTGTCCCCAGCGCCGTCACTGTCACGGGCGTGGCCGTGCGCGCCTGGCACGCCGCATGCAGGGCCGTCACGGCGGGCTGGCGCGGCGGAGCACCGGGTGCGGGCTCGCCCTGCCCAGGGTCGGCGAGCGCGGCCGTTGCCGCATACACTGCAGCCGCGGCGGGCGTCGAGTACGTGGCTGCGGCGTCGGCGCCAGCCGCGACCGCCGCCATGGCTGCCCTGCGCGTGGGGCGCACGCTTTGAGCGCAGCGAATGCAAACGCGACGCATTGTTAACAGGGTTCCAAGGCACCTGTGCCCCACATTGCGCCAGGCACCACTTACCATGTCAAAATTGAACCCTGCCAAAACCCTGGTAGAACCCGAAGTGCCCTCAGAATTCCTCCTGCCTCGCCTGTGGGCAAAAAAAGGTACAAGAACAAAGAAACACAAAAATGTACACTGCAGCACCTCGGGTTCCCACGTGATTCCTCAACGCAGTACTGGTGAGGCCCAACCCAATTTGACTTCGGTGATCGGACGGGAACCGGTATGTTGTGGGTGGTATGACCGCAGCATGCCAACTGCCAGAACAAGTCATACATATGCCTGAGCATGACAGTAGACTGCTGGTGGTATGAACGCAGCATGCCAAACAATGGCCTGTCACTGACAGGCTGTCAGAGTGCATGCAGGTGTGATGTGCGAGCACACGTCAACCTGAGCGGCGCATTTGGATGGGCGCACGTCGTATCGCCAGCCTGCGCTGCTCTCCAGAGAGCGTCCGCGGGCGAGCCGCCAGGCAGGGCGGACGGGCGCGGCACAAAGCGTCGCTCCACATACTTTGCCCTGATGTACAGCTCCTGCAGCACGCGTGCCCGATCACCAGGGTAACGACAGAAAGGGTTACCTGCCTGGTAGCTTGTTTGATGAAAGCCTACATCACCGTACTGTCATGTGTCAGGCATTACTGCGAGTTTGCTCAAAGCCGCCTCAGGTGTGCGGAGCGGTCCTCATGATAGGCAGACACCTGCTGTACCCGGCCCAGCAGTGAGCGGCAGCCGCAGGGCATGTGGCGCTTTCTTGCGCTGAGCCGCCCCCCGCAGCTGATCGGCATGACGCGCCACGCCCGCATGCAGCCGCGGGCGCGCGCATGCGAGTCGCGCCAGCAGCCTGCCAGCGCCGGCTCCCTGGCGCACCCCGCGCTGTCAGGCGCGGCGGCGCAGGAGCGGGGCGCGCGCCTTGGCCGCCAGGCTGTCGCCCGGCCGGGGCTTCAGGTGCGCCAGGCCCTCCGCATCCGGCGGCGCGCGCGCGGGCCGGCCGCCGGGCGGCGAGGCGCCGCCGCCCTGGGCTTCCCGCCTGCGCGGCAGGCCGGCGCTGGTGATGCAGGCCGTTGGCCGGCCAAGCCAGTATACCGTGGCCCATGCTGCTCGCCCAGCATGCGATGGGGAGCGCTGTCACGACAGCGGGTGGCGACATGTGATCAGCGGTGTCACGCTGCGCGCGCAGCCGCCAGCGCCGCTCGCTGGGCTTGCATGCCCAGCACCTGTGAGCTGCTGTTCCAGAGAACAGCCGCAGCACAGGCGAGTCTGGGAGGCTGCGCAGTCAGGCAACCTGGGCGTGGTGGTCATGCCGCATGCGGGCTGCAACAGCCACCCGCACGTCCACCCCGCGGCAGGGCAGCACAGGGCAAGGGGGCCGTACCTGTTCGCCAAGCGGGCCACGGGGCTGGCCGGGCGCTCTTCATCGTCGCTGTCCTCGGCCCAGACCTGCCAGCCATGGCAATTTGTCCACCAGGTGTTGCAGGCGTGGGATCAGCAGCATGCAGGGTTTGCAGGGCTCTAATAAAAGGGAGCCTTCCATGCAAGCGCGCTTCCCAAAGGATCTATCAAGAGCTGCCCCCGGGGTGGAGGGTAGAGCTGGGGGCCTGGCGTAGGCGCCGCACCCAGCTGTCCGCCTGCGCGGACACGCGGCGCAGCGCCTCCTCCCAGACCGCGTTGGCGGCCGCGTTGCCCAGCGCGGCCATGAGCGCCATGACGGGCGCGTCCCACACGCGCACGTCCAGGGTCAGGCTGCGCACCTGCCGGCGCGCACGCTGGCCGTGAGCTCGTGATCACGGGAAAAGCGTGGCGCTTGCGAGGCCTGAGTGCGCAGCATGTCCTAAAGCTGGTTTGTCCACAAGGGGTTGCATGCGCACGTATATGCGCTCATCATACAGCTCCATGCGTGCAGCAACATCATCACATTACACCAGAAATGCATTGCCTTGGGGCGGTATGAGCGAGCGGTGGCCCCTGCGACATGGCACACAGCAAAGATGCAGACATGCCAAGACAGGACTGGAGCTCCCTGGTGCGAAGTAGGTCATGCGGAACACCCAGGCATGAGCAGGGGGTTCGAGCGGCTGCACGCCCCCGCCACGAGCTCTGGCGCCAGCCGCGGTGCGCGCACGGGGGGGCACCCAGAGCGCGGCAGAGCGCGGAGCGCGCGCCTTGGACACGTGCACGCCCAGGCGCCGGTGCACGCCGCTGCACTGGATGCACAGCAGCACGCCCAGGTTGAGCGAGGCCCAGTCGGGGTCGGGCGCGCCGCAGTCCGCGCATGCGTGGTTGCCGGGCACGCCGCGCAGCGCCTCCAGCGGCGGCGGCCGCCGCGGCGGCGGCCCGACCTCGGCCGGCAGGTCGGCGGGCGCCGCGGGTCCGGCGCCGGCCGAGCCGGCGCGCCGCGGCGCATCCGCGCCGCCGCCGCCCTGTGTGGGGACGAGGCAGGAATTTCGGGGCCACATATGCTGGCATGATCCCATACGCGCACTCGCGCGCAGCCCGGCATGAGGCCCGCATACCCAGCAGCGGCGCGCCCGCAAGCCAGCCGAGGCTGCAGGGGGCGGTGACAGCTGACCGCGTGCGCAATTACTCCTCGGCGCATCCACAGCATGGCACGCTAACAGCCTCCCACACTCAGCCACACGCTACGCTCCCTGATCAGAGCAGTCCGGCGCCCATCACACCACGTGCTCTGGCGGCGGTCGCTGCCCGGCGTCGCCCGCACCGCAGGCGCGCAGCCGCCGCCGCCCGCGGGCGCGTGCGCCCCGGCATCGTCCGCGCCCTGCTGCCACGAGCGCGCGCGCGCATGGCCGCGCGGCGCCGCGGCCGCCCCGCAGGCGTCCGCGGCCGCGGGCAAGTCTGGCGCGGCGCTCAGCAGGCCAACGATCGCGCCCTGACCAGCGCGCGCGTCCGCGAGTCAGCCCCGCTGGCGGGCGGGCGACCCACGCTGCTGCCGCTCTACGAATTCGCCGTCCAGGCTGCGCGGATGGTGTGGGGTGCCATTTGGGGCCCTCCGTCACATTTGCTGCCCCCTGCCAGCCAGGCATGTCACTCCCGGCTCTTCGGCGCAGGGTGAGCTGTGCAAGGAGGCGGGCGCCCAGGGATTTGCAAGCCCAGTGCCGCACAATCCCACACGCCGGCCCTGACAGCAGCGCTGGGCGTGCTTCAGGGTGGCCGCCCGTGTGTGCGCGACACCGCCTCCCAGACCGGCGGCCGCCCAAAGAATCGGAGACGGCGGCGGGCAGAGCAGGGCGGGGCGCCGCGCCTGCAGCGCGGCCACCCAGGCGCGCTGCTCCGCCTCCGACGCGGCCTGCAGCGCGAGCGTGCCGGCCGGCGACACGACGCGGAACGCATAGCGCAGGCCGGCGCCGCCGCCGCCCGCGCCCGGCTTCACGGCCGAGGTCAGCAGCGACAGGCCCGCCCGCGCCGCCGCCTGGATCGGCTCCCGCGGCTCTGCCGCGGCGTCCTTGTCCGGGCCTGCCTGCTCGCGCGCGCGCGCCTGTCCATGCTTGCGAGCACGCTCACGCTGCGCATGATGCCGTGCTGCTGTGGTTTTGCGCGTGCACACGCCTTTGCAAAGGCTTGCCAGTGCATGGAGCAGTGGACACGCTGCCTTGTTAAGAGAGACGCAGAGTCGTGCGGGCAAGCGGGTTGCCTGCGTCTGCGAGCGCCCTCGCACACTCAGACAGGCGGCCAGGATGGCGGGGTTGCTGCCCTTGTCGGCACACAACCTGAGGCCTAACCATATCACGGTGTCGCTTACCCGCTACCTCCCAGCAGGCGCGCCAGGTTCGCGTGGTGATCTTGAAGGCGCGCGCGGCGCCTATCTCAGGGCACAGCGCCGCCAGGCCCCTGGCGCGGAGGGCCAGGTCGCTGCCGCGCCCTGTCAGGGCCTGGCGGCGCTGTACCCCGAGACCGGCGGCGCGCGCGCCTTCTAGATCACCACGCGCGACCTGGCGCGCCTGCTCGGGAGGGAGTGGGTCAGTGACACCGTGATGTGGTTTGGCCTCAGGTGGTGCACAGACAAACGCCGCCTGGAGCGCCCACAGACGCGGCCCATACGGGAGGCGGCGGCCCATACGGGGAGGCAAGATGCGCAGGGGCGGGGACCGCGAGGATGAACTCGCGTCCAAGTGCACACCCTGCCGCCCTGGCACGTGAGCACGCCCGCGGCGTCCAGCACGAAGAAGCTGCGGCGCCACTCGCGGCGCGGCCCGCCGCTCGCCAGGAGCAGCCAGCCCTGCTGCACGGGCGCGGCCGCACCGGTGCCGGCGTCGTCGCCGGCTGCGCCCCGCGGGCGGCCGGGCGACCCAGCTGGTGCATTGCCCATTGGATCTGCGTGTGTAGTGTGCGTCGGAGCGCAGGCACCTTCTGTGGGTGCGCAGCTCTTTGCTCCGGGCATAATCAGGCACATGCAGCCCATGCTCAGAAATTTGTCTGTCAGCATCCTGTGTGCGCCCTGTCCCTTGCCGCCAGGTTGCGGCGCCCGCCTCAGGCCCTGAGCGTGTGCAGCCACAAGCCACTGTGGGCGCCTGGAGGGACAGAGCAGCGCACGTCGCACACACTGGAGGGCACGTGAGTGCACCGCTTCGCCAGGGCATTGGTTAGGTGGGCGGACGCGCTGGAGTGACATGCGGAGCGTTTGTCCCCATCGCTGACATGCATGCACACGACCCAGCCCCGCTAAACCCCCGATGTTTAGCTGAGCATGCGACAGGCTACAGCCCGTGCTTACCCTGGGCGCGCTCCGGATCGCCGCTGTGGCGGGCGCGCTCCTGGTCCGCCAGTGCCTGCAGCGCGGCGGCCTGCGCGCGCGCCTCGCTGCGCCGCGCGGCCGCGACCGACAGCGCCTGCTCGATGTACGGCCGCAGCTGCCCGGTCACCTGCGGCAGGGCGGCGCGTGGGGCTGGAGCGGAATAGGGTCAGGGGTAGGGTTACGTACAGACAGCGCCTGCTCGAGTTACGGCCGCAGCTGCCCGATCACCTGCGCCATGGCGGGCTTGGGCTTGGGCAGGACCAGCTGAGCTCGTCCGAGCACGGTGTCGCACTACAGCAGAAGGTCGCTGGTCGGCTGCGCGGCGGCGGTGATGTGCAAGGCCTGGTCCCTGAGCACATGGCGCTGCAATGCCAATTTTTTCTATGGCTGCAAAGTGGTCTGCACCTGGCCCACGGCCAGAGCAGGTCAGGCGCGCTCATGTAGCCCTGCAGGCAGGCACACAGAATGCAGGCACAGAGCCCTGTGCGCGACCAGAGGGTTGCGGCGCAGAGCGGCGCGCGCGCCTCGTGCCCGCGCTCGAAGAAGAGCGCGGCGGCGTGCACGCCCGCCACGACGGCCTCCAGGAACTCGCACCGCCGCCGGCCGTCGGCCGCCACCAGCAGCGCCGCCAATGCGCTGCGCGCCTCCGCCGCGGCCGCCTGCACATGACATGTGTCAATCGGCGCGCATGCAGCCTCAGGGACCGGCGTGCAAGGCTGTGTGTGTCGCCATGGGCTGCTATATCCTGTGTCACATCCTGTGTCGGACAGGCCTGGGAGTCGCAGGTCCTAGTGGCCTAGTAACCCACCCTGTCGCAGCACCTGTGAGGTGCATGACGACGTGTATGCAAAAGCAGGGCGCGCTGGCTTCGGCCGCGCGGCGCGCCTCCGCAGCGGCCAGCGCCGGCCCGCTGGCGTCCGCGCGGCGGCCCAGCGCGGCGGAGAGTCCGTTGGCGACGCCGCCGCGGTGCCCGAGGTGCGCCAGGCGCGCCTCGTGCGCGGCGGCCGCCGCGCGGTCGGCCGCCCGCCGCGCCGCGCGCACCTCCTCCCACTCTGCCTGCGAGCGCGAGGGCGGCCGGCCTCGACAGAAGTGGAAGTTGGTAGGCAGCAAGCTGGCGGTTCCAGCACCTAGTCTTATATTAGTTTTGATTGCAATACCATCCTTTGCTTTATTATATAGCATGGATGAACTGGTCGACCCGGCCATTACAGTGAAAGTTAGGCGCATGGTAGGCACCTGAGGTGTCAACACAGCAGGAGGCGGGCTCAGGCCGCCTGGTGTTCCAGCAGCCAGCGCCCGCGCAGGCGGCTCGCCCCCAGGGCTGCGTGCACAGGAAGAGCCCGAGCCGGCGCCCCGCGCGCTGCGCACGAAGCCGCCAGGCCGCAAACGCAGATGCTGAGGGAGGGAGGGGGGGGGGGGGGGGGGGGGGGGGGGGGTGGGGGGGTGGGGGCGGGCGCCCCCCCCCCCCCCCCCCCCCCCGCCCCCCCCCCACCCGCCCGCCGGCGGGGGT
>JAABUJ010001338.1_pt1 | contig 37170 bp, 28 predicted proteins | sample 5559131 | NCBI WGS metagenome assembly JAABUJ01 (sample SAMN10711875, study PRJNA513366) | rock metagenome | isolation source: Antarctica rocks | place: Antarctica: Victoria Land, Mt New Zealand nord | collected 2016-01-07 | reverse complement strand
CGGACCGCTACGAACCCCGAGTGCAGAAGCGTCGGCCGAAAGAGTACCCGTTGATGCAAGAGCCGCGCGGGACCTTCAAAAAGCGTTTGGCGAAAGCAGGTTAGGGAATGGCGTCAGTGCCATTCGCGGAAGTTATGCGGCTGGAGATAATAGCAGAGGCCGTTGTTCTGGACCTTCGACGCGGTGCTGATCATGTTGGTCGGGTCCAGGCTCCCGGCGCAGAGCGCGTACGAGCCGACGGAGAGGCCGGCGACCTTCGGCACGTCGTTCCGCCCGGTGTTGCTGAGGTCGATGGTCGCCTGCGACGTGTCGCTCGGGCAGACATAGACCGACACCTTCGCGCCGGCGACCGTGGTATTCACCACGCCATTCGCGGTCCACACGTTCGGCAGCGACGTGTCATCGAAGGAGAGCGAGAAGTTCCAGGCGTTGTACAGGGTTCCCCCCTCCAGATAGGCCAGCAGGGAGACGAAGCCGCTCTGGGCGTTGAAATCATTCGTGGTCCCGCTGGCCCGGTCGCCCCCAGGAGCGCCAGGCCGGGGACCCAGGGGATCCGGTAGCGGCCGACCACGAAGAAGGCCGCCGTCGAGGCGAGCCCGGCAACGGTCGATCCCGCCACGAGCCGCCAGAACGCCGACCGATCGCCCCGGGCCAGCCCCAGCGCCGCCCAAGGGGCCAGCCAGCCGAAGCCCACCACCCCCCAGGCCAGCCGGGGCGCGGCGACGACCTGAACGAACTCCCGGTCCTGATTGTCCGGAACCTCGAAGTCGTTCAGGAGCAGCCCCAGCTTCCTCGCCAGCAGCCCGAGCGAGGCGGCCGGCGCCTCCCGCCACCGCGCCAGCCCCCGGCCGAACCAGAACCGGGAGACCTGCCCCGGCGTCATCGGGCGGCCCGCCAGCCGCGACGCCTCGGCCGCGAAGTCGTCGGCCTCGCGCGCTGGGTTGGCCTCGACGAAGGGGGGCGCCCAGTAAGTCCCCGTCGCCCCGGGCCCGTTGCCGATGAAGAAGTTCGCCCCCGATTGCCAGGTCGTCACCAGCAATTCCGGAGGCCGCCCGACATAAGCGTTGATCGCAACCGGCGGGGCGATCGCCAGCGCGAACCCCAGGGCGAAGGCGAAGGCCAGGCCGATCCCGACCCTCCGGCGTTCTCCCAGCCCCGCCGCCCAGGCGGCCCCGATCGGCCCGACGACCATCGCGTTGGCCCGGAGCAGGGCAACCTGGCCCCAGGCCCAACCCCCCGCCGCCAGCCAGCCCGCCCGGCCCCGAGCGGGGCTCCGGATCGCCAGAGCCCCGATCGCCAGGGCCGAGGCAGCCAGGAGCCCGGCCGTCCCTTCCTTCTCCAGGAGCCCATCGGTGAAGATCGCGGGCCCGTAGGCCGCCGCGACCAGCCCCGCCGCGATCCCCTCGGCCCGGCCCAGCCCCCATCGACCGGCGAGGAATACGGCCGCCGGGGTCAGAGCCCCGAGGCAGGCCAGGGCCACCCGGAGCCGCGCGATCCCCGGCCCGACCACCTCCATCAGCCCGGCCAGGAGGTAGGGGAACAGCGGATCCTGATAGAACGGCCGGTCCGGGAGCCACCGACCCGACCGGATCTCCAGGGCCCTGGTCCAGTACGCCCCCTCGTCCACCCAGGGCATCCGGCCGATCGGGTGCCCGGCGTATTCCAGGACGTAGCCGAGGCGGAGCCCCAGGGCCACCAGCCCGATGATCAGCAGCCAGGCGGAGTCCCCCCGGCCCCAGGAGCCCGGCGCCTCCCCCTCGATGCCCCGCCCCGTTGTCCCCATCGATGACCCCGGCGTCTTCGGGCTCGGGTTATCAAATTCGCAACTGTCCCGACCACCCTACGAGGGCCGCCCCGGGGCCGCAAGGGAGTCGCGGGAGCCGCCCCGTCCTGCCCGGGAGATCAGGCCCGGCCGAAGCCCCGACGTCGCGGGTGGCTTGGACATCCAGGAGAATGACCCGTGGGGCGTCATTTCCGTCCGTTCACCGATCGGCGAAATCCGGGCAGGGGCCTGGGCTCGGGATCGGCCTCGCGGAGGCGGTAGCCCCGATCGGGTTCCAGCTCCAAATAGGTATCGGTCCGTCCCGAGGGCCAGGACACCTCGACCCGGTCGACCTTGGTGACGGGCCCGAGGCCGAAGTGAAGCCGGGAGTCGCTGGCGGACAGGTAGCTGCCGCCCCCGAATCGCTGGGCGGTCCGAACTCTTCCGCCGGCGGTAACTCGGACCAGGGCGCCCACGCCGTCGCGGTTGGAGGGCCCGCCTTCCAATCGGATCGTCAGGGACTGCCGGCCCGGGATCGGCTTGTTGTGGAAATAGGCCAACGGGGCGTCCCGCGAGACGATCAGGAGGTCGAGCGAGCCGTCGTTGTCGAGGTCGCCGTGCTTCTGACCCGACCAACCGTTGACTTCGAGGCGGCCATGAAATACTATGTGACGATTCCGAAATAAAAAGCGGGGGTCGTCGTGGAACTCCACGCCTTGGGGGACCGCCCCGAGGTTGCCAGTACCAAGTCGACGCCCGATTCCACCATCGATCCTCTGGGTCAGCCGCCCCGGCTGCGACCGACCCGATTCAGTGCCGGTCGGAATACCCGGCAGCGTGCCGACCGTCACGCGCCGGGTTATCGGATTCGTCACGGTGATCCGGAGGAAAATTGTCCATGCATCTACGCCTCATATTCCGGCACCTCGTCGTCGCCGCCCTGCCGATCCTGGTGATCGATGCGGGATGCAATCAGTCGACGGAGATCCCGTTGGCCAATGTCCCTCCGCCCCCGCCCGACTTCGGCAAGGCGATCACCAAGCCCAAGACTCCCAGGGGGGGGAGCCCGGAGAATGTCTCGGACTTCAACCGGGGGACCCCGAAGCGTTGATCCGTCGCGGCCTCACCCCGAGGGGGAATGCTCCCTTTTCTTTCATTTTTCATTATCGCTAGGAGTTACGCGATTAGTCGGCATGCGAACAGTAGTCGGTACGTTTTTGGGGCGGTCGGCGCTACCCATTGCCCCAAGTTGTGCACGGACTCCGACAACTTCCGCACAGACGAACACTAATCGCGTAACTCCTAATCGCAAAGGAACTTTCCCATGAAATCGTCGACCCTTCCTACGGCCCGCCGGTCACGCGGGTTCACACTGATCGAGTTGCTGGTGGTGATCGCGATCATCGCCGTCCTGATCGCCCTGCTCCTGCCCGCCGTCCAGGCGGCCCGCGAGGCCGCCCGCCGCTCGCAGTGCGTCAACAACATGAAGCAGATCGGCCTGGCCATGCACAATTATCATTCCACCATCAACTCATTCCCGCAGGCCGGTTCGAACGCCAGCAACGCCGGCGGGGTTGCTGGGCCCTGGGGCAACTGGAGCGCGATCGCGATGCTTCTGCCCTACATGGAGCAGACGGCAATCTACGGCTCGCTGAATTTCAGCATCGTGAACCAGGGTTACGGCGCAAACGAGCAGGCCGTCAACACGACGGGCTGCACGGCGACGATCAGCGTCTTGTTGTGCCCCTCAGCAATCCCGATGTCGGGTGACCCTTACGGCAACTACTACGGTAAGGCCACCAGCACCAGCTATTTCGCCTCGGTCGGGTCGAGCATGAACCAGTACGGTGGCAACCCGGCGGGCCTGGCTGTCGGCAGCGCGCAGCCCAACGGCCCCTTCCAGGTCTCCGGCGGCTCCCTCGGCCTCCGGGACATCACCGATGGCTCGTCGAGCACGTTTGCCTTCGGCGAGTGGCGAATCGGCGACAACAACGACTCCCGGCTGTCGATTCCCCAGGACATCATCAAGGTCGGCAAGAGCTTCCCGGCCGGTGCCAGTGACGGCTCGGCGAATCTGATCATGCCTCTGGGCGGCGCGAACTTGAACGCGTGGCTCATCAACTGCGCCGGCTCCGCGAGACAGGGCGGGAACCAGTGGAGTAACCTGGGTCAATACTGGTTCGAGGGCCTGTTTGGTAAAGCGGTCGGGAATACCCTGGTCGCCCCCAACGGTAATTATCCCAACTGTGCCATCAACGAGTATGGAGGCGATACCGACGGCTCCTACGGCAACTTCGGCCCCAGCAGCAACCACTCCGGCGGGGCGAACATGCTCTTCTGCGACGGCTCGGTCCGGTTTATCAAGGCCACGACGAACCAAATCGTCATGTGGCAGCTCGGCTCGCGGAATCAGGGCGAGGTCATTAGCGCCGATTCCTATTGATCCGATTCGACGCGGCCGAGCGCGGTGCCCGTCGACCCTCTCCTGTGAGGGCGGCGGGTACCGCCGATGCGGCGCTGGACCGGACCCAGCACGGTGGGGCTCGGGATCTCGGCTGCGAAGGCCGGCAGGTCGACTCCAGGATCGACTCCCGAGGTCATCGTCGGGGTCCACCCGGTTCCGCTCGCGGATGGTGGTGGCCATCGGGATGGGGACGAACCGGCCACGATCCCGGGTCGATGGCGGGGCGGACGCGCGACATCGCCGACCGAGGCGGCGGACCCCGCCGTCCATCCTCCAGGCAGACCGGGTCCGACTCGTTGCCATCGGACGCCCTGGCCGGGCCATCAGCCGGTGTTCTTGAGCCCCGAGGCGACTCCGTTGATGCTCTCCAGGACGCCGGTAAGGGTCTCGTCGCGGGGGCCTTCGCCGGCCCGGAGGCGCTTCAGGAGGACGAGCTGGATGAAGCTCAGGGGGTCGACGTAGGGGTTCCGGCCGTCGATGGAGCGGCGGAGGATCGGCACCTGTTCGAGGATCTCGGATTGCCCGGTGACCCGGCAGATCACGGCGACGGCCCGGGCGTGCTCGGCGAGGATCCGCTCGAAGATTCGGTCGGCCAGGGCCCGGTCCTCGACGAGGTCGGCGTAGAGCCGGGCGATGGTCATGTCGGCCTTGGCCAGGATCATCTGGGTGTTGTCGATCAGGGTCCGCCAGAAGGGCCAGTCGCGGTACATGGCGCGGAGGGTGTCCAGCCCGGCGGGGTCCTCGGTCAGGAACTCGTCGAGCGCTCCGCCCATGCCGAACCAGCCGGGGAGGGTGTGGCGGCACTGCATCCAGGAGAAGACCCAGGGGATCGCCCGGAGGTCCTCAATGGCGGTGGACTTGGTCCGCTTGGAGGGGCGGGAGCCGATCTTGAGCTGGACGATCTCCTCGATCGGGGTGGCCTGGCGGAAGTAGTCGAGGAACTCGGGGGTCTCGTAGACCAACGAGCGGTAGTGGCGGCGGGCGGACTCGGCCAGGCGGTCGAGGATCGGGGCCCAGGCGGGATCGGGCTGCTCGGACTCGTCGGGGAAGCTGGAGCGGAGGACAGCGTCGAGGACCTGATCGAGGTGGCGCTCGGCGATCCCGGGATGGCCGTAGCGGTCGGCGATCACCTCGCCCTGCTCGGTCATCCGGAGCCGGCCGTTGACGGTGTCGCGGGGCTGGGCCAGGATCGCCCGGTTGGCCGGTCCGCCGCCCCGGCCGATCGCCCCGCCCCGGCCGTGGAACATCTGCATGGTGACCCCCGCCCGACGGCCCAGCTCGACCAGGTCCCCCTGGGCCCGGTAGAGGGCCCAGGCCGACTGGAGCGAGCCGCTCTCCTTGCTGCTGTCGGAGTAGCCAATCATCACCTCCTGGATCTCGCCCCGGAGCTGGAGGTGGCGACGGTAAATGGGCAGGTCCAGTAGCCGCCCCATGATGGCCGAGGCGTCCTGGAGCGGCTCCAGGGCCTCGAAGAGGGGGACGATGTCGAGCCGGCTGACCCCGTCGAGCGGCCGGAAGAGCCGGGCCTCGCGGGCCAGCAAGAGGACTTCCAGGAGATGCGCCGGCTCGGTGGTCGAGCTGATGATGTAGGTGGTGATCGCCTCGGGGCACTGGCGCTCCAGGAGAGCCGAGACGGTCCGGAAGGTCCGGACGACCTCGGCCGTCTCCGGCGAGAACGCCAGGTGCGCCGGGATCAGCGGGCGGGCGGACTCCAGCTCGCCGGCCAGGCAGTCAAACCGCCCGTCGGGCGAGAGCCCGGTGTAGTCCGGGCAGACCCCGGCGGCCCGGAGGATCTCCTCGATCGCCCCGGCGTGGCGGGCGCTGTGCTGGCGGAGGTCGAGAGTCAGGAGGTGGACGCCGAAGACCTCGACCAGGCGGATCAGGTCGCGGACGGCCCCGGTGGCGGCGGCGTGGGCCCCGGCGCGTTCGAGGTCGTCGGCGATCAGGGTGAGGTCCCCGAGCAGCTCCTGGCGGCCGAGATAGACGCCCGGGCTGGGCCGGGGTGCCTCGTCGGCCCAGGCCGTCTCGATCGACCGGACGTGGTCGAGGGTCCGGCGGAGCTTGGCGGCGATCATCCGGCACTTGGCGCGGTAGGGCTCGCGGGCGGGCTCGCCGTCGAGGGGGCCGGACTCGCCGGGAAACTCCGCGGCGTCCCGGGCGAGCGAGTCACGGAGGGCCGGACCGGGCTCGCCGAGGCGGCCGGACTGGCTGAGCCGCCGCCAGAGGTCATCGACCCGCCCCAGGTAGTGCCCGATCAGGCTCTCCTGCTGGAGCCGGACCGCCTCGGCGGTGGCCTGCGCCGAGACCCCGGGGTGGCCGTCGCGGTCGCCGCCGATCCAGGAGCCGAACCGGAGGAACGGGGGAACGCGCCATCGGCGACCGGGGTAAACTCGGCCGAGCCCGGCCTCCAGGTTCCGGTAGACCCGGGGGACGACTTCGAGCAGGCTCCCCTCGACCAGGCCGAGGCCCTGGCGGACCTCGTCCTCGACGGTGGGGCGGGCCTCGCGGATGGTGTCGGAGAGCCAGAGGGTCTCGACCTCCTCGGCGATCTCGGCGACGGCCCGCTCGTGCTCCCTCGGGACGAGCTGGCCGAATTCCAGGCGGTCGAGCTGGCGGGCGATCGCCGCGAGCTTCTCCAGGATCGTCCGCCGCCGGGCCTCGCTCGGATGCGCGGTGAAGACCGGGCAGATCAGGGCCCGGCCCAGGCGCTCGGCGACCTGCTCGGCGTCGATCCCCCGGTCGCGGAGCTGCCGGAGCGCCGACTCGGGGGTCTCGTCGATCGGCTCGCCGCCGGCCCGGCGGAGGTGGGCCCGGATGGCCCGGACCCGGGCCTGCTGCTCGGCCAGGTTAATCAAGTCGAAGTAGATGCTGAAGGCCCGGATCAGGGTCCGGAGCTCCCCCAGGCCGAGCTCGCCCAGCCGGTCGCGGAGCCGTCGGGCCTCCTCCACCGACGAGTCGGCCCGGAGCGCCTTGGCCGAGCCTCGGATCTCCTCGACCAGCGCGAACGCCCCCTCGCCGGCCAGCCGGCGGATCGCGTCGCCGAGCAGGCCGCCGAGCAGGTGGATGTCGGAGCTGAGCGCTTCCTGGGGCGCGATCGGCATGGCGGCTCCTCGGCGGGGTGAACCCGGGCCATTGGCCGGGCGTCGACGTTCCTCCGACCCGAGAGTTTACCAGCATCCGACCCCGTTTGAACCGCCGACCGCGTCTTTTCTGCCTCCCCCCGCCCCCCGGGAGAGGCGCCGATGCTTCGGCCGCCGCGTCCCGCGCCCCCGGTGGGCGAGGGGAGGGATCCTCACCGCCCCCTCGGCCAGTCCAGGTGGCGGGCCAGGAAGGGGAATGTCCCGGAGCCCTCGACCTTGTGCCCGCCGTTAAAGTAGGCGATGTCGACCCGGTCGGCCAGGCCCAACGTATCGTAGAGCCGCTTAACCTTGGCATATTCGTATCCGACCCACTCGTCGGGTGCGACTCCGTCGCCGTGGCCGCGCTCGACCTGGAACGGGCGGGGGGCGATCAGGGCGGCCATCTCGGCGTAGTTGAACCGCTCGGCGAGGCCGAACTCGACCATCTCGTACTCGTAGGTGAACATGTAGCTCGTTGGCCGGTCGAGGTTCGTGTTCTTGACGACCCACTCGTTGAAGTCGCCCGAGCAGATCGACAGGCAGTAGCGGTCCAGGATCGCCGGGACGCGCATGGCGGCCTTCCCGCCGTAGGACAGGCCGTAGAAGGCGATCCGGGCGGGGTCGACCTCCGGGAGCCCGGCGAGCCACCGGGTCGTCGCGTCGTGCTGGGCCGCGATCACCGAGAAGAGCGACTGGCCGAGCGGGTTGAGCTTGCGCTGGAGGGTCCGGAATCGGTCCTTGCCGATATAAGGGTTCTGCGGCGCGTAGACGATGTACCCCCGGTCGGCGAGCTGCGCCCCGAAGGCGTTGTAGACCGACTTGATCCGGGGGTCGACGACGTCCTCGGGCCGCCCTTCGAGCCCGTGCTGGCAGACCACCACCGGCCGCCGCTCCCCCTGCTTCAGATCCTTCGGCAGGAACAGGATCCCCGAGGCGACCACATCGGGCAGAACGTCCAGGCGGACGCCGTATCCCACCCACTTCGGTTCGTCGAAGAGCCGGACGGTCCGGACCTCGGGCGGGGCGTCCGGGATCGGCAATTTGCCGATCAATTCCTCCTGGAACGCCTCCCGGTAGGGCCGGATCGACTTCGTGTAGGCCACGGGCGAGGACGTGTCGGCCTTCGACCAGTAAGCATACCGGCGCAATTCCGAGGTCCGGATGACCCCCTGGGTGTAATCGACCCAGCGGCCGACCAGGCGCCTCATCCGGGCCCGGGGGTCGAAGCCGGGGCGGAGGTCGCGGAGGCTCGGGGCCCCGGGCGATGGGGCATCCCCGATCCCCAGGCCCTTCAGGAAGCCGGCGAGCCCGGCACCCGGCTCGTCCCCGGACGGGACGAACGTCAAGCCCCGACGGGCGGACTCGGGGACGATCGAGGCGATCCGGGCGAACTCGCGCCGGGCCGCCTCGGGCTCGGGCGCCCGAGACCGGCCGGTGGCGGCGTCGGACCGGCCGTCGCGGGGCGGTGGCGGGCCGTCGAACCGGGGGGCGCCGCCGGCCTCGACCACCAGCGAGCGGGGGGCGATCAGCGCGGCGACCTCGGCGTCGCCGAACTCACGGAGGAGCGTCCAGACGTTCCGGTCAATCGGCTCGGACCAGATCTCCTCGCGCGGGCCGAAGTGGCCGGCGACCCAGGCGGCATCGATCCGGGTGTCGACCGCCGCCGCGTGGAGCGCGATCAGGCCCCCCTCACCGTGCCCGACCACGCCGACCTGGAGCCTCGGCACGCCCGCCCGGGCGAGCCAGTCGACGGCCGCGCGGACCTCGTCGACCTCGTAGCCGATCGGGTGCCGGCCCGCCTCGTAGGCCATCCGGTAGATCCACTCGCGATGCGGCAGGTTGGTCATCCGGACCGCGGGGTTGCCCGAGAATTCGTCGGTCCGGTCGACCAGCGTCGGGACCAGGACGCGGCACCCACGGAGGGCCAGCCCGAGCGCCAGGCCGGCCCCCGGGCCCTCCGCCAGGCCGGCGAACGCCTCGGGCGACGACGAGCAATCGGGGACCGCCACGACGACCGCCCGGGCCGGGCCCGCCGGCTCGATCAGCAGGCCCTCGGCCTCGACCCCGGGATACACCGCCCAGCGGACGGCATGGATCGCGACGCCCGGACCCTCGGCCACCTTCGACGGCGAGTCGGGCGACGACACGAACGAGAGTTCCGCCGGCGCGACCCTCGGGCCGGTCGCCCCGAGGATCCGGAGGAGCCGCTCGCGGTTGGGCCCGACCGATCGGGCGTAATCCTCGGGCGAGCCGGGATCGACCGCCCACCGGGCCTTCCGCCGCCCCACGCTCGCGGCCGTCTCGCGGTCGGCGAAGCGGTGCAGCCCCTCCACCATCGCGGCGGCCGGGTCGCCCCGGTCGTCCCACGGGGCCGTCCCCGGGAGGGCCTGCGACCGGGCCGGGGCCGGGGCCAGCAGGGCGAGGGCCAGGACCATCGGGGCGGTGCGGCCGGGCATGGCGCGGTTCCCGTCGAGGAGGAGGCCGGGTCGGGCGGACCCCCCAAGATCCCCCGACCGGGCCGATCTCGCAAGGGCCCGGACCTCCCAGGCCGGGGCCGGCCGGTCAGGGCGTGACCGTGGATTCTGGAGGTGCCGTTGCCTTGAGTGTCCTGGCCCCCTCTCCCCAACCCTCCCCCGCGAGGGGGGAGGGAGCAAGAAGATGCCTTCCCTTTGGCCCCCTCCTCGCGGGGGAGGGTTGGGGAGAGGGGGCCGGAGTCGCGGCACCACCAGAAACCGCGGTCAGACCCGCCCCTCAGCGGCCGGCCGGAGGGGCCGGCTTGCCCCCTTCGCCCAGGAAGAAGCCGGGGTGCGGCGGCTGGTTGTAGCCGACGTTCTGCCAGGCGATCGCCAGGCGGTACTGCGGGTCGTGCATCAGGGTCGGCATCCGGAGGCCGGCGGGGATGGTCGTCGTGTAGATCCGGAGAGCCTGGTTGTCGCGGGTCCGAAAGGCGACCTCCTCGCGCCAGTCGCCGAAGAGGTCGGCGCTCAGGCAGGGGGTGGCCTTGGAGCCATTGTTGGCCAGGCAGCCGTCGGCGTCGAGGATCGGGTCGAGCTTGCCGGCGACCCAGTCCCACTTCGAGATCCGGGTGCCGTCGAGGATCTCGCGGAGCGGGTCGGCGTCCCACCAGATCGCGAAGTTGGCCAACCTCGGCGCCGGGCCGATCGGCTCCCCCTTGCAGGTCCGGAGGCCCCCGGGTCCGCCCCAGGACTCGGCGCCGGGGTGGCGGGGGTCGATGTCGGCGGCGAGGCCCCGGCCCACGTCGACGCCCGGGGCGGTCGTCCAGAGGATCGCGCCGGTCCGGGCGTCGTACATGGCCGTGCCGGGGCTCCCGTGGGCATTCTCCTCGTTCTCGTGGACCCCGAAGACCTCCAGCCCCGGCCGGGACGGGTCGAGGTCGCCGACGTGGAGCGCGTCGCCGTGCCTCAAGCCGGTCGAGAACAGCCCCTTGCCGTCGTCGTCGACGACCATCGACCCGTTGACGATCTCGTCGCGGCCGTCGCCGTCCACGTCGGCGACGCTCACGCTATGGTTTCCCTGGCCGGCGAAGGCGGGATGGCCCCGGGCGGTGTCGAAGACCCAGCGCGAGGTGAGCTTGCCGCCCCGCCAATCCCACGCGGCCAGGACCGACCGGCCGTAATAGCCCCGGCACATCACGACGCTGGGGAGCCGGCCGTCGAGGTACGCCACGCAGGCCAGGAACCGGTCGGCCCGGTTGCCGGACCGGTCGTTCCCGCCGTTGCCGCCCACGCCCCCCCAGCCGCCGAGGTCCCCCCGGGGCGGAAGGTAGTCGGTCGTGGCCAGCGCGGCGCCGGTCCGGCCGTCGAAGATCGTGAAGTATTCGGGGCCGGTCAGGATCTTGCCCTGGGCGTCGACGTGGTTCGCCTCGGGGTCGCCGATCGGCTGGCCCCGGCCGTCGACGGTCCCATCGGCGGTCTTGCAGGCGACCTCGGCCCGGCCGTCGCCGTCGAGGTCGAAGGCCAGGAACTGGGTGTAGTGGGCCCCCTCGCGGATGTTCCGGCCCAGGTGGATCGACCAGAGGAGCGTCCCGTCGAGCTGGTAGCCCTGGAGGATCGGCGGGTCGGTCGCCCCGGCCTGCGAATTGTCGCGACCCCGGCCGGCCATGTGGACCACCAGCTCGTATTCGCCGTCACCGTCGAGGTCGGCCGCCGAGCCGTCGTTGGGGGCGTAACCGGCCGGGGTCTTCAGGGGGATCTCGATGAAGGGGTTCGCCGGGGCGTCGGCCTCGAGGGCGAAGGGGGCCCCGGGCTCGATCTCGCGGCCGTCGACCACCGGCCGGACGACGTACGAGAGCGCGGCGCCGGGCGGGGCCCCGGCGTCGACGAAGTTGGTCGAGTCGCGGATCGGCTCGCGGGTCAGCCGGACGGGCGGCCCGCCACCGGCCGACCGGTCGAGGTGGAAGGCGATCCCGTCGGGGTCGGTCCCGAGCAGCCGCCAGCCGACATAGACCTTGCCGCCCCCCAGCGGGACGGCCACCGTCCCCCGGCCGAGCCGCTCCATCGCCCGTTCCGCGGGGGCCGGGTCCGGGAGGGCCAGCAGGAGGCCGGCCGCGAGGATCGCCTTCGAGGTCATCGATTCCGCTCCCGTCGGGGGTGGTGGCCGTGGCCCGGGGGCTGGCCGGGACCCGGAACACCGCCCAATGGATTCTCAAGTGGCTTGCTTCCCGCGATCCTCCGATGGGACTTCAAACCGCCCCTGCCGGTCGGCCGCTTCCTGCTTGATCCGGTTGACCAGGGCCCGCTCGGGCATCGCCTTGTAGAAGGGGTCGAGCGGGTAGCAGCCCGAGACGACCCCGTTCCGGGGGGCCGTGGTGCAGTCGCTGAAGGTCCGGCAGACCCGCTTCCGGGCCATCGAGCGGCCCGCCAGCGCGTCGGCCGGCATCTCGGGGTAGGACAGGACCATCCGGCCCAGCCCGACGAATTGTAACGACTTGGAGCCCCCTCCGAACCACCACCCTGCAATCCATCATGAGCTATGTTTAATATGGCTTGTTATCGGTTCCCGACCCCTTTCCTTGTGGCAGATCGCCACTTGTTCTCGGCTCCTGACCCCTTTCCTCTCCTGATGACCCCTTTCCTCTCCCTCAAGCTCCCCCTGTGACCCAAAGCTCCCCTGTCGGCTGACATCGAACTTTCCTTCCCTTTTCATCATGAACCAATTTCTATAATTGTATCCGCGCCTGAAGCACGCAATAGCCACTCCAATGAACCAGTCGAGAACGGATGGCCATCTACTAATATTCGCAAAATCGACCGAGTGTCGCTGATGGCTCGCGAATCCCACCATAACCATGATCTTCGATTTGGTGAGATCGCGTGGGTCCAATTCATTAATGACCAATTCCGAGGCGTCTTGGCGTACTCCAATTTTTGTTCACGATTGAGACCATCCCACCATTCGAGGTAAAGCTTCAACTGCTCCGGAGTCTTTTCCGGGCTACAGGCAGAAACGAACCATACGGGTAGCCGTACGGCCCACTGATCCCGACTGGGCCATAACCCATCCAAGGACAGTTTGTCCGCGATAATCAATATATTCGTTGCCTTCTCAATAACTACGCCAATGTCGGTACTGCTAGCCACTTCATATGGGACGATTGTCTTCCCTTCGGAATTGATGTCAGATGTTGTACCTCCCAGTAATCTTTTCAATTCAAATTTAATTTGATCCATAAATTACTCCAGAATGGCCGTGGCCCGGGGGCTGGCCGGGACCCGGAACACCGCCCAATGGATTCTCATGTGGCTTGTTTCCCGCGATCCTGCGATGGGACTTCAAACCGCCCCTGCCGGTCGGCCGCTTCCTGCTTGATCCGGTTGACCAGGGCCCGCTCGGGCATCGCCTTGTAGAAGGGGTCGAGCGGGTAGCAGCCCGAGACGACCCCGTTCCGGGGGGCCGTGGTGCAGTCGCTGAAGGTCCGGCAGACCCGCTTCCGGGCCATCGAGCGGCCCGCCAGCGCGTCGGCCGGCATCTCGGGGTAGGACAGGACCATCCGGCCCAGCCCGACGAAGTCCGCCCCGCCGTCGCGGACCACGCGCTGGGCGACCCGCGGGAGCCACTCCTGCAAGTAGGAATAACCCGATCCCACCACCGCCAGGCCCGGGTGGAACGCCTTGAGCCGGCTCGTGGCCGCGAGCTGCCGGGCCACCCCGACCAGCGGGTCTTCCGGCGGGAGGTAGCCGTCGGACGGCGGGAAGGCGGCCGGCCGGATCACGTGCGGGTTGTAGTACGGGCTCCCCGCCGTGGTGCAGACCAGTTCGACCCCCAGGCCCTCCAGGATCCCGAAGAACGCGGAGACCTCGCCCAGGTCCACCCCCAGCCCGGTCCCGTCGCCCCCGAAGGCGTGGCGATACGGCCCGAGCGCCGCCGGCTCGCCGGTCCCCCCGGGCCCGGCGCGGAACGGGACGAGGTCGAAGACGCTCACCCGGACGCCGACGGCCAGCCCGGGCGCCTCGGCCCGGATCCCCTCCACAACCTCGCGGAGCAACCGCGACCGGTTCTCCAGGCTCCCGCCGTAGCGGCCCGGCCGGTCGACCGCCGAGAGGAATTCGTGCCCGAGGTAGCCGTGGCAGTGTTTGACGTCGACGAAGCCGAACCCCGCGCGATGGGCCAGCCGGGCGGCCCCGACGAAGTCGTCGACCAGCCGGGCGACCTCGCCGTCGGAGAGGACCGGCCGGTCCTCCGCGATGCCCACCGCCCGGTCGAGGATCGGGTGGCGGTAGGCGACCCTCGGCTCGGCCCTGCCCCCCGGGTTGGGCCGGGCGAACCGGCCGGAGTGGGTCAGTTGCAGGCCGATCAAGAGGTCGTCGGACCGGCCGAAGTGGTCGCGGTGGGCCCCGACCAGGTCCTCGCGGAGCCCGGCGAATCCGGCGAGGTTGGCCTCGTCGATCATCAGTTGATGGGGGTTGGCCCGGCCATCGGGGCGGACGGCGACGGCCTCGCCGCCCCAGATCAGCTTGGCCCCGCTCCGGCCGAAGTTCCGCCACCGCCGGCGGGTCAGCTCGGTCGGCCGACCGTCCTCGGTCCCGTCCCACCCCTCCATCGGAAGGATCGCGAACCGATTGCCGATCGGGCCGGATCTCGAAGCGAAGGGCCGGGCCAGGGGCGCTCCGGGGCCGGCCTCCAGAGCGTCGTCGAGCGGGATCTCGACGCCAAGCGCGTCCGCCAGGTCGCGGAACTCGGCGGCGGTCTTGATCGAGGCCATCCGTCGAATCGCCATCCTTCAGCCCTCCGGGAGAACGCCGAGGCGGTGGGCGATGTCGCGCAGCACGTCGATATCGGCGGCGGGCCGCGTCGGGCTCCCGGGATGGGTCCGGTCCGAGGCGATCCAGCCCCGGAGCTTGAGGAACATCGCGGCCGAGTGCTTGTACGCCGGGACCGGCGGCCGGAACCCGAAGCAGCCGAGGTACTGAAGGAGGTCATTGAGCTCGAAGAACCCCGGGTCGCCCGCCTCCCACATCGCGTCCCGGCGGGCGAACAGGTCGGGCGCGAAGGTGCTCAGCCCCAGGAGATAATCGCTCCCGTACATGACCATATCAATCGCCAGGTCGTTCCCGGTGTAGACCCGGAAGTCGGGCCGGAGCCGGTCGCGCTCGACCAATCGTTGCGATTCCGGCATCCGATGGAGCGAGGAATGCTTGGCCCCGACGCATGCCCTGACCCCCATCAGCCCCCGGAACACCTCCAGCGAGTAGATCCGCCCGAACCGGGCGAACTCCGGGCCCAGCTCGAAGGCCACGAACCGATCCGAGTGCCGCCCCAGCTCGGCGTAGGCGTCGACCAGTTCCTCATCCCCCAGCGCCGTCAGCCCGTGCGACGGGAAGACGACCGAGGTCCCGCCGTGGTCGGCCACGGCCTCCATCCGCCGGAGAGTGCCATCGCGATCCCAGCGGTCGCCCGCCCGGTCGCCCACGAACGCCCCCGCCAGGAACGTCTCGCCGCCGAGGGCCTCCCGGGTCCGCTCCAGAACCTCGGATCGAATCTCCTCCCCGATCAAATTGACATACCCGGTGTCCATGTTGACCGCGGGGGTCAGCCCCGCGTCGGCGGTCCGCCGGGCGTGGGCCGAGAACGAGGCCCAGTCGACCCCGCCGGATTCCTCGAACGGCAGGAGGATCGCGGAGGCCCCCGCGATCCGCCGACCGGGGCGGAGTCGTCCGATCGGGTCGATCTCGGGCATGGTCATCGGGGGAACCCCCTCGGCCGGGATGGGAACAGGAGGGAGTATGACACGCCGGCGCCTCGCGCGTCTTCGCGGATCGGGCAATCCGCGCTGGCAGGCCGGGCAATCCGCGGGAGTCCAGATCCGCCCGGGCCGACCGGATCCGCCCGGGGTGGCAGGCGCCTTCGGTCCTCCGCGGCCCCGGACCGGGGATGCCGGGCCGGCGGCGTGCCGGGGTGGCGGGGGTGTGACCTTGGATCGATCTAAGGCCGGCCGCCCGGGATTTGATTCCCATCTCGGTTCAGGCACGGGAGGAGATGTCAACCGCCGTTCATACTTCAGGGCTTACGCCTACCTCGTCCCAATACCAATCAACCAAATCGCTCGTGAGTTCCGATATTTTGAACATGAACAGGTCCATGTCGTCGGGCTCGTAGAGGTCGAACACTCTCGTCATCGACCACCAATCTCCGTTCTTGAAACCCAGGGTCAATGAACTCTGATCCGAACGCTCCCAGAGTCGAATGAATCCCCGAGCTTGGGAAGATACGGGCGAGGCGAGGCGATAGAAGCTGAGCAGTCCCACCAAGAACCGAGGGGGAACCCTGCCAAGGCGTATCGACGAGAGGTCCTGGAAACGGACGATCTGCTTCCGGTAATAAAACCCATCTCGGTGCAGGACCAGGGAATCGGTACCGGCGGTGCGAGTGTAGAACCAGTGGAATGCAACACAGGAGGCTGTGAACCACATCAGCGTCAGGACACCCAGGGGGGGATTCCTGAGAAGTGGTGGATTGATTTTCAAATAAACAACTAGCCACAGCAAGGGAATTGTCAGCAGGAAGCCCACGAATGGGATGGCTGAGTAGATGGCCAGTGGATGGAAACCGAAGGCGAGATCGGCATCGATCCAGCGGCGGCGGCGGCACCGCAGGATGATAGGTCCGAGATCGATGTTGACCACTGGAAGCCCTCGTCTCTACTCCACGGGTAACAACTTCCACTCGACGTAAGTCTTAAATCGATGGTCGGAATCTCAACGATCTCGGGGAAATATTCAGCCGTTACAGTTCAGACGAGTGTCGTAGACTCCCAATTTCAATCGCGTCGGATCCTCTCCTCTACAGGCGGGAAACGGTTCGGATCTCACATCGATCCGAGGTCACACCCGGTGGCGGGTTGGCGGGGGGTGAAGGCGGGTTCATGGATAGTGCCGTTCTAGAGACGCTACGTCCTATCCTGCGGGCTCCCAGACGGACGGTCGAGAGGGTGGAATCGGTTGGGGATCACCCAGCTGTACGAAAGATTACTGTCATATGACCCATATTCTGATTAATGGCATAATTGCGTAGACCGCAATCCAGCCCCAACCGACCAATCGCCCTAATCGATCGATTGCCCCGGCTTCCGGGGTCCACCCCCCACTCAATCTCAGAGTGACCCAGGCCACCAAGACGGTATAGCCGAATCCGACGCCGTCCAGCATCAGGGCTATGGCGAGGATCCGCTGTCCTTGGAAGTAATAGATCATGAGTTGTTCAAGGCTCAATAACCTTGCCATCGTCACGACCAGGCAGGCGACGAAGCCCGGTTGCTTCATCAAGTCTCGCCACGATGGGCGGGGCCGACGGATTCTCAATACCAGCAATGTCACCGTCAGCGCCAACCCCTGGGAGTACCCCCACGCCAGTACGACCGCGAGGCGTTCAGGCCCCCAGATGTGACCCGCGCGATGCGCACCAATCCCGATGCAATAACGTCCAATCGATAACCCACCGGCACATCCCACGATCAGGACGATCAGGTCGAGCAGATTGAGCCGTCGAGGCGACTCGGTCGCCATTGTTTCCTGATCCTGGTCTTGAGAAATTGACTCGATCCTCCACCCGTTCCGCTCGCGACTCGACGTGAGTCCTCCGGCATCGTATCAAAACCGGCTTCCCGGCGCGGGGTTGAAGCGTCCCCTTTTCGACCCTGCCAGGCCAACTCCCGAGATCCGACCTCCTGGCGTGATGGGGAGTCGCCCGTTCCACCAGGATCCCCACCGTCGTCGCGGAAGCGCCGGGTGAACCGACCCCGGCTCGACTCGAAGAAGGGGCGGCCCAGCCCCGGGCGCGTAATGCTCGACGGCCTCGCGGTGGCCCGGGGCTCCCGGATACGGCCGGGAGAAGACTGGCAACTGCGGAAAGCCGGGACCCCACGACCTTGAGAGAGCAAGGATTGCCACCGGACTCGGAGGACCGGGCCTGGCGAGATCCCGGGAACTACCGACGCGATCGGCCAATTCATGGCTCGATCCTCCCCCTCCGCCCGGTTGCCGTCCTAGAGTGTCAGCGTACGTTCGGGTTCCCGTGAGCTGAGACCGGCGAGGCTGACGCATGCGCGATCGATTCTCCCACTACACGATGGCCGCGATTTGCTTGACATTTGTGGTGGTGTCAGTCGTTGGGATGCGGATCACGAGGCTCTACTTCGACCCCCACCAACTCGCGTGGAGAGCCGCCTTGCTGGGAGTGATGGTCGGTCTCCTGTTTGGGGTCGCGGCCTACGCCGGGCGGCGCGGGGCGGAGTCGCTGAAGAACCTGGCGATCATCCTGGCCTGGACATTCGTCATCGGCGAGGTCCACGTCATCCCCATGTTCGCCATCGTCAGGACCGGGGTGCCCCTGAGGGACGACCTCCTGGCTCGCGCCGACCGCGCCATCGGGGCCGACGTGCCGGCCGTGATGGAATGGATGGGCCGGCATCCGGGACTCCGGGTTACCTCCGGCTTCTGCTACGGATCGCTCTACGCCCTGTGCCTGTTGCCAAGCATCATCCCGCCGCTTTTGGGCGATGCGGCTTCCGCCAGGCGATTCATCGTGGCCTGCGTGACGTTCGCCGTGATCTCGTACCCGATCATGGCCTCGTTCCAGGCCGTCGGTCCCTGGGCCTATTACGGATACCGGCCGCAAATCAATCAGGATGGGTACATGGCCATGTTCGCCGAACTGAGGACGAGCCATGACGTCCTCCTGGATTTCGAATATCGATCCGGGTTGATCTGCTTCCTTTCCTTCCACACGGCCATCGCGGTGCTGTCCGCCGCCGCCCTCTGGTCGACCCCCTACTTGCGCTGGGTCGCAGCGACATGGGCGGCCCTGATCGCCGTCTCGACGGTGACCACCGGATCGCATTACGTGGTCGATGTCGTCGCCGCCTTGGCCTTGTGCCTGGCCGCCCAATGGGTGGCCCAGGGTTACGGCGTCGTCGAGGCCAGGATCACGTCTCCCTCCTGAAATGGCCAGGCTCCAGGGTCACGGCCGCCGAGGACCGGCCACCCGATCCGCCCCGGTGCTCCCGACGCCAGCGGTTGGGGGCGACCCCGGCCCGGCGCCTGAAGGCCCGGTAGAAGCTGGACAGGACCTCGAAGCCCGATTCGAACGCGATGGCCACGATGCTCCGATCGGTCTCCTCCAGGAGCTGGCGGGCGTAGGCGACCCGGAGCCCGGCCCGGTGGTTGGCCCAGGTGGAGCCGGTCACCTCGCGGAAGAGCGGGGTGAACCTCCGCCGGCTCATCTCGAGCGCCCCGGCCACCGCGTCGATCGTGGCGGGATCGAAGAAGTGGCGGCCCAGCCCGGCGGCGTAGCGCTGGACTGCCCCGGTCCGATCGTATCGCCCCGGGGGCCTCGGGGCCATGGGCCAATACCGTTGAAATCGCGATACCGCATGGAACTGGAGGAACTTCTCTCCCCCTCTCCCCATGTGGGAGAGGGGGCGGTAACCGGCTACGCCTCATGAATTTACGGTCAATTCAACGGGACTGGGGCCATGGGCCGGCTGGTCGGTCCGTCGGTCCGGGGTCGATCGGATCTTCGAGAGGGATGGATTTTGAAGCCTCGCGGTGATCGGGTCGGGCGGGGATCTTTTCGGGAATCTCGGGAGAAAGTGTGTTAAGCGGCGGCCGATCCGACTGAATGTGTAGGACGACCGGAGGATCGTCCCGACCGTCGCCCGAATTGGAGCCGCGCCCATGCCCGCCAGCGAAGCCCGGATCGCCGCCGCGCGTGCCAACGGAAGCAAGAGCCGCGGGGCCGTGACCCCCGAGGGCAAGGCCCGCTCGCGGGCCAACGCCTACAAGCACGGGATGGCCGGCGATGGCGTCGTCCTCCCGCCGGGCGACTCCGCCGAGGTCGACCGCCGGACCCGGGCGATGCAGGCCGAGATGGGCCCGAAGACCGAGATGGGCCGCTTCCTGGTCGGCCGCCTGGCCGAGCTGACCGTCCGCGTCGAGCGCTGCGCGAAGCAGGAGCGGGCCGCCACCAGTCGGCTTTCCAACCACGCCGAGGCCGCCTTCGACGAGGCCCGACTCGCCGAGGTCGACGAGCTCATGTCTGATATCGCCCGGGAGCCCGCCACCCACGTCCGGAAGCTCCGCGCGATGCCCGAAGGCGTCGACCGGCTGATCGCCGGGTTCCTGGAACTCCGCGACGAGCTGGACCATCCCGGCGGCGGCCGGTGGGACTGGACCTACGGGGTCCGGCTGGCCGACCTGACCTCCTCGCGATATGTCGACGTCCCCGTCACCCGGGTCCGGGCGCTGAGCGAGGCGATCGGCGGCGAGTTCAAGTACCTCCTGCCCGGTGAGGGCGAGGGGCTGCCCGATCCCGACCGCCGGGCCTGGGCCCGCGACCGGATGGTCGAGCTGATCGACGGCGAGCTGGAAATGCTCCTCGAACATCGCGAGACGCTCGATCTCGCGATGATCGAGGCCGACCGCGCCACCGCCTCCGACCGGGCGCTGTTCGACGCCTCCAAGGAAGCGACCCTGGCCCGGCGGTACGAGGCGGCGGCCGAGCGCGGGGTCTACAAGGCGCTGGCGGAGCTCCGCCGGGTCGAGGCCGAGGCGGCGACCGTCGCGATCCCCGAGGAGGAGGCCGAGGAACCCTTGGGTTCGTTCGGCCCCGAGGACCCGGCCCCGTCCCTCCCGGTCGCGCCGACGGCCCCGGAGCCCCGGATCCCGCACGCCCCGGCCGTCCAGCGCTGGAACGAGGGGCCCCAGACGGTCGGTCGCGGGCCCTGCTGAGCCCGGACGCCGCTCCCAAAGCATCGACGCCGACAGAAGTCCGTCTTCCTCCCCCTCCTCTCCCGAAAAGGGGCCGGGGGCCAGGGCCGCCGCGCCCCTTAGCGGTCTATGATCGTGGTGTTCAGCCGTCGAGTTTTCTGTTGACCCGGTTGATGACTATGAGTACCATGAGGGCCAGAAAGCGGTTTGACTCCCAAAAAAGTTAACCAATCCAAGCCACCCGACCGACGAGGTACAACGCCGACGATAGGTTCCAAAGCCAACAGACGCTCGAATCTGGACAGTAAGTCAACCATTCACCGAAAGAATCTGTCTTCAGTTGGGAGATAGTTAGTTGGGAGACAAACGGCCTACGTTCATCGACCTGTTCGCCGGGGCTGGTGGGATGTCACATGGCTTTGTTATGCAAGGGTACAATCCCTTGTATGCAAACGACCATGAGAAGCCAGCACTTGCTACTTACTCGGCAAACAACCCATCCACAGTTGTTTCAAATCAAGACATTGAGATTGTTTACCCGACAGCGATTCGCAAGGCGTTCGGTCTTGCCCCTGGCAAGCTAGACCTTCTCACAGGCGGCCCGCCGTGCCAAGGGTTCTCAACGTATGGCCAAAGGAACGTAGGAGACACGCGGAACCAACTCTATCAGCATTTCATCGGTTTCTTGGCCGAGTTTCGCCCCAAGGCTTTCGTGATGGAAAACGTGGTTGGTCTGCTTTCAATCGAAGGCGGAAGGATAATCGACGACATCCTCGTCAAGACATCCAAACTCGGCTACGAGGTTCAAGTCGTAACACTCGATGCGGCTGACTTCGGTGTTCCACAATTCCGCAAACGTGTTTTCGTACTTGGCGGCACCGGGCGTCAAAAAATTAGCACTCCTTGTCCAACTCATTCAACCGCTTACACGGCGGTCGAGAAGGTCAGAAAGGATGCGAAGCAAACCTCATTTTGGGAGGAAGTTCGGACGGAACCTATTCAGCGTGCGAATACCGTGCGGGATGCAATATCGGACCTGCCGAGAGAAGTTCTGACGCCGAAGCTGACTCAAGCATCCATCCCCTACCCGACGTTCTCCTGCCTGACCCCTTATCAGGTAGAGATGAGGGAAGGTTCTGATTCTGTGCTTTACCATTCTGCCAAGCAGATGCTAGGCATTCGTCGCCTTCGGCTAACACTCATGCGACCCGGTGATTACGGTAACACTATCCGGTCAAGAATTGCACAAGCCGGACTCCCGAACGATGTTATAGATGAATTGCTTTCAGGTGGAGGAAGTTTGAGGGATGTGAGCTTGGTCAGAAGTGAAGACCGGGTAAAAGAGGGTCAACTTCGCGAACTGCTTCAACAGGGTCACGTCAAGATTGAGGAAGTGCTGGCCTTCTTGAATTCAGGCGGATTTGCGAACAAGTACCGCCGTCTCGAATGGGACTCACCTTCTCACACTCTAGTCGCTCATATGGCTCGCGATTGTTCGGACTTCGTTCACCCAGACATTGACCGATTCATTTCCGTGCGAGAGGCGGCACGGCTTCAATCGTTCCCAGACCGTTACTTGTTCCTTGGTTCTCAGTTCCAGCAGTTGAGGCAGATTGGGAACGCAGTCCCACCTAAGCTGTCTGAGGCAATTGCAACAGAAGTGTCCAATTTTTTAGGTTACAGGTTTGAAGCAGCATCTTGAAGAAATTGCATGAATTCATCGGGAGACTTTCGAGGGTCAACTGTGATTACGCGCCTTCCGCTCGGAGTCGTGGGGAGGGAAGGAACAGTACGCCAATTGTAACTGAAACAAGCATTGAAATCCCCATGTCTCTCAATGTAAATTCGCTTGTCTGTCGGTGATTCGGGCGAGCCAAATTCTCCCCTGTTCACTAAGTCACCATGGGGAGGTGGAAACGACTTCATGTCTAATATGGATAGTATACTAAGGAATCCATTATCCATCATAATTCGGCTTGCCGGAATGTCATCTGAAATTCGTTCTGCCACACTCCCTTTTGCATGTATGCCACCGATGACGCCGTAGCCATTTGGACCAATCCCACTACCTGCGTTCAGTCTTTCGATTGCGATGTCAATTTTGTGTGCGGTGACTCGGTCGCCGATTCCCATTCTTCTAAGAACATCCGCCTTTTGCAGCCGTGAAAATAACGGAGTAAGTAAAATACCTTGGTCCACTAGGCGAGGATTATACATCCTTGTCAGTTGCAGTTCTAACGCCTCTCCTGAAGTACGAACCCAGCTTTGTTCGGGATTCGTTCCTAATACCACCTTAAGATAAGTACGATAGATGATATGATGGAACAAGTCGGAAGGGTTCTCGTCAGGGCACGTTTCAAGGGCTAATGCGAAAGCATCAGCGATTGCCTCTCTTGCTTTCATCTGTTTAGAAGTAATCAAGTTAGTCAGATAGGTTGTTATGCCAGCATACTCCGGTTCCGTGACATTTGGTAACTCGACTGTATGATGGCCCAGAGGGCCGAAGTCAAGGTTCAGAATCATTTGTGTGTCTCGATGAATTCGTCCAATGCCGAACCGAACTCTGACCAAGTGACTTTGAGGGCATCAAGAATGCGTGTAAGGCTTTGAAACGACGGATTCCGTTCTCCGCGTTCAACCCCACCGATATAGGTCCGATGCAAGCTGGATAGTGCGGCGAGTTGTTCCTGTGAAACTCCGCGTTGGTTGCGGAACTTGCGAAGAACGTCCCCTAGTTGCTTACTCCTGGACACTTTTCGTCCCATATTCGATTTTTGAGTCAAAGACGACAATATGGCGACAGACCATAAGTATCATAAGAGGATTGCGATGGCTGTGAAAATGACTTTGGCTTTGGGAAGAGTGTCAGACGGGGCAGTTGTTCGGAGGATTTCATTAGGCAAGAATTGGGGCGTCCAAGCGATGAGGCCCGAAGGTCGCTTAGAGCGTGGAAATTTACCCCATCCAGACACCCGATTTCCGCTGAAAACCGTCCCTTCGAGGGGGTAAAGTTAGACGCTCTTAGAGCGGTTTTCGATCGCACAGACCCTACGAAACGGCCGCCACGGTCGAGCGAAAACCGCTTTTGAGACTATCCGGGATCCGAAATGGTTGATGGTCAATGAATGATGATCAATAAGCGAAACGGCATCCAATGCTAATGCTGGGGAAAGCTCCGGGGATTTCTCAACCATCGGCCATCGGCCACAACTCATTGCCGAGTCAAGGAAATGTTTACGGATAGCCTCTTACTCCCGGTCCCTCGACCGAGGGGCGAGGGCGGTCGGATCGGGGCCCTCCGCCCGGGTCGGCCCCGAGACGGCGGCCGACTCGAAGGTGGCCATCTCGCGGAGGATGTCGGCGGCGGACCCGATCATCGGCAGCGCCAGGGCGGCCCCGGTCCCCTCGCCGAGCCGGAGGCCCAGGGAAAGCAAGGGGTCCAGGCCGAGGGCCCCGAGGACCACGGCGTGGCCAGGCTCGGGGCCGAGGTGGGATCCGACGAAGGACTCGGCCGCCGGGGGGCAGAGCCTCGCGGCGACCAGGCCGGCGACCCCGCTGATCAAGCCGTCCAGGACCACCAGGGCCCGGTGCCGGGCCGCCCCGATCGCCAGGCCGGCCAGCCCGAGGATCTCGAACCCGCCCAGCCGGGCCAGGATCTCCCAGGGATCCCGGTCCGACCCGAGGTGGAGCGCCAGGGCCCGCTCGACCACCCGGACCTTGCGGGCCAGCCTCTCGTCGTCGACGCCGGTCCCCCGGCCGACCACCCGGTCGACCCCGGCGCCGGTCAGAGCGGCGGCGAGAATCGCGGCGGTCGTCGTGTTGCCGATCCCCATCTCGCCCAGGGCGATCACGCGGAACCCCTCCCGGCCCGCCCAGCGGTCGGCCAGATCCAGGCCGACGGCGACGGCGCGGTACGCCTCGGTCCGGGTCATGGCCGGGCCTTCCAGGAGGTTCGACGTCCCGGCCCGGATCGGCCGGCAGAGGTGCCCCTTTAAACCCTCGGGGAGGTGGCGGACGCCGAGGTCGACGACCCGGACCTCGGCTCCGGCCCGGCGAGCCAGGACGTTCACGGCCGCGCCGCCGGCCAGGTAGTTGGCGACCATCTGGCCGGTCACCGCCTGCGGGTAGGCGCTGACGCCGGCCTCGGCCACGCCGTGATCGGCCGCGAAGACCGCCACCAGCGCCGGGTGGCCCATCGGCCGGTCGGTCCGCTGGAGCCCGGCGAGCTGCCGGCCCAGGTCCAGGAGCCGGCCGAGGGCCCCCGGGGGCATCGTCAGGCGGGCCTGGCGATCGGCCGCCCGGCCGGCCCAGTCGGGGTCGGGAGCCTCGACCGACGCGATCGCCCGGGCGATCGCGTCGGGGATCGGGGATGGGCCCACGGTCAGATTGCGATCGGCTTCTGGAGCGACCGGCGGACGCCGACGAACTGGCCGGCATGCATCATCGGGTGGATCCCGCCCATCATGTTCAGGGCATGGCCCACCGTCGGGCAGAATCCGCGGACCTTCTCGGGGGCCGGGGCGTCGAGGTCGGCGTCGGAGAGCGAGTCGAGCACGGCCAGGGACGCGGCCCGCTGGGCCTTCCAGAGGGCGAGGTACTCGTCCCTGGTCTGGAAGTCCTTCGGGTCGTCCGACGAGTGGGTCTCCTTCTCGTGCTTGGCGTCGAACCCCTCGGGAAGGGGCGGGCACGAGCCGGGCTTGATCGCCTCGACGGTGCTCCGCTCGACGGAGATCAGGTGGCCCATCTGCCAGGCGATGTGGTTCATCCCGCCCACTGGGCGGACCCGGAACGCGGCGTCGTCGAGGTCTTCGAGGTACTTGCCGACCGTCATGTCGGCCATTTCGATCGACTGGCGGATCACATCCTTGGCTTGCATCGTTGGGCCTCGTGGATTCGGGTGGGAGAGGACGCGGCCCCGGGCGGCCCGGGGTCGATTTCACGGATATTATGGTGGATGGTCAATGGGTCATGGTTGATGACCGATGGCCGGGTCACCGGGCCGTGGTCGGTGACGGGCCCAATTCGAAGTCGGCGAGGAAGAGCTGGCTCTTCTTGTCGGGGGTCCGGCCGCTGGAGGACCACATCAACTGTTTGCCGTCGGGGGAGAAGGCGGGGAGGCCGTCGAAGCCATCGCGGAAGGTGATCCGCTCCTGCTCGCCGGTGTCGACGTCCATCAGGTAAAGTTCGTAATTCCCGTGGCCCTGGCGGCTGGTGGCGTAGATCATGTGGCGGTTGTCGGGGTGGAAGTAGGGGCACCAGTTGACGAATTCGTTGTCGGTCAGGGCCCGCTCGGCGGTCCCCTCGGGGTTGTTGATGTAGACCTGGAGCAGGTCGTTCCCCTTCCGGTCGCTCCGGTAGAGGATCCGCTTGCCGTCGGGGGAGAAGAACGGGCCGCCGTCGTAGCCCTTGGAGTGGGTGACCCGGTGGGGGTTCTTGCCGTCGGCGTCCATGAGGTAGATCTCGGCGTCGCCGTCGCGGAACGAGGTGAAGACGATTTGCTTGCCGTCGGGCGAGTAGCTCCCCTCGGCGTCGTAGCCCGGGGTCTCGGTCAGCCGGACGAGGTTCGAGCCGTCGGGTCCGGCCTTGAAGATGTCCATATACGGGTCGAAGTCCCACCGATACGACGCGCCCGAGCGGCTGTAGGCGGGCGTCTTCGGGCCCTTCGGCTCGGCCCGGCCCGAGACGACCGCCGGGTCGAGGTGCGAGGAGGCGAAGAGGATCGACTTGCCGTCGGGGTGGTAGTACGAGCAGGTGCACTTGCCCTGGCCGGTGCTGACCCGCTTGGGGACCGCGTCGGCCTTGAGGTCGGCCGCGTAGATCTGGTAGTCGTCCTCGTTGGGCCGGGCGACATGCTCGATCGACTCGGGCGGGTGGGGCACGGCCTGGAAGATGATCCCCCGGCCGTCGGGCCGGAAGTACCCCTCGCCGGCCCGGGCGAAGCCGAAGGTCACCTGGCGGATATTCTTGAGGTGCTTGGCCTCGGCGGCGTCGGCCTCCCGGGTGTCGGGCGGTGCCGGGCGCTGGGCGATCAGGAGGACGGCGAGGGCCAGGTGTCCGAGCATTGCGGTGGGGCTCCGTCTCCGAAGGGTCGTGCCAGGCGCGCCCCGAGCCTTCCCGCCGGGGTCCGCGATGCCTAGTATAGGGCCGTCCCGCGTCCTCGCCAATAACCCCCGGACCCTCCGGGGCGGCCCGACCGGAGGTATCCGCCCGTGAAGATCTACACCAGGACCGGCGACGACGGCACGACCGGGCTGCTCGGGAGCGGCCGGGTGGGCAAGGACGACCCACGGATCGAGTCCTACGGGACCGTCGACGAGCTGAACGCCGTGCTCGGCCTGGCCCGGGCCACCGGCGGGCTGGACCCCGAGGCCGACGCGATGGTGGCCCGGCTCCAGGACGACCTCTTCGCCGTCGGCGCCGCGCTGGCCGACCCCAACCCCGCCGGCCGGTTCCACAACGCGGTCGGCGAGGGGCTGGCCGGTCGGCTCGAAGCCGAGATCGACCGGCTCGAAGCCGGCTTGCCGCCGCTGACCCAGTTCATCCTCCCGGGCGGCTCGCCCGCCGCGGCGCAGCTCCACCTGGCCCGGACCATCTGCCGACGAGCCGAGCGCCTGGTCGTCCGGCTCGGCCACCAGCCGGGGGGCGAGGTCCCCGCCCACCTGGTCGCCTACCTGAACCGGCTCAGCGACTTCCTGTTCGTCCTGGCCCGCGCCGTGAACCACCGCTCGGGCGTGGGCGACGTCCCCTGGACGGGCCTCTGAGATGGACCTGAAGGGCAAGTCCATCCTGATCACCGGGAGCCGCCGGCTGGGCTCGGCGCTGGCGCTGTTCCGGATCCCACGATCAACCTCGGGTCCAATGCCCGGTCGGATCGACCCTCGGGCGAGCCGAACCTCGTCGGCGACGCCTGAGCCCGGCCGCCGCCCCGGCGAATCCTCCCGCTCCCGGCGGAAAGTATGCTGGCGGGAACGCTCATTCACGGAATATATCGGACGACCCTGAGATGGCGACCCAGATCGACGCTTTCCACGTCGGGCGTTAATTCTTTGCGAGTTTACGAAATCTTCCTTGCATTCGGGCGACCGTCGATGCAGAATCCGACAACTGACTTGCTCGCGGGACTCGCTGCTTCGATAATCAGTCATGGCAAGCGGCGGGACGTCGTTCGACATCGAATCCCCAGAACTCCCAACCTCGGCGCCTCCCCGTCCGTATCCCATCCATTCCGGCTCCCCTCCGGAATCCTCCCCCGGCCCCATCCGATCCAGTCCGTTCGGCCTGATCGGATCCTTTCCGACCCTGTCAAATCGGAGTTCCCCTCATGCGGACGCAACGTCCCGGTCGTCGCGGTTTCACGCTGATCGAGCTGCTCGTCGTCATCGCCATCATCGCCGTCCTCATCGCCCTGCTCTTACCCGCCGTGCAGGCCGCCCGCGAGGCCGCCCGCCGCTCCCAATGCGTCAACAACTTGAAGCAGATGGGCCTGGCGGCCATGAACTTCGAGTCGACCAACACGACCCTCCCCCCGAACTGGGGCCCCTATCCCTACAACGGCGGCGGCAGCCGGGTGAACTTCCTCGCCGTGATAATGCCGTTCATCGAGCAGGGGGCCCTCTACAACGCCTGGAATTTCACCGTCGATTCCAACGGCGGCAACAGCCTGGAGGTCAACGAGACGGCCCGGCTCACCCAGGTCAGCGCCTACCTCTGCCCGTCGGATCCCTCGTCGGGGACCTGCGGCGACCCCGGCGGCAGCAACATCCCCTGCGGCAAGGCGAACTACTTCGGGAACATGGGCTTCACGGCCGGCCAGTATTACAGCAGCGGGGTGACGCCGCAGGAGACCAATCCGGCGGTGATCGGCCCGATGATCGTCCAGATCGACGCGGGCCAGCCGCAGTATCTCGACGCGGCCAAGACCCAGCCCAATCCCCAGTACCAGCGACTCTTCGCCTGCACGCTGGCCTCGGTCACCGACGGGACCTCGAACACCGCCCTGTTCGCCGAGACCATCCGTTCCCGCTACGTCGGCTCCCAGAGCACGGCCAACTGGCCGCCGCTGGCCACGGCCAGCTACCTCGACCCGATCCAGTACGGCGGGACCATGACGGCCCCCCTCCAGGTGGTCCCCGCGGTCTGCAAGAGAGTCTCGAGCCGCCTGCTGGCCTACCGCGGGCTCGAGTATTACCGCTTCATCGTCGAGACCACGAACTACGGCCACGTCTACACGCCCAACTCCAAGTTCCCCGACTGCGGGGACGGGACGATCGCCGCCGCCTTCATGGCCGCGCGGAGCTGGCACTCCGGCGGGGTCAACGTCTGCTTCATCGACGGCTCGGTCCACTTCCTCAAGGACACCGTCAACCCCACCCCCTGGGCGGCACTGGGCACCAAGGGCGGCGGCGAAGTCCTCAGCTCCGATCAATATTGATCGGGGCGGCGGGCCGACGGGCCCGGCGACGTGACCGATCGGTAGCCCCCAGGATCCCGGGATCTCCTTCCATGGTTCGACATACGCGCGACGGCTTCGCCCTGACCCTCGTGCTCGGGTCGGCCCTCGGGCTCGCGTCCGGCTGCGGCTCGAATTCCGCGGTCGTCACCGAGCCCAAGGCCAAGGCCGAGCGGGTCCAGGAGAGTTCACTCGCCCAGCTGGGCGACCTGCTCCGCCTCCATAAGGAAAATTCGGGCGGGACCCCCGCGAAGGCCGACCTGGCGAAGTTCGAGAGGGCCTACCCGCTCGCCTACGGCAAGCTCAAGAGCGGGGAGATCGTCCTGCTTCCCGGCGCCTCGCTCCAGGAAGGCGTCGCGGACAAGGTCCTCGCCTACGAGAAGAAGGCCCCGGAGTCCGGCGGTCACGTCCTGATGCAGGACGGGACGACCATCAAGAAGATGACGCCCGAGGAGTTCAAGGCCGCCCCGAAGGCCGGCTGAGGCCCGGGGCCTGACTCCCCCTCCGACCCCACCCCGCCGGGACCCCGGGTCGCCCGGTGGATCGCCGGCCAGTCCCGCCGAAGCCGGTCGACCGCGCCGCCCCCGGCGCGGTCGACCGGGGTCCGTCGGCGAACCCCGGCCGGCCCGGCCCGCGTTGGATTTTTGACGACCGGCCTGGATTGTGCGATGATCCCCGGCCGGGACCGGGGATCGGGGGCCATCGTGCATGAATCGGCGTCGGAAGATCATCGAGGCGCTGCGGTCCTCGATCTGGCGGGATTTTTTCCTCTCCAAACTCGTGGCCTGGAACCGGAACCAGGTGGCCCGGGTGGCCGCCGCGGTCGTGGTGACCTGGGTGGTTGGCGCCGTGGCGCTGCACCTGGCCGAGGCCGACAACCCCGACTTCGCCAGCTGGGGCGACTCGCTCTGGGGCGTCTGGGTCCTGCTCTTCAGCGGCCTGGAGAAAGCCCCGGCCACGACCGCCGGCCGGATCATCGCCATGATCCTGCTGGTCCTGGGCGTCGGGCTGGCCGGCCTGTTCACCGCGAGCGTGGCCTCCCTGCTGATCGAGCGCTACCTCCGGAGGCGTGACGTGTCGACGTTCGAGATGGCCGACCACCTGGTCCTGTGCAACTGGGCCCCGCGCGGGTTGGAATGGATCCGCGAGGTCCACGCCAAGATCATCACCGAGAAGCGCCCCGTCGTCATCATCCACGACGACACCGACGAGATCGAGCTGCCCGACAAGCAGGACGAGGCCGCCTTCAGCGACGTCTACATCGTCAAGGGCGACCCGACCAGCGAGGTCGTCCTCCGCCGGGCCAAGGTCCCCAAGGCCTATTCCGTCGTCGTCCTCACCGACGACCGCGAGGGGAAGCACGCCGACGGCAAAAGCATTCTCACCTGCATCGCCATCCGGAACATCTGCAAGGGCGAGAAGCAGCCCAACGTCGCTGCTGAATGCCGGAATTCCAACAACCGCCACCACCTCAAAAAGGCGGGGGCCGACGAGATCATCTCCTCCGACGAACTGGGCCTCCGCCTCCTCGCCCGGACCGCCCTGTTCCACGGGATGACCCGCGTCTATCAGGAACTCCTGACCGTCGGCCGCGACGCCAACGAGATGTTCCTGCTGCCCGCCCCCGAGGGGGTCATCGGCAAGGACTTCGTCGAGCTGATCGGGATGTTCGCCCGCTACCGGAGCGACCGCCGGTCCTGCCTCCTGATCGGGATCCAGCGCGGCGAAGAGATGATGCTCAACCCGATCGGCGACGAAGCCGGACCGCTCCAGCCCGAGGACCAGCTCATCCTCCTGAGCCGGGTCTATCTCGACCCCTCCCAGCCCCTCCCCACCGTCCCCCCCGTCGCCCCCCCGGTCGCGGAGACCTGAAGGGGCGACGGCAAACGGATCGGTCGGATCAAGCGGCCTCAACGTTGACCGACTCGGACAGGGCCGTCAGCGCCTTGTCGGTGGCCCCTTCCTCGTCCAGGGTCTGCTGGAGGAGCGTGGCCGCCTGGGACTCGTCGAGGAGCCTGGCGTAGGTCCGGACGGTCCCGTAGCCGGCGATCTCGTAGTGCTCGACCCGCTGGGCCGCGGCGATCAGGCCGGCGTCGAGGACGGCGGGCTCGATGTCCTCTTCCATCAGCTCCTTGCCCTCCTCGACCAGGCCCGCCATGGCCTTGCAGGTCTTGCCGGTCCCCTTCTTGCCCTGGGCCTCGAAGATCGTCTCCAGCCGCCCGACCTGCCCCTTGGTCTCTTCCAGGTGCTTCAGAAAGGCGGCCTTGAGTTCGGGCGAGGTCGCTTTCTTGGCCATCTTCGGCAGGGCCTTGAGGATCTGCTTCTCGGCGCTGTAGAGGTCGCGCAGCTCCTTGATGTAGAGCTTCCGCAGCGAGTCGATCTTCACGGCTTGGGTCCCTTTCCGGGTCCGGTGATGAGTGGGTCTCGATCCGACGGGGGTTGCCCTGCAAACCCCGTTCCCAGATCGATGCCGATCACCGACGCCATCGGCCCTGGTCCCCCGACGCCCCCCGGGCCACGCCCGCCGGCCTGTCGGCCCGGGCCGGATCCGCCGCCGGGACCCCCGGCCGGACCGGCCCCATCCAGGTCGCCAGGACCTCGCGCGAGGCCACCTGGCCGGGGACCATCGGCCGGACGTCGAGCGCCTTCAACAGCACCAGCAGCCCCCCGCCGACCAGGTTGGCCGCCACCAGGGCCCCGGCCAGCAGAGCCGAAAGCCGATCCTCACCGGATCCATTCGCCCCGACCCGGTCATCGTCTGGTCCCATGATCCGACCTCCCTCGGAGCAGAGGCGTCCCCTCGCGACCGCCCGGGCGATCGCGGCGAGGTCGAGCCCGAACCCGCATCCGGAGGGACCCGACCCTATCGGATCATCGGCCTGGCGGACGTCGATGTTGAGCCGATGCCGGCCGAGAACCAGGCCCCGCCGGCCCAGGCCCGGCGACCCCGAGAGTCGCCCCGGTCGCCCGGAAGAGGGTCGGTGAGGGACGGGCCTCGCTCAGCGGGTCGAGAACTTGTAGATCGTCGTCTGGGTATACGTCTGGCCCGGCCGGAGGATGGTCGAGGGGAAGTTGGCGTGGTGGACGGAGTCGGGGAAGTGCTGGGCCTCCAGGCAGAGCCCCTGATGCTGCTTGTAGACCACGCCCCCCTTGCCTTTGAGCGAGCCGTCGAGGAAGTTGCCCGAGTAGAACTGGAGGCCCGGCTCGGTGGTGAAGACCTCCATCACCCGGCCGGTGGTGGGCTCGGTGACCCGGGCGGCGGGGTGAATCAGCTTCGCGGCGGGGTCCAGGACGTAGTTATGGTCGTAGCCGCCGGGGTCGCCCTTGAGCTGGTCGATCCGGTCGCCGATGGGGGTCGACGTGGTAAAGTCCAGCGGGGTTCCCTTGACGGGTCCGATGGCGCCGGTGGGAATCATCCCGTCGTCGCCGGGGGTGTAGCCGGCGGCGGCCAGCATCAGCTCGTGGCCCAGGATCGAGCCGGAGGCCGGGCCGGCGAGGTTGAAATAGGTGTGGTGGGTCAGGTTGACCGGCGTGGCCTTGTCGGTGGTGGCCCGGTAGTCGATCTTCAGGGCATCGTCGGCGGTCACGGTGTAGGTCACGGCGACGGCCAGGTTGCCGGGGAACCCTTCCTCGCCGTCCTTGCTCAGGTAGGAGAACCTCACGGCCGGGCCGGCGGGCCCGGAGGCGTCCTCGGCCTTCCAGAGGACCTTGTCGAACCCCTTCAGGCCGCCGTGGAGGGTGTTGGGCCCGTTGTTGGCGGCCAGGGTGTAATCCTTGCCGTCGAGCGAGAACCTGGCCCCGCCGACCCGGTTGGCGACCCGGCCCACGGTCGAGCCGAAGTACGGGTGGCGGGGCAGGTAGCCTTCGAGGGTGTCGAAGCCCAGGACCACATCGGCCGACTTGCCCGAGCGGTCGGGCACGTCCAGCTCGGTGAGGATCGCGCCATAGGTCATCACCTTGGCCGTGACCCGGCCGTTGCCCAGCACGAAGAGATCGACCGGCGTGCCGTCCGGCGTCTTCCCGAAGTCCATCCGCTCGACTCTCCCCCGGCCATCGGCCTTTTCCCGCGCCCCCGCCTCGGCCCGAGGCGGGTGGGCCAGGCAGAACGAGGCGGCGACGGCCAGCAAAGCGACCCCTGTCTTCATCGGTCGAAACCCCGTGATCGATGGCCCGGCGGCCCCGACCGGGATCGGTCGACGACGGGCCGCACCTCGGATTCGGACGCGCCGGATCGGGCCCTTGTAGCCCGAGGGTGGCGCCCCGGTCAAGCCGCTGGTCCGGTCTGCCCGAAAAGTCCGGGGGATCGGAGTCTCACCGGATCATCTTGGGGCTCACGCCGCCCGACTCCGACCTACGAGAATCGCTCCGGCTCAAGTGAGGACCGGGCCACCAGGAAATTCGGTCAGACCAGGGAGTGGGATCCGGGATCCGCCTTCCCTTTTTCCGGGATCTCATTAGGATCGCCGTGCCCGATCCCGCGCTCCGGATCACACCGGGATGCGGCGGCCAGAAGGTCCCATCCGATCCTCAACCGCGGAGCGCACCCGTCATGGACGACCAAACCCCAGCTCCCGACCACGCCCCCGACCCCGCTCCCAAGCGGCGTCGCCACCTCCTGCTCAAGGCATTCGTCTTCCTGGTCCTCCCGGCGATCGCGCTGGCGGTGGCTCTGCCCTGGCTGCTCGGGACGTCCCCGGGCCGGGCCTGGGTGGTCGGTCGGGGCAACGCCAGGCTCGCCCCGGGCTCGATCCAGTTGGAGGAGCTGTCGCTTTCCTGGACCCGGCCGATCTGGCTGTCGGGCGTGAAGCTCCGCGACTCCAAGGGCAAGGTCGTCCTGGCCGCCAAGGACATCCGGCTCGACCGGGGGATCCTGGGCCTGCTCCGCTCGCGGCCGGATTACGGGACGATCACCGTCGATGGAGTGACCGCCGACGTCGAGCGCCGGGCCGACGGCTCGATCGACGTCGTGGAGGCGCTGGGATCGGTCCTGAAGTCAGCCAAGCCGCCCAAGCCCGGCGACCCGGACCCGGCCGTGGTGGTGGCCATCCACGGGGGGACGCTCCGACTGGCGAGCCCGGAGCTGGCCACGCCGATGACGGCATCGGCGGTGGAGGGGACGCTGACGATCGTCCCGGGCAAGCCGCTGGAGGCCGCCGCGACGCTGGGCGAGGTGGGGCGGACCCTGGAACTCCACGCCACGGTCGACCACCGGGCCCCGGCCGGGTCGACCGGCGACCTGGAAGTGACCGTGGCCGGCAAGGGTTGGCCGATCCACCTCCGGAAGTCCGGGTTGGAGGCTTCCGGGCGGTTCGACGGGACCATCGAGGCGAAGCGGGACCGGGGTCGATGGTCGGCCCGGGGGGACACGGCCCTGCTGGGCGTCGAGGCGACGGGTCCGGCCCTGGCGGGCGACCGCCTGTCCCTGGACCGGCTGGTCGCGGCCTGCGAGGCGGGCCAGACCGCGACCGGCTGGTCGATCCTCAAGCTGAAACTGACCAGCCCCGTCGCCTCGCTCTCGGGGAGCGGGACCTGGCCGGCCTCGGAGGGGGCCCGGCTCGCCGGCCGGGTCGACCTGGCCGCCCTGGCCAGGATGATGCCCCGGGCGATGCGGCTCAGGGACGGGCTGACCCTGGACAAGGGGACGGCCACCTTCCGGGCCGAGGTCAGCTCCGCCGCCGGCGCGGAGCGGTTGGTGATCTCGGCGAGCCTGGATGACCTGGCCGCCTCCGAGGGGGGTCGCCCGCTCGGGCTCCGCGAGCCGGCCCACCTGACTGCGTCGGCGGTCCGGTCCTCGGGCAAGATCACCGTGGAATCGCTGGTGATGAAGGCGGCCGGGGTCGACGTGACGGCCTCGGGCGACCTCGTCGCCGGGGTCAAGCTCCGGGGGACGGTCGACCTGGCCGCGCTCGACGCCCAGGCCCGCGAGTGGCTCGACCTCGGGGCGGTCGCCGCTTCGGGCCAGGCCCGGCTGGCGGCCGACTATCGCCACGTCGGCGAGAACTACAAGGCCCGGTTCGCCGCCGAGTTCAAGGATCTGAAGGTCGCCGGCCTGACCGCCGAGCCGATCGCCCGCGAGATCGGCCGGGTCGACGCCTCGGCCATCGGCCCCCGATCCGACGACGGGCTACCCGTCGGCTGGCGCGAGGGGCAGCTCGACCTGAAGGCGGGCGACCTGAAGGTCGACCTGACCGCGACCCACGAGGCCGGGGACGTCGTGGTCCTGGGGGCGGTCGGGCTCGACCTCGCCTCCCCCACGCCGGGGCGGGCCCAGGTCAAGGCGTCGGTCGCGATCAAGGGCCGGGTTTTCGAGGCCGACGAGATCCTCGCCGGGTTCATCCCGACCGACCCCGAGGCGGCCCTGGGGACGTTCAAGATGGCGGCCCGGGGTCGGCTCGACCTGGCCTCCGGCGAGGCCCTGCTCACCCCACTCCCGGGCGTCCCCGCGGGGGCCATCGGGCTGATGGCCGAGGGGATCAAGGTCTCCGGGCTGGGGCGGGCCGGGCTCCCGCTCCGAGTCGACGCGGCGCTGCTGGGCGACCTCGCCGGGCTCGACCGGATGCTGGCGGCGTGGTCGGGATCGCCCTCCAAGGGGCTGGGCGGGAGCTGGGGGTCGCACCTCCAGATCACCCGGTCGGCCGCCGGCCGGGTCGACGCCGTGGGCCGGATCGACACGCCCAACGTGACCGCGCCGGGGCTCCGGGGGCCGGTCACGCTGGCCTGGAACGGGGGATACCTGCCCGAGAAGGATCAGGTCGAGATCCTCGCCGCGACCCTCTCGACCGCCTACGGCCGGGCGAGAGTGGCCGGCAACCTGTACGAGGTCAAGGCCCGGCGGATCTGCGACCTGACGGCCACGCTCGACCCGCGCTGGGAGACGATCGACCCGATCCTGGCCGCGTCGGTTGAGCCCAACGCCCGGCTCCGCGCCAGTTTCCGGCCGATCCACTGGCAGGGTGTCCTGAAGGCCGACTCGACGGCGCGGCTCCTGACGCAGCAGGTGGCCGAGATCGCGCTGGACCTGAGTTCGGCGCAGGCGTTCGGGGTGACGATCGGGCCGGCGCCGGTGGTCCTGCACCTGTCCGGCGGCGGGGCGAGCTTCGACCCGATCCAGACCACGGCCAACGGCGGGCCGCTCACCATCCACGCCAACCTGGCGCTGGACGACGCCGAGGGGGTCTGGCTCCGGCTCCTGCCGGGGACCAGGATCGACGGGGCGGAGATCAACGACGCGGTGTCCAGCTCGGTCCTGGCGTTCGTGGCCCCGGTCCTCTCGGAGGCGACGCACGTCAACGGCAAGGTGTCCGTCGTCCTGAGCCGGGCGATGCTGCCGATCACCGCCAAGGGCTCGGCGGTGATCGACGGGCAGGTGACCTTCCAGGACGTCCAGTTCCTCGCCGGGCCGCTGGGGGCGCAGGTCGCGTCGCTGGTCGGCCAGCCTTCGCCGAAGCTGGTCCTCCACCAGCCGATGCAGCTCCAGGTGGCCGACGGCCGGGTCAAGCAGAGCGGCCTGTCGATCCCGATCCCCGGGGGCGTCAAGGTGGACCTGGACGGCTCGGTCGGCTTCGACAAGACGCTGGACCTCCGGGCCTCGGTTCCGCTCTCGGCCCGGATGCTGGCGCTCGACCCGAAGTTCGAGAGCTTCGTCGGTGGGACCAAGCTGTCGATCCCGATCCGGGGGACGATGGCCCACCCGGCCATCGACGCCCGGGCGATGCAGACCGGACTCCGCGAGGCCGCCAGGACCGCCGGCGAACGCGGGCTGGCCGCCCAGGCGGAGGGGCTGCTCAACCGCGTGGCCGGCCCGAACCCGACCGCCGGCGAGCCCAAGGGCAAGCCCGGCCGGGGCGATGCGCTCGGCGAGCTGGAGGGCCTGGGCCGCGACCTGCTCCAAAGGAAGAAGCCCTGAGCCGGGTCCGGGCCCTTGAGGACGCCCCACCGCCCGGCCATGATCGGGGCCGCTTTCACGCCGGGCGGCGTCCCAGAGGCGATCCGGAAACAGTTCCTTGACCAGGCAATGAGTGATGGCCAATGGACGATGGGTGATGGGTGATGGGTGAATGGCACTGACGGAGCCGTAACTCTTTCCATCGGCGGGGGATGTACAGGAGGGCCCTCCTCGCCTCCAATCGAGGGTATCTCACCACCTTCGACTG
>JAABUJ010001337.1_pt1 | contig 37187 bp, 31 predicted proteins | sample 5559131 | NCBI WGS metagenome assembly JAABUJ01 (sample SAMN10711875, study PRJNA513366) | rock metagenome | isolation source: Antarctica rocks | place: Antarctica: Victoria Land, Mt New Zealand nord | collected 2016-01-07 | reverse complement strand
ACAGAGGATTGGTCGACCGAACGCCGGTATATGGACGCCGATCTACTCGCGCCGCTGGTTACCGAAACGTTGACCGCTTCAGTACCTAAGCGTTGACGAAATTACACTCGTCCGTGGACGCAGCCTCCTAAAGCGATAAGTGAACCCCCGATGGAGACAATAAACGCGGTTAGAGTGGAAAGAGTTACACCTTTGTAGTACGAGTCAATTTTCTTTGCAACTACGAACGGCAGAGCGGTTCGCTTCGGCCCGGTAGCCGAGAAAAAGCTCGCCACCCGGTTCGAACTGCGCCGACTCCACCGTTGTGCTTCTATCTTTTAAAACTAGGCTGGTCTTGCATTTGTGCGCGACGAGTTGCAACGGTTTAGCTACGAAGCGTGTTGTTCAAATAGAGCAAGCTGTTCACTGCTGGTGATTCACGCAAGGCCCTATCCAAGCAGAGTCGGCTAATGCGATCGAAGCTCGGACGATGCGACACCCCAAAAGCGTGGGGATTCGACTCGTTAGGGAAAGTTTAGGATGAAGGGACACATCGAGCGCGGGAGAGTCGATGGCACGTGGTATATCCGTGTCGAAGCTTCGCGCGGCCCAGGGGGCAAACGTCGGCAACTGCGCCAAACGGTTCGGGGCACAAAAGCCGAAGCGCAGCGCCGTCTTCGCGCTTTGCTCGGAGAAGTCGAGGGTGGCTGTCACGGCGACTGCGCTCGGCTCACCGTTACTGAGGTTGCGGAGCGGTGGCTGGCGACGACGGAACATCGAGTAGGCGCGCGGACTTATGCTGGTTACGCGGCGCATGTTAAGCTCCACATAGTTCCTAGCCTAGGCCCACACCGACTTCAGAACCTGGGGCCACTCCACATCGAGACCGCGCTTGCGGACTGGGCGAAATGCGGCCGTCGCGACGGTAAGAACGGCCAGCTTTCACAGCGGACGGTCGCCCATCTATTTAACACCCTTCGAACACTTTGCAAGTGGGCAATGCGCTCCGGGCTACTAGTACGCAACCCGCTTGATGGCGTACAGGCGCCGCGTGTTGAGCGTAAGGAGATGCGAGCCCTTGGTGCGAGCGAGATCGCCCAGCTTGTCGCCGCTACTGGCGGAACGGACGTGGAGTTTCCTGTCGCCGTTGCGGTTGGAACCGGTCTGCGGCGCGGCGAACTTCTTGCCCTCAAGTGGTCGGATGTTGACTTCGAAACCAGCCGACTGTCTGTCCGCCGATCTGTCGAAACGGTTGGCGGCGTAACCCGAACGAAACCTCCCAAAACCGCAAGCAGCGCCCGAACCATCTCTCTTCCGGCCTTCGTCGTAGCCGCCCTAAAACGGTGCCAGGAGAACCAGAACGACCGACGGGACCGCCTCGGGCTCGGCACTTTAAGGGATGACGCGTGGGTGTTTACAAGGGGCGATGACACCGCGTGGGAGCCCGGAGCATTCTCGCTGGCCTTCGCGCGACTCGTGAAACGCAAAAAGCTGCCGCACGTTCGTTTCCACGATCTTCGGCACTCCTTCGGGACGCTGGCCGTCGCCTGCGGAGTAGACCTCAAAACTGTCTCCAGCGCCTTGGGCCACTCCGCAATCTCGACCACGGCTAATATTTACCTGCACGCCGTTGATAGTCTTCAGCGCGATGCGGCGTGCCGTATCGATGCCATGCTGGGGGTTGCAGTCGGTGACGCTCTTGCGGCGAGCGGGGAGCGCGCTTCTGCTGGTCTCTTACGGTCGTCGGTGCCACAACGGTGCCACGCGACAGCTTTAGCAACGAACCAAGCCCGTGGGTACGGGCTTCAAGACATAGCGCCAACGGGAGTCGAACCCGTCTCTCAGCCTTGAAAGGGCCGCGTCCTAACCGATAGACTATGGCGCCGCGAGTGGGCCCGGCTGGATTCGAACCAGCGCGCAACCAGTTATGAGCCGGCCGCTCTACCGCTGAGCTACAGGCCCACGGGTTGCGGCTTTTGCGCGGCGGCAGACGGCGAACCTGCCGGAGCCTGCATGGGGCGGAAAGCCGTTAAGCCGGGATAGCGAGCCGCCGAACCGAGTTCGAGTTCGATTGCCATAAGGCGGTTGTACTTCTCGACCCGCTCGCTGCGGGAAAGGGAGCCGGTCTTGATCTGCCCGGCGCCGGTCGCGACCGACAAGTCGGCGATCGTCGTGTCGCCCGTTTCACCCGAACGGTGCGAGATCACGCAGCGATATCCGGCCTTGTGCGCCATCTCGATGGCGTCGAGCGTTTCCGTGAGCGTGCCGATCTGGTTGACCTTGATCAGAATCGCGTTGGCGATGCCTTCGGCGATGCCGCGCGCGAGCCGCTGAGTGTTGGTGACGAAGATATCGTCGCCGACGAGCTGCACGCGACGACCGAGCCGCTCGGTCAGCGCGCGCCACGTCTCCCAATCGTCTTCGGCGCAGCCGTCTTCGATCGATATCACCGGAAACGAGGCGGAGATCCGCTCGTACAGATCCACCATCTCGGCGCCGGTAAACGCTCGCTCCGGCGTATCGGGATAGTACGAACCGTCGCGGTAGAACTCGGTCGCCGCGGCATCGAGCGCAAGCGCGATGTCGCGGCCCGGTTCGTACCCGGCCGCACGAATTGCATCCATCAAGAGCTGGAGCGCGCCCTCGAGCGTGTCGAGCGGCGGCGCGTAACCGCCTTCATCTCCGACGAGCGTCGGCAGACCACGATCGTGCAGAAGCTTCCCGAGTGCGTGAAACGTTTCCGCGCCGTACCGCACCGCTTCGGCAAACGATGGTGCGCCGACCGGCACGATCATGCACTCTTGAAATTGCAATGCGCCTGCAGCGTGCTTGCCGCCGTTGATCACGTTCATCATCGGAACGGGAAGCGTGCTCGCCGACGGACCGCCGAGATAACGATACAGTGGTAGCCCAAGGCTAGCAGCGGCCGCGCGCGCCGTCGCAAGCGAAATGCCCAACAGCGCATTGGCGCCGCAGTTCGCTTTATTCGGCGAGCCGTCCAGTTCGATGAGCTTATCATCGATTTCGCGCTGCGCCGTCGCATCGAGACCTTCAAGCGCCGAACCGAGCACGTCGTTGACCGCCTCAACGGCTTTGCGCACGCCCTTCCCACCGTAACGGTGGTTGTCGCCGTCGCGCCGTTCGACTGCTTCGTACGCACCGGTCGATGCGCCGGAGGGAACCATCGCCTCCTCGACCGCACCGAACGTCGTGGCAACCGACACGGCCACCGTCGGATTTCCGCGCGAATCCAAAACCTCACGCGCGACAACGCCTTCGATGAGCGGGCGGCCGCCGCCGCGTAACGATTCGATCACGGCCGCGCGTGTTCTGGGATGGGCCGCAATGTTCCCCGTTGAAGTGAGCGCGATACAGGGAGTAGCGAATGTCGTTCATGGACGAATTGGGGAAGGCCGCCGAAGGTCTCGGTAACGCAGACCCGCAGCAAACGGCCGATGCTGCAAGTGATACGGTGGCGAAAAGCGACCCGAGCGAACTCGCCGACCACATGACGCAGAGCGTCGGCACTATGGACGGCGGCACGCTTTCCAAGCTCGGCGGCGAGCTACTTCAGGCCTTTAACAATAAGGGCGGCGGAGCCCCCGATGCGAGCGGCGCAGCCGAGGCGGCCGGTGTTTCGCAGAATGCCGTCGCGAGCGGCGAACCTGGCGCGGTCGGCGCACTGCTTCAGTACGCGAAGGCCCATCCCGATGTGCTGAAGTCCGCGGCGGGCGTCTTTTTGCAAAAGAACCCGAGCGCCATTAGTTCGCTCGCGCCCGGATTGCTGCAAGGCATCATGGGACGTCTGGGCGGCGGCGCCTCAGGCTGAAACGAGCCAGCGCTCCATATCGTTGACCGGCGTCAAACATTCGCGGGGCTCGAACCAAAGCGCAATTTCGCGTTGTGCGCTCTCGGGGGAATCACTGCCGTGCACAAGATTGCGGCCGATCGTTTGACCGTAATCGCCACGGATGGATCCGGGGGCCGCTTTGATCGGATTCGTCGCACCGATCGACGCGCGAGCGCCCTCGATTGCGTCCGAACCTTCGACGACGAGCGCGACGACAGGCGCTCCGGTCAGATACTGTACGAGACCCGCGAAGAACGGCTTCCCTTCATGTTCGGCATAGTGGCGTTTCGCCAGGGCTTCATCGGCCTTCACGAGCTTCATTGCCACGAGCGTGTAACCGCGGCGCTCGAACCGCGAGAGAATCTCGCCGACGAGCCCGCGTGCGACCGCGTCGCCCTTGCACAAAACCAACGTCCGTTCAATTGCCATACGGTTGGGAGAAGTCGTGTTCCGGCTGCGCTTTTCCTCGCACACCGATAGCACCAACGACGATGCGGCGGCGTTGCTCGGCACGACCGGCAGCGAAGGTCTGGTTTTACAGACCGACTATCAAGCCGAGGGACGCGCGCGGCGTGGCCGCGCGTGGATCGCCCCGCCCGCAAGCGCGTTGCTGTTCACGGCGATCCTGCCCGAACCCGTATCCACGGACGGTCTCTGGTGCGTGACGTTCTGGACGGCGCTCGGCGTTGCAGCAGGCATCGAGCGTGCGACCGGCTTGAAGCCGGCGTTGCAATGGCCGAACGACCTGCTGCTCGACGGACATAAGTGCTGCGGTATCCTGTGCGTCTCTCGCATTGCCGGAGCCCAGGCGTGGGTCGGCTGCGGCGTCGGATTAAACGTGCGGCGTCCGCTCGATGACGCGAGCCTCGCTGCGATCCAACCGCCGCCCGCGTTCCTTTCCGACCGCGTGGCCGATGTGGACCGCACGATGGTCCTGGAGGCGATCCTGTCCGAACTATGGACGTCGCGTTATCTTCTCGATGATCCATCGAGCGTCGCTCGCGGTTGGGAGCGGCGCGCGCAGCTTGCCGGGACGCCCTACCACCTGCTGCTCGATGCGGAAAATCAAACGCTGACCGGCATCGCGCGACGCTTGGAGAACGATGGCTCGCTCATCATCGCGTGCGACGGTATCGAACAGCATGTTCAGCTTGCAGACGCGCGCGTCGTGCGCGACCTTACGGCGTAGCGTAATCTTGCTATGTACGATTGACGCGGATGCGCTTTTCGCAATGCTCACAAAAGTGCGAGAGCTTGTTGTCGGTATCGTAGATCGAGTTTGAGAAATACATCGCGCAGCGCGCGTTGAAGCAGTGTTTGAGGCCGAAGGCATGACCGAGGTTGTGAACGGCCTCTTTGAGCGTCCGTTGGAACAGGACGTTGCCGTCGGCGCGTTCGCCGTAATACTCGTTACGCAGGCGGTGCAGCGATACGACCGCGACGCGCTGCTCCTCGCTTGCATCACCGAAGATGAACTGATGTGAAGTCTTGTAGAGATCGTAATCCGTGATTGCGAGGCGGATCACGTCGACGCCGGCGGCCGAAACCGTGACCCGGGCCACCAGCGTGTTCAAGAACATCTGCTTGCGCACGCTGTTGAGCGACGTGCGCGGTACGCGGGCCGTCCGTTCGAGCCGGCAAGCGTGCAGAAACCGTTCCTCGAGGCAAAGCGCCAGACGTTCCAAGAAGCCGACGTCCATCGCATTGACCGGGACGATGCTGATCTGCCCCACGGGCTGCATACTTAGCGCCGCAGCGAACGGAACCTTGTGCAGCGATACGCACGTGCGCCCACGAACGGGAGCGCATGATCGTGGGTATCGGTACGGATCTCGCGGAAGTCGAGCGATACCGTTTCGACCAAACGCGTTTAGCTTGGTTCGCACGCAAAGTATACACGGAGGAAGAAATGCGCTACGCCCTGCGCAAACGGTCTTGGCCCGAGCGCCTTGCCGGCTTCTTCGCCGCCAAAGAAGCGGCCCGCAAAGCCTTCGGCCATGCGATTCCGTGGCGCCGCGTCGGCGTCGTTCACGAGCCGAGCGGAAAACCCGGGCTCGAGTTCTTTGACGACTACGCCTCCCTGCCGGGCTTGCGCGGCGTCAGCCGAATCCACCTTTCCATCACGCACACCGCGTCGATGGCTTGCGCCGTCGTCGTGCTCGAAGACGAGCGATGCGCGTAGTTACAGGCGAGCAGATGCGCGTTGCGGATGCGGCCGGTGTCGCGCAGCGAGGCGACGTCGCGCTCATGCGTGCAGCGGGCGACGCGATTGCCGAAGCGGTGCGAGTCCTGTCACCCCGCGCGCGGCGGCTCGTGGCGTTCGCGGGACCGGGGAATAACGGCGGCGACGCATACGCGGCATTCGCAAGCGACTCCGAGCGTGCGTCGGACTGCGAGCGAATCGTCTATGCAATACCGGCGCCTTCACCGAGCGCGGCGCGGCGGGACGCCGAAAGCCGAGCCGGTGAGGCGGGGATCATCACACGTCCGTTTCCGCAGGACCCGGCGCAAGCGCGCAGCGCAGTCGACGGCGCCGATCTTGCACTCGACGCCATGCTCGGTACGGGCGCTCGTTCCGACTTACCGGCGCCATTACGCACAGTCGTGGATGTGCTGGCAGATTGCGAGGTCCCGGTGCTCGCCGTCGACATTCCGACCGGCATCGATGCGACCAGCGGCGCCGTCGCCGTAGCCGCCGTGCGCGCCATGGCTACCGTGACGCTCGGCGCACCAAAACTCGGGCTTCTCCTCGAACCGGCGCGCAGGTACGCGGGTGACATCTTCGTCGGCGCTCTCGGACTCGATGCGGCGCTCGCGCGCAGCGACGGCATGGCGTTTGCGGCACTGGACGCAGCCGAATTCTTGGCGCTCTTGCCGCGACGCGGTGAAGAATCCGACAAACGCGAAGCGGGCGCCCCGCTCATCGTCGCGGGTAGCGAACAATTCCCCGGCGCAGCGGTGCTGTGCGCACACGGCGCGGCGCGCGCAGGCGCCGGGTACGTGACGGTCGCATCGAGCGCGAACGCCGCACCGGCGCTGCGTGCGCATCTCGTCGAGCAAGTCGTCGTCACCTTCGACGAGTCCGACGTCGAGCGCGCGATCGACGATCTACTCGAGATCACGAAACGGTCGAACGCCGTCGCCTTGGGACCGGGCCTCGCGCTCTCCGATGCGACCGGCGCAATCGTGCGCGGCTTCATCGAACGGCTCGACCGGCCGTTCGTAGCCGACGCGAGTGCGCTGTTCCATCTCGGCAAGCACCTCGACATCTTGCGCGGCAAACGCTGCGTGCTGACGCCGCACGCGAGCGAGTTCGCGCGCTTGTCGGGCGAAGGCTCGATCGCGCCGGACGCGCGCGTCGCTCGGCTACGTTCGTTCGTCGCACGAACCAAGATCACGACGCTGCTCAAAGGCAGCGCGACCTTGATCGACGACGGCAGCACGATGCACGTCAACGTGACCGGTTCGAGCGCGCTTGCGACCGCGGGCACGGGCGACGTGTTGACTGGTATCATCGCAACGTTGCTTGCGCAGGGTTTAGGGCCCGTCGATGCGGCGCGGGCCGGAGCCTACTGGCACGGTCTTGCGGGGCGGCATGCCGCGCATCAGCGGACGGTCGGCGTGGTGGCAGGTGACGTGGCCGAAGCACTCGGTCCCGCGCTCCCGCAAGCGCCGCCGCGATACGACCACCTGATCCGCCTAACGTAGCGACGCGGCTCGTATTTCCGCCCGTGAGTCTGCTTTTAAGACTCGAGCAGACCGCGCAATCCCGCTTCATCGACGATCGGAACGCCCAAGCTTCGTGCCTTCGCGACTTTCGAGCCGGGCTCATCACCGGCAACGACGTAGTTCGTCTTCGTGCTGACGGCCGAGGCCACTTTTCCGCCTGCGGCGACGATCGCTGCGCCCGCTTCTTCGCGCGAAAGATTCGGCAGCGTTCCCGTTAAGACGAACGTCTTTCCGAGGAGCGCGCCCTGCGGTTCTTTGGGCCGCAGCGGCGCCGTCAGGTCGACGCCGCGCGCGCGCAAACGTTCGATAACGTCGCGATTTTGCGGTTGTGAAAAGAAGAACGCAACGCTCTCGGCGATTTGCGGCCCGATGCCTTCCGTCGTTGCAAGCGCTTCCTGCGTGGCGGCCCCCAGCGCCTCGACGCTTCCGAATGCGGCCGCGAGCAACGCTGCGTTCTGGCCGCCGACATAGCGAATGCCGAGCGCAGCGAGCACGCGTCCCAGACCCCGGCTCTTCGACGCTTCCACTTCGCGCAGCACGTTGCGGGCCGAGCGTTCGCCCATGCGCGGGAGCGCCAATAGCGCCGCGTCATCGACCGCATAAAGATCGGCAACGTCGCGGCACGCTCCCGATTCGACGAGCGCAGCCGCAAGCGCATCGCCGATTCCCTCAATGTCCATTGCGCCACGCGAACACCAGTGACGCAAACGCTCCCGCAGTTGCGCGGGACACGCCACGTTGGTGCAGTAGGCGAACACGTCATCGGGCGGATGGTCGACGCGCGAGCCGCATACCGGACAGCGCTCCGGAAGCCGGTACGCAACGGCCTGGGGCGGCCGCAGTTCGAGCACCGGACCGACGACGTAAGGAATGACGTCGCCCGCGCGGTGCACGATGACGGTGTCGCCGGCCCGGATGTCTTTGCGAAGGATGTCCGCCTCATTGTGCAGCGTCGCCATTTTGACGGTGACGCCGCCGATCGCGACCGGCTCGAGCACCGCATACGGGTTCAGTTTACCGGAACGGCTGACGTTGACGGCGATCTCACGGAGTTTGGTGCGAGCTTCCTGAGCGCGAAACTTGAACGCGGTTGCCCAACGCGGGTCTTTGCCCGCATATCCCAGGCGAGCTTGTAGCGCGGGGTCATCGACTTTGATGACGACGCCGTCGATCTCGTAGTCGAGGGTCGCGCGCTCCTCCTCCCAACGCCGGCAGAACGCCAGCACGTCGTCGACCGTCGCGCAGGCCGTAGCATGTTCGTTGACCCGCAAGCCGAGGCGCTGCAACGACGCCAGGAGCGCCGTCTGGCTCGGCGGGAGCGGCTCACCTTCATAGGCGCCGACCGCGTAAGCGAAAAACGACAAGCTGCGTTGCGCGGTGATCGCCGAGTCTTTCTGCCGCAAGCCGCCGGCCGCGGTATTGCGCGGGTTCGCGTAAAGCGCGAGGCCGCCGGCCGCGCGGGCCGCGTTGAGCGCGGCGAAGGCGCTCTTGCGCAGGTAGATTTCGCCGCGCACATCGAGTTTAGCGGGAAACGGCGCTTGCAGCCGCCCGGGGATCTCGCCGATCGCGCGTACGTTGGGCGTCACTTCCTCGCCCACGCTGCCGTCGCCGCGCGTTCCGGCCGAACGCAGCACGCCGTTCTCGTAACGCAGCGAACTCGCCACGCCGTCGATTTTCAGTTCGCATACATAACCGGGCCGGCTCCCCGCGAGCTTCTCGACACGTGCGTCGAACGCGCGCAGATCCGCTTCATCGAAGGCGTTTGCAAGCGAAAGCATCGGAACGCCGTGCCGGTACGGCGGAAAATCGGCAGACGGCGCACCGCCGATGCGCTGCGTAGGCGAATCAACGTCGGCGAGTTCCGGATGCGCCGCTTCAAGATCGGCGAGCTCGCGCAGCAGCGCATCGTAGGTTTCGTCGGCGATGACCGGGGCATCGAGTACGTGATACGCATGGTTTGCCTCGGCGAGCTGCGCGCGAAGCTCACGAACGCGTTCGGCGGTTAAGTCCGTCCTAGCCACGCGGCCCCTTACGACGGTCGATGTCTTGGGCCCGTTCTCCCGGTCGCATGAAATCCGCGGCCGGGCGCCAACGGAGCTACGATCGTGTCGAAACGCTTTCGCAACGTACCATCCCTTGCAATCGGCGTGCTCTTCATCGTCGCCGGAACGTTGCACTTTCGGTTTACGCACGCGTACGAGACGATCGTTCCGCCGGCGTTTCCCGCGCACCGCGAGCTCGTCCTCATCAGCGGCGCATGCGAAATCCTCGGTGGCGTCGGCGTCCTGCTTCCGTCGACGCGGCGTTATGCGGGCTTTGGCCTCATCGCGCTGCTCGTCGCCGTGTTTCCGGCCAACCTGTACATGGCCGTGGATGCACGGCGCTTCTCAAATCTCGGACCGGCCTGGGCGCTGGCCGCGCGGCTACCGTTGCAAGCGCTCCTTGTCTGGTGGGTGTACGCGGCGTGTGCGAAGCGACGCCGGAATTAACGCATCTCGTTTGTAACAGACGCGCGGGCCGCAGGTGCGGCTGGATCAGGCGAGGCGGCGGTCGCGCACGCGCCAACTGCCGCCGACCATCACCTCCCGGGGGGCAGCGCGATCCGTTGCGAAAATGTAGCGGTCGAGCGCCGTTTGCGCATCCGCATCATCGGCGTCCCCGACCACGACGAGATCGGCACGGCAACCGACGATGAGAGCGCCGCCTGCGCGTCCGCACGCTTGTGCGCCACCGGCCGCCGCACTCGCATAGAGAAATTCTCCGCAAGACGATTCGGCGTTCGTCACGGCAACGATACGCCGCCGTGCCATGAGCCGCTGGCCGTATTCGAGCCAACGCAACTCTTCGACGGGTGAGATCGAGACGTTGCTGTCGGAGCCGATTCCGAAACGGCCGCCGTCATGCACGTACGGAGCGAGCGGAAACACACCGTCGCCGAGATTGGCTTCGGTCGTCGGGCACAATCCGACAACGGCGCCGCTGGCCGCCAGCGCCGACCGCTCATGTTCGTCGAGCTGCGTCGCGTGCACGAGACACCAGCGCGCGTCGACACTATAGTTTTGAAGTAACCACGCGACCGGCCGTTCCTTGAAAACGGCCGCAAACGCATCAACTTCGCGCGTCTGCTCTGCAACGTGCAAGTGGATCGGTACGTTTGGGGGCGAACCCGCGAGCAGCGCGCGCAGTTCGTGCGGCGTGACGGCGCGCAGCGAATGCGCGCACACACCGACGACAACGTCCGCATCGTGCGCATACGCCGTCCTGACCGCATCGCTTATTGCCAGGACGTCGTCGACATCGCTTGCAAAGCGGCGTTGCTCGTAGCGCAGCGGCACGCCCCCAACGTCGGCGTGCGCGTACAACGCCGGCAACAGACAAATTGCGATCCCCGTTTCTCGCGCTGCAGCGACTAGCGCGCGCGACGTAGCCTCACGCTCGGCATACCATGCGCCGCTCGGATCGCGATGAATGTAGTGAAACTCCGCTACGCTCGTGTAGCCGGCAAGCAACATCGCGCGATAGGCATCACGTGCCACGTCGTACAGTGCGTCCGGTTTGATCGTCGCCGCAAGCGCGTACATCGCTTCACGCCACGACCAGAAGTCATCGTCTTCCCTTCCGCGGCGCTCCGCGGTGCCTGCCATCGCGCGCTGAAAGGCGTGCGAGTGCAGGTTTGCCATTCCCGGAATAACGATTCCCGCGAGGCGCTCGGCATCGCCGGGAACGCTGTCCCGAGTAATTGCGGCAAGCGTTCCGTCGGGTGCCACGTCGATGCGCACATCGCGCGCAAGGCCGTCGGATAACAACGCATGGCGTGCGAACAACCGCATCGGTTCGGCTTTTCCCGTTCGGAGCCTCAGCTTCCGCGGTCCAGTTCGATGCCGAACCGTTCTCGCAGCGCATGCCGGCCACGGTCGGTCAGGGTGACGGCGCGTAAGCGCGGCCGATGACGACACCAGTCGTTTTCAAAAAACGCGCAGCAGAGCGCAGCGCCGAGTGAGCCACCGAGGTGGGGCTCGGTTTCCGTCCAGTCCAGGCATGCCGGGGCGAACTGCCGGTGTGCGCTTCGGAGTTCTTCGAGATCGATGCCGAGGTCCCCGAAGACCGCCGCCGCTCGCGGTCCGAGCGCGACCGCTCCGAGAGCCGAGCGGCGCTTCCTCTGCGAAGGGTCGATGCGGTCGAGCTCGCAGAGGGCATCGCGCTCCACCAGCGCCTGGAAGAGCGCAACACCGAGTCTGCCGGCCAGATGATCGTAGCAAGTCCGAGCAAGGCGCAAAGCCTGTTGCTTGATCGTTGCACCGAGCGCCCGGACGCGCTTCGTGGGCGCGATGACGCCGAGCGCTTCGATTGCCGCAGCCACGTCGGGATTGGCGACGCGATAATAACGAAAACGTCCCTGCCGCTCGACGTGCAGAAGACTGCCGCGGACGAGTTTGGCCAGGTGGCTGCTCGCCGTTTGCGGCCGCACACGCGCGAGAGCCGCAAGTTCGCTTGCCGACAGCGGCCGGCCGGTGCCGAGTGCCAGCAGCATCGCGGCGCGCGCCTCATCTCCAATGAGCGCTGCAACCGCCGCGATATTCGCGTCGCCGCCCAAGCGGTGAGCACGCAAAGCATGCGCGGCTCCCTCGAACGTGTGCGTCTTCGTCATGCGTGCACCTTTCCGGCAACATGCGCTCCGGTCACGAGCGCGACGGTTGCGAGAACGCAAATCATCACGGCAAAAGCCGCGTTCGCGGCGAGCGAACTCGTCAGTTGCCTGAGCACGCCGATGCCGATGACCGGCAAAGCATTGCCGCTATAACAGGCGATCAGATAGCTGGAGACGACTTCGGCGCGCCGCTCGCTCGGCGCGATCTCATTGATCACCGCAAGGCTGCCGCGATACCCCTGAGCCGCGGAAACTCCACTGCAGGCGGTTCCAAGCACCAGAACCGGCATTTCACGGAGCGTCTGCGCAAGAATGAGCAGCGCCACGCTCGGAAAGAGCAGCGCCAATCCGCCGCGCATTGCGCTGCGGCTCCTCCAGGTTTTCGTCGCCACGATGGTCACCGTCGAGAAAACGAACAGTTCGCCGACCACGGCGCCTGCGACCGCGTTGCTGGTTTGATGCAAGCTGCGCGCCAGCAGGCTCGGCGTCAGTGCAGCATAGAAGCCGAGTAACGCAAACGTCGCAAACGCGGTCACGGCCGGCGCCACGAAGGCCAGTGCAATCTCCTTCGGAATGCCGATGCGCGGGTGCAGCGACACGTTGCGCAAACGGCTCGGTTCATCGACGGTTTCCCGCGCCATAGTGACCAGAACCGCGACGGCAATGAGCACGGCAAGATATAGCCCGAAGCAGAGCCGAAGCGGCCAAGGTCGGTACGTGCCGAGCAGCCCGGCGACCGCCGCGCCGACGCCGAGGCCCGCTACGTTGAAGGCAGCCGCCGTGACCGTCGCGCTCGCCTTATCCCCACGCGGGTGCAACTCCGCAATCCACGCGGTCACGGTGCCGGCATCTAGCCCGATGGCAAGCCCGCTTACGATCCGAGCAGCAAACAACCACACCGTTTCGCCGGCGAACAAGAACAGCAACGTGCTCACGGCGGCCAGTGCCAAGGCCGAGACCGTGACGGAGCGGCGACCGATCTGATCGGACAATCGGCCGAGCGCGAAGAGCGCCGTAAGATTTCCGACGACGTAGGATGCGTAGATCAACGTCAACACGATCTCGGAGAACCCGAACGCACGGCGATAGTCGAGATACAGCGGCGTCGGCAGCGTACTACCCACGTACAAGACCGCAAGTGTAAGGCCGGCGATCCACATTGCCCCCGAGCCGCGCGTGGTCCGGCTACCGTTTTCGATATTCATGCTTCGGTACCATTATATCGTGAGCACGCTTCGGCGTTCATCGAAGTATCGTCGGTATAAAAAAACCCGCGACCGTTACGGGCCGCGGGTCCGGTCGACGAGAACGGAGGGGGTTAACGCGAATGCTTCGGATCCTCCGGCGGGTTTACCGGGCCGCCGTGCAGAGGGGATGAATCCCGCTGATCGTCGGTGCGTCCCGCTTTTTCGGCCTCCTTTGCGGTGTCCTCGCCGCGCTTGGTGACACTTTCGTCCGTACCCTTCGGCGGTAAACGGTCATCTTTCATATAGGTCCTCCTCTGTCTAAGCGTGTACCCGCGCACGGAAGATCATGCACGTGCCCAAAGGACGAAGATTCCCGCAGCCGTCTCTGTACGATGCGATTTGGACGAATGCGCGCGTCGCGACGATGGTCGCGGGGGGCGCCCCGTACGGCGCCCTGGAAGCTGCTGCGCTCGCTGCAAAGGACGGCGCCATCGCATGGCTTGGCCCGCAGGCCGCGCTCCCGGGCCTGCCCGAGCGGCTCGCCGGCCGCGTGATCGATGTGGGCGGGCGATGGGTGACGCCGGGGCTCGTGGACCCGCACACGCATCTCGTCTTCGGCGGCGAACGCGTGGCCGATTTCCAGCGGCGCGTTGCCGGAGAGAATTACGTCGCAGCCGCCGCGGGCGGCAGCGGCATTGCTTACACCGTCGCGCAGACGCGGGCGGCCGACGAAGGAAGCCTGTTGCGCGCCGCACTGCGGCGCCTGCGCATACACATCGCGAGCGGCACGACGACGATCGAAATCAAGTCGGGCTACGGCCTCGACGTCGAAACCGAACTGCGGATGCTGCGCGTCGCGCGCCGGTTGGAAGCAGAGAGCGGCATCTCGGTGCGCGCGACATACCTCGGCGCGCACGTCGTTCCACCGGAATACGCGAACCGGCGCGAGGCGTATCTCGAGCTCGTGTGCGATGTGATGCTGCCGCGCATCGCGCACGAAAAACTTGCCGACGCCGTCGACGTCTTCTGCGACGCGATCGCGTTCGGGCCGCAGGAAACCGAACGCGTGCTAGCGCGCGCACGAGCGCTCGGCCTCCCCGTAAAAGTGCACGCCGATCAAATTGCCGACACCGGAGCCGCGGCGCTCGCCGCGCGTTACAACGCGCTCTCCGCCGATCATCTCGAACGCACGGACGAGGCCGGCGTACGCGCATTAGCAGCCGCGGGGACGGTCGCGATCTTGCTGCCGGGAGCCTATTATTTTCTGCGCGAAACCGCCCAGCCGCCCGTTGCGGCGCTACGCCGCCACGGCGTGCCGCTCGCGCTCGCAACCGACTGTAATCCCGGAACGTCGCCTGTACTCGGCCTGCCGGTCGCGATGAACCTTGCCTGCGTCCTATTCGGCCTTTCTCCCGAAGAAGCGCTGGCAGGCGTTACGCGCAATGCGGCGCGCGCGCTTGGCCTCGCCGACCGCGGCGAACTCGCAATCGGCAAACGCTGCGATCTCGCGCTCTGGGACGTCGGTTCGCCGGCGGAAATCGCTTATTGGCTCGGCGGCAACTGCTGCGCGGGCGTCGTGGTCGCGGGCAACGTCCGCGCAGCGGAACGCAACAGCGATTGACACGCCGCCCGCAAGGTTACGGAGAGCAGCGCCGCCTTGGCGGAGTCCCACTGGTGCGCTGCTCTTCTGGCAACACGCGCGACCCGGCGCTCGCCGGTTGCAGGATAGAGCGCGACCCGGTGCCCCGGGCGCGAGGGATCGGCAAGATACGTGTCCTGGTTTAGTTCGATCTGCAGCGCGTGAACGTTCGCTGCAGGCTCACCGTACCGGCGCGTAATGTAACCGCCTTTGAATCGCCCATCGACGACGCAACCGTACGGCGAACCGGCGAAAACGTTGGCGACGATGTCGCACAAGGCTCGCGAGCACGCGCGTCCGCCGTTGGTTCCGAGGTTAACGCCGGGTAACTCCCCGTCGAAGAGCAGGGGAAGCCGGCCCCAGATGGAGTGCGCGTCGACGACCAACGCGTAGCCATGCTGGGCCACAACCCGTTCAAGCTGCGTGCGCAGCGCTGCATGATAGGGCTCCCAGTAACGTTCGCGCCGCGCGGCGATCTCGCCCGGGTCCGGTTCGTCGCCGGCCGCGTAAAGCGCTTCGCCCTCGAAGGTTTCCGTCGGAATCAGCGTCGTCGTGCGCGCGCCCGGATAGAGTGAGACGTCGTGCGGATCGCGATTGAGATCGACGACGTACCGTGAGAACCGTGCGAACAGCGTCGTGGCGCCGAGTTCGCTCGCAAACGGATACAACCGCTCCACGTCCCAGTCCGTATCGACGAGAGCGCGCCCGGGCGGCGTCAGGCGCGCGGCAATCTCTTGCGGCAGTTCGCGGCCGACGTGCGGCGCACTCAAGATGAGCGGACCGTCGCCGGCTTGCAGCTCGAAGGGCGCTTCGCTCACGTGCGTGTCGTCGCAAAGAGTTCGGCGAGCAGCGGCGTAAAGCGGCCCGCCAGCACGAGCGTTGCGACCCGTTCGATTTCCGGCGCGAGATACACGTCGCCGCGTCCGCCGCCGTCGGGCGCGATCTCGGCGAGCACGGTTTCGAGCGCTTCCGACGTGCGCAGCGGACGCCGAAACCCGATACCGCGCGCCGCCGACAGCAATTCGACCGCGACAATGCTTGCCGCATTGCGCGCCATGTCGCCCAAACGCCGCGCAGCGTGCGTCGCCATCGACACGTGGTCTTCTTGACCGGCTGACGTGGGGATCGTATCGACGCTCGCCGGAAACGCACGACCCTTATTTTCCGAAGCGAGCGCGGCTGCCGTGACCTGCGCGATCATGTAGCCCGATTCGAGGCCGGGTTCGGTCGCAAGGAACGCCGGCAGCCCGCTAAAGGCCGGATCGACGAGCAGCGCGCAGCGGCGTTCGGAGATATTGCCGATCTCGGCGAGGGCAACTGCGAGCGCGTCGGCTGCCAGTGCCACCGGTTCGGCATGAAAATTGCCGCCGGAGAGCACTTCGCCCGTATCGGCGAAGACGAGCGGATTATCGGAGACGGCGTTCGCTTCGTCGACGAGAATAGCCGCGCAGTCGCGCAGTGTCCGCAGACATGCGCCGAGCACTTGTGGCGCGCAGCGCAAGCTATACGGGTCCTGCACACGTCCGCAATCGCGATGCGACTCATTGATCTCGGTGCCGGCTACCAAACGCCGCAGCGCGGCGGCAATGTCGCTTTGTCCCGCATGACCGCGCACCGCGTGGATGCGCGGATCGTACGGCGTCACGCTGCCAAGGGTGGCTTCGAGGCTGAGCGCACAGGCGACGAGCGAGGCGGCGAGCACGTCTTCGACGGCGACCAAACCCGCAAGCGCAAGCGCCGTCGAGACCTGCGTCCCGTTGAGCAATGCGAGTCCTTCCTTCGCCTCGAGTTCGACCTGCCCGATCCCCGCGGCCGAAAACGCTCCGGCGGCGGCACATCGCCGGCCGGCGACGACGACATCTCCGATTCCGATCAACGCAGCGGATAGATGCGCGAGCGGTGCGAGATCGCCCGATGCACCGACCGAACCCTGTCCGGGAATCGCCGGCAACACGTCGCGCTCGAGGCACGCGAGCAACGTCCGGATCACGCTCCAGCGTATGCCGGAATAGCCACGCGCAAGCGAGTTCACTTTTAGCGCGAGCACCAAACGCACGATGTCGCGCGGTAAGAGTTCGCCCACGCCGCAGGCATGCGAGACGACGAGATTGCGTTGCAGGTTTGCGAGTTTGTCGCGCGGGATGCGCGTCTGCGCGAGTTTACCGAAACCGGTGTTCACCCCGTACACGCTCGCGTCGCACGCGGCGATGCGCGCCACGACTGCAGCGGCACGGTCGACGGCTTCGCGCGCAGCCCCGTCAAGCGATACGCGCGCGTCATTGCACAGGATCGAGCGCACGTCCGAGGGTCGGAACTCGCCCGCGCGTAGGGCGACCGTCGCGCGTTCGATCGCAGGCGCCTTCATCGTTGCTGCATCGGAATACGTAAGCCGTGTTCGCGCGCGCACGCAAGCGCCGTTTCATACCCTGCATCGGCATGGCGCGCGACGCCGCTGGCCGGATCGTTCCAAAGGACGCGCCGTAAGCGCGCAGCGGCGGCGTCGGTTCCGTCGGCTACGATGACGAGACCCGCATGCTGCGAATAACCCATCCCCACACCCCCACCATGGTGAATCGAAACCCACGTCGCCCCGCCCGCAACGTTGAGCATTGCGTTGAGCAGAGGCCAGTCGCTAACCGCATCAGAGCCGTCGCGCATCGCCTCGGTTTCGCGATTGGGGCTTGCGACCGAACCGGAATCGAGATGATCGCGTCCGATGACGATCGGCGCTTTCAACTCGCCGCTCGCAACCATCGCGTTGAACTCCAAACCGACGCGGTCCCGGTCGCCCAGACCGATCCAGCAAATGCGCGCCGGCAAACCTTGAAACGCGATTCGTTCGCGCGCCATGTCGAGCCAGCGGTGCAGGTTTGCATCGCGCGGGATAAGGCGCTTGACGGCATCGTCGGTCTTGCGGATGTCGTCCGGATCGCCGGACAGCGCGACCCAACGGAACGGTCCGATGCCGCGCGTGAAGAGCGGCCGGATATACGCGGGCACGAAACCGGGAAAGGCGAAGGCGTCCGCGAGCCCTTCGTCGTGGGCCATCTGACGGATGTTGTTCCCGTAGTCGAACGTCGGGACGCCCATGCGATGGTACGCAAGCATTGCCTCGACATGTGGAACCATCGAGCGCTTTGCGGCATGGGCGACGCCGCCGGGATCGCGCTCGCGCTCGGCATGCCAGCGCTCGAGCGTCCAGCCAAGCGGTAAATAGCCGTTGACCGGATCGTGCGCCGAGGTCTGATCGGTGACGGCGTGCGGTCGAACGCCGCGGCGCACGAGTTCGGGAACGAGTTCCGCTGCGTTGCCGACGACCGCGATGCTGACGGGGCGTTTCGTGCGCGCGGCATCATCGAGAAGCGCGAGCGCTTCGTCGAGCGAGCCGGCGAGCCGGTCGAGATAGCGGGTCTGCAAACGCTTCTCGATCCGCGCGGAGTCGCACTCGATCGCGAGCATCGAGGCGCCTGCCATCGTCGCCGCGAGCGGCTGCGCGCCCCCCATGCCGCCGAGCCCCGCGGTCAGAATCCATTTGCCCCGCAGATCGCCGCCGTAGTGGCGGCGCCCCATCTCGGCAAACGTCTCGTAGGTGCCTTGCACGATCCCTTGCGAGCCGATGTAGATCCACGATCCGGCCGTCATCTGGCCGAACATCATCAAGCCTTTGCGGTCAAGTTCGTTGAAGTGCTCCCACGTCGCCCAGTGCGGGACGAGGTTCGAATTCGCGATGACGACACGCGGTGCGTCGGCGTGCGAACGAAACACGCCGACGGGTTTGCCGGACTGGATCGCGAGCGTCTCATCATCGCGGAGCCGCTCGAGCTCGGCGACGATGCGTTCGTACGCCGGCCAATCGCGCGCCGCGCGGCCGATTCCGCCGTACACGACGAGGTCTTCGGGGCGTTCGGCGACCTCGGGGTCGAGGTTGTTCATCAGCATCCGCAGTGCGGCCTCGGTCTGCCAACTCCGGGCGCGCAACGTCGTGCCGCGCGCGGCGCGGATCGTGGGAGCGGGCGTGGCGATCATGGATGCGGCCTCACCCGTCCTACTCCGCGCCTCGCCCGGGCGCTCCCTCTGCGAGCGCGGCGAGCCCCTCCTTATGTCGTTTCGGGTATGATGAACCGGATGCCGAGCGATGCCCCCGTCAGGCTGCCCAAGAACTATCAGCTCGTGTACGATATCGTGCAGGCGAGCGGTCTCGGGCGTCACTTGACGATGGCCGGCGTCCTCGAACGTGCGACGCAGCACCGGCCCGGAATCGGGCTCTCGACCGTCTATCGCGGCCTCGTACGTCTACGCGAACTAGGTCTCATTTCCGAGATCGTGGTTCCCGGCAGCGACTGCGCGACCTACGAGCCGCTGGGGCCGCCGCACTCGCACTTCCGCTGCGTCGCCTGCGGCGTGATCGAAGACGTGTCCTACGCGGTCTCGCCGCGCGTCCTGCGCGCCGTCCGGGAAAAGCACGGTTTCGAGCTTACCGGCGGAACGGTCACGTTCGAAGGTCGCTGCACCCGCTGCCGCTTGCCACGCTCCGCCGGAGCCTCGGCAGCGCTTTAAGCCGGAGCGCCCCCGGGCTCCGCCACCGGCACGGCGCTCAGTTGCGTCAGCTCGATGAGCTTCGCGAACATTCGCTTGCGGAGCGCCGCACTCGTCGAACCGAGCTCGAGCACGCTGCCGAGCCACAGTCCGTCGGCCGCCGAACGCACGAGTTCCGCGATCGCCGGGTCGATACCATCGTCTTCGAGCCGCGCGCTCCACTCGCCGTACCGTTTGCGTAGCGGCGCGAGTAGCTGTGCGTTGATCGCGACGGCGGCGACGATACCGGCGCTGACCTTGATCGTTCGCTTCACGATACCCTCACGATCCACGCACGCGCGTAAAAACGCGCGCGCAAAACTGCCGGGACCGTGTTCGCCTTGCATGTTGCGCTGTAAATCGCTCTCGAATTGCCCGGCGACGTCTTCGATCATTGCCGCTATGAGCGAGTCCTTCGTGGAAAAGTGGTGCAGAAGGCCGCCCTTCGAAAGGCCACACCGTTCGGCCACCGCATCGAGCGTCAATTTCGAGGCGCCGTCGCGGACCACGATCTCCGCTGCCGCCACCAGCACGCTACGGCGCGTGGCCGCACCTGAACCGCGCTTGGCCATTAAATGGGTATCCCGGTTGACGGAAGGAACCGCCTCATGGTATCCGACATACCGTCCCACGAGACGGTATTCCCCCCAGCCAACGACCAAGCGGAGCTCACACTTTTCGCGAATGACGATCCTTGAGAAGCTCCCGGCGGAGCCTCGAACAGGCGACGAAACACTCGACGGCGCCATCGACGGCGCCGTTCGAGCGTTGCTGCGCGCCCAACGCTCTGATGGTCACTGGGTCTTCGAACTCGAAGCCGACGCGACGATTCCCGCCGAGTACATCATGCTCGGCCACTTTCTGAGCGAAATCGACACCGAGCTCGAGCGGAAAATTTGTGTCTACCTGCGTCGCGTCCAGAACCCCGACGGCGGATGGCCGCTTTTCTATCGTGGGGAGACGCACCTTAGCGCGACAGTCAAGGCGTATTATGCGCTCAAGCTCGCAGGCGAATCGCCGGCAGAGCCGCACATGATGCGCGCGCGCGACCGCATTCTCGAACGGGGCGGCGCGGCCGCGTGCAACGTGTTCACGCGACTGGCGCTCGCGCTGTTCGAACAAGTTCCCTGGCGCGCGGTTCCGGCGATGCCGGTCGAGATCATGTTCGCTCCCCGCTGGTTCCCGTTTCATCTCGATAAAGTCTCGTACTGGTCGCGGACGGTCATCGTCCCGCTGCTCGTGCTCGCCGCGCTACGCCCCCGCGCCCGTAATCCGCGGCGGGTCGACATTCGGGAACTTTTCATCGTCCCACCCGAACGCGAGACCAAGTACAATCACGCTGCTTCACCGACGCTGCGCGGACGCACGTTCTTGTTCGTCGACACGTTTTTGCGTGCCGCCGAGCCGCTCGCGCCGCGCGCGATCCGAGCGCGCGCCATTGCGGCGGCGATGCGATTCATCCTCGAGCGGCTCAACGGCGAAGATGGTTTAGGCGCGATCTTTCCGGCGATGGCCAATAGCGTCATGGCGCTCGCTGCGCTCGGGTACGAGCGCGATCATCCGGCGCGCGCCGTTGCGAAACGCGCAACCGAGCGACTCGTCGTGGAGCGCGAAGAAGAGGCGTACTGTCAACCGTGCGTTTCGCCGATCTGGGACACGTCGTTGACGGTTCACGCGCTGCTCGAAACCAAAGACGTGACCGTGACGGAAGCCGTAACCGATGCGAACGATTGGCTCGCTTCGCGTCAGGTTACGGAGGTCGTCGGTGATTGGGCAAGGCAACGTCCCGGGTTGCGGCCGGGCGGCTGGGCCTTTCAATACTGGAACGACTATTATCCCGACGTCGACGACACGGCGGCCGTCGCGATGGCGCTGCATCGTGCCGACCCGGCGCGTTATCGAAGCGAACTTGCGCGCGCAGCGGAATGGGTCCTCGGGATGCAGAGCAACAACGGCGGTTGGGGTGCGTTCGACGCCGAAAACGAGCATTACGCGCTCAACGAGATCCCGTTTGCCGATCATGGAGCCTTGCTCGATCCTCCGACCGAAGACGTGTCGGCACGCTGCGTCGGCATGCTGCTGCAGATGGGTTACGGTAAAGACCATCCCGCCGTGGCGCGAGGTATCGACTACCTGCGCCGCACGCAGCAGCCCGACGGTTCCTGGTTCGGACGCTGGGGCACGAACTACATCTACGGCACGTGGTCCGTGCTCAATGCTTTTCTTGCGGCCGGTGAAACCAGCGTAAGTTCACCGACCGTGCGGCGAGCTGTTTCGTATCTGCTTCGTTCGCAACAAGCCGACGGTGGCTGGGGCGAGGATGGTACGACGTACGACCATGCGCGGCGGGGTTGCTGCCCGGAAAGCACACCCAGCCAAACCGCTTGGGCATTACTCGGCTTAATGGCCTCGGGTGAAGCGGGCCATCCCGCCGTGGCTCGCGGCATCACGTACCTGCTGGAGCGGCGAAACGCCGCCGGGCTCTGGGATGAACCGTGGTATACCGCCGTCGGTTTTCCGCGCGTGTTCTATCTGCGGTACCATGGGTACCGCGCATTTTTCCCGCTCTTTGCGCTCGCCCGCTATCGCAATCTCGCCCAGCGCCGCGAACCGCTCCCGGCGCTGGGGTTCTAAAGCCGGCAGCACGAAGGCATCGGCCGTGACGCCGCGGCTGATTCGCTCGGGGGTTGCGGCTGCGTTCGTCGCGGTCGCCACGCTTGCGTGCCCGCTTCGGTCCGTTGCGCAACCGGCGCCGCTCGTGGGTTCGGGCAAAACGACGAGAATCGGAGGGATGTCGCGGTCGCAGACGGTCGTCATACTGCTCAAATATGCCGATGTCAGCGAGGTCGCGGGCGTGCTCGTGTCGGGTGCAAACGTCGCGAGCAACGACACGTTCGTGCCGCAACAATCGAACATCGGGGCATCGTCGCTCGGGGCATCCTTCGGCGGCGGTGCCGAGGCGAACGGCGCCGGCGGATTCAATACGGGAGTGCCGCAAGGGAACTTCGGCGGCGCAGCGGTCGGTCAGCAGCAGCAAGGGCTTGCGCAGCGAGTCAGCGACAACATTGCAATCGATCGCCGGCTCAACGCCATCATCCTCACCGGCACGCCCGACATCGTCGCGCGCTTACGCGCGACGATCGATAAACTCGACGTCCCCGTCCCAAGCGTGCTGCTCGAAGCGCAGATCGTCGAGTTGACCGACACCGCTGCGCGCAACATCGGGCTCGACTTCTCACCCGACGGCAGCGGCATCGTCATCAACGGCACGAGCGGAAGCACCGACAGTAGTACCGGCGCCAGCACCGGGGGCGGCTTCATTTCCAACACCGGTGCGTTTCCCACCGGACGGCTATCGCTTTCAGCCAATCTCTATGCGCAGATCAGCGAAGGCAACGGACGCGTCATCGCGACGCCTCGCATCCTCGCGCAGAGCGGACAGCCGGCTTCCATCCTGACCGGCGATGCGCTGCCCATCTTGACCAACGTCCTCATTACGGGCAATACCGGCGCTGCGGCGCAGCAGGTCAACTACGTCAACGTCGGCGTCAATCTGCAGATTCAGCCCCGGGTCAGTTCTGACGGTTACGTGACCTCGCACATTTACTCGGAAGTCTCGAGTGTGACCGGTTACGTCAGCGGTAACATTCCACAGATCAGCCAGCGCACGGCGAGCACGATCGCAACGGTCCACGACGGCCAGTCGATCGTCATCGGCGGCTTGCGGCAAGACAACGAAATTCGTAATCGTTCGCGTCTGCCGCTAGTAGGCGCTATTCCGTTGATCGGGTCGCTCTTCAATCACGTCAGCACGACGAGGACGCGCGATAACCTCTACGTTATCATCACGCCGCACATCGTGCCCTTACGTGGGACGACAGCACCACCCCCTGTCGGCATACCGCTGAGCCGGCCGACACCGCTGCCGCAGGTTACGCCGCCGCCCTCGCCCCGAGCCCGCACGCTCGTCACGCCAACGACTCGTCGCTTCGCCGCTGCGCAGACGCATCTGCTCGCACTTGCGCAGACAAATCCACTCGCGGTCGCGCGGACGAATTCACTCGCAGTGGCGCAGACAAATCCACTCGCGGCGGCGCAGACAAATCCATTCGCAGTGGCACAGACCTATCCATCGCCGGCGAAGGCGCATTTGGTTGCCGCGGCGGTGTCGGTACGCACAGCGACCCAGAACGCACATGGCGTGCACGCGGTCGGCGCTGCGCCCGATCCCGCACGCTTTCCCGCCTTCGCATACGAGGGTCACTGGCACCATGTAAGCCCTAGTAATGCTGTCGAATCACACAGCGATAGCCTCCGGCCGGGCTCCCGCGCAACGTTGGCATTCCTCGGTACGCAAGTGCAGCTCTTCGGCGTGCTGGGACCGACCGGCGGCCGAGCAGCACTTACTCTCGACGGCATCCCACTCAAAGCGAGCGCCGCGTTTTACGCACCTGCCAGGCAGCCCCACGCGTTGGTCTATCGTAGCCCGCGCTTGCGCTGGGGACCCCACTGGATCACCGTCACCGTCGTGCAGCCGGCTTCCTCCCGATCGAAACGGCGGTACGTCGATATCGCGGGCGCGGAATACGATTTCTAAGCGCGAACACGTCGCTCGTGGCGCTCCCAACGATCGTACTCGACGTCAACGAAACTCTGCTCGACATGAGCGCCCTCGATCCGCTGTTCGCGGATGCTTTCGGCGACAAAAGCGTTCGGCGCGTCTGGTTTGCGCAGAGCATCCAGACCGCGATCGCGATGACGCTCTACGGCAACTACGCGCCTTTTGGTGAGATCGCGCGGGCCGCGCTCGAAATAACCGCGCGCAAACGCGGAGTGCGGCTCGATGATGAACGCGCGCGCCGTATCCTGCACGGACTCGGCGCCTTGCCGGCTCACGGCGACGTGCGCGACGGCCTAACCCGCTTGCGCGACGCCGGCTACCGCATCGTCGTTCTCGCGCAAGCGACGCAAGAGGCGCTCGAAGCACAACTACACCACGCGAAGCTGCACGAGTTCGTCGAGCGCATCTTTTCGGCTGACACGATCAGGCGCTATAAGCCGGCGCCGGAAACGTATGCGCTCGTGCGCGACACGTTAGCCGACGAAGCGCCGCCGCTGCTCGTCGCGGCGCATGATTGGGACATCGCGGGCGCAATGCACGCCGGCTGGGACGCTGCCTTCGTCAGCCGCCACGGTGCCGCGCTCAACCCGCTCGAACCGCGCCCCACGCTCGATGTCCCCGACATACGCGCGCTTGCCGATGCGATCGTCGGGTGCGGCGCAGCGGTTTAAACTTTAGCGCGCTTCCTCGAACTGGTGCCGGGCCGGTCGGTCGAACGATCGGCAACGGATCTAAGTCTCCGGAAACGAGATATTTGTGAGGACGAGTGCGTTCGAGCCTGGTCCGTTACGTTGCCTGCGGTGTTCCGAGCGGGCAGGGCACCTCTTCGGTTCATCACCGAACGGAAGGTTCTGTTCTCACCTCAGGCATGGCGTCCCGGTCCTTTGGTGGCTCGCATGCGGTGTCTCTGCGGCCACAGCGGAATGGTCCCAGCCCAGGATTTTCGAGATCATACTCGAGCGATTCTGCGTATCGGTTTTGTGCAGCAAATTGGTGAGGTGGTCTTGCACGGTCGACGATGTAATGTGCAGCCGCTCCGCGATGCCGTTCAAGTGGGCGCCGTCGAGAAGGAGCGCGAGCACCTGCGCTTCGCGCGGCGAAATGCTGAAGCGTCGCGCGGCGTCGGTCAACGATCGTTCGCGTTTCGAACGTTCGATCGTAACACCGATGAAGAGCCCCGTGGGCCCGGCCATCGGACGGGTGCGCACGACAAGGAACGGGACGGGCTGTGCGACACCGGCGTGTTGCGTCTGGGGATCGCTCGTCCAGGCCGCAGTCAGTTCGCGAATCGCTTCCTCGACGACGAGCGGAAGACGGCTTTCGTTCTCGTTCGTCCATGCCAGAACGATCTCGAATTCGCGGTTGAGAATATACTGCGCCGATTCGCAGGCAGTGACATCCTGCGCCGGAGATTGCGTCGCATCGCCGAGACCGAAGCCCGCGATGCGTTCGTCCTCCGATTCCATGAGGCGCAGTTCGGAGAGATGATCGGACGCGGCATCCAGGGCGAACGTAAGCGCTCGGATCTCGCTCGACGTGAAAGGCCCGAGTTCACCCGTCCGCAGGAGAGTCAGGATGCCGAATCGCCTGCGATTGTCGGCAAATAGCAGGGTCAAACCGCTCTCATACAATCCGAACGCCCCCACGATCGCGGCGATGCCCGGCCCCGCCGCAACCCGGTCGCGTTGCGCGATAAACTGCTTCTTGATGCGCCCAAACTCATCCGTGTCGCCGGTCGCAGAGAGGAGCTGATCGGAATTAGCGTCGCCCTTGAAACGCGCGAAACTCCAGTGCGAAACGGGCACGATCCCGAGAATGCTCTCGATGATCGGCCGAATCGGATCGTCCTGCGGCACGCCGTCGATCAGCAGCGGATCGTCCGCCGTCGAACTATCCACGCAACGGTCGTCTACCACGATGACCCGAGCGGCGCGCAGGGAACTCCACAGTCCTTAGGATACGGACGGCGACCACGATCGTCGGGGCGGTTTTGGCGAGCGCAGTGAGCACCGCTCCCTTGTCGCCACCCAAGAAACGGACGCTTGCTGATCCGGATGTCGGCGAGGGGAGCGCTCGCTGCGCTCCCCTCATCGGTCACAGTGCGCTAACACGTTCATCGGCGTGCGCTTCACACTTATATTCCTGTTGCAGCGCCCGCGAGGACACGTACGGCACATTTCCTTAAATCCGATCTGTTGGAACGCCTTATCGTTTGCGGGTCTCTTGTTCGTCGACGATCAGCTCTTCGTGACGAACCGAATCGCTGACGTGCTCGACGCCCGCAACCTGCCGTTTGCCGATCTCCACCTCTTCGGTCACGATGGTGCGCTTGCTGACGTTGACGCGCTCCTCGCTCAGCGGAATGCGAATCTCTTCGTTTTGCCCGACCGTGCCGCCGGCTTTACCGCCGTTGACGGCGTGGCGCTCGATCACGAGTTCCTCGTGTGAAACCGGCACGTCGATCGTCTGAGTCTCGGTGACGACTTCCTTACGCACGTTCGCCTCGCCGTAGCCGACACGCTGCTTGTCGACCTGGAGACGCTCTGCCCGAAGTTGCATCTCGCGATCACCTTGGGCGTCGTTTCCGGCGACCGGCGCCGCGTCCGAACCCGCGGAGCGTACGTCGGCCTTATAGCGTTTGAGGATGTCCATAGCGTTTGCCGTATTGGCACCGGCGTCGACGGTAACCATCGCGCCGCCCCCGGTGATTCCACCGACGAGGTCATGCGCATCGTTTTTTGAAAAGCCGAGCTTCGTCAATTCGGTTTCGAAGGACGCGGGCGAACTGTCGTGCTCGCGAAAGAACTTCGCTTCGCCCGGCGCGTTACCCGGGGCGGGCATTGCAACAGCAGGAGCGCTCGTTGCGCTCGATTTCTCGACTCCGACGCCGCTGATTTCGGCCCGCGCATAGCCGGCTTTCTTCAAATCCGCGAGCGCGCGCTGGCCCTGGTCGGAATCCTTGAACAATCCGGCTAGGATATTGCCGCCGGCCGCGCCCGGATTGGTAGTATTGGTATTGGTATTGGTCTGCACAGTCAATGCTCCTTAGAAGCCCCGCGATACAGGGCGAGTGTTAGCTTTTGTGATGACCGCCGAGCGCCGTGAGCGCTCGGTGCCCGATCAGCGAGACGAGGTCCGGATCGGCATTCCGGTGTTGTTTGCCGGAATCGCAGGGGAAGGCATCGTGGGCTTTGGCGGCGTTGCCTGAATCTTGCTCGCGGCATCACCGGCTTGTTCGCTCCACTGTTGCGTCAACTTGGCTGCGACTTCTCGTCCACCGAGGCCGAACGCGAGCGCGAAGGCCAGGGAGAGGGCTGCCAGTACGGCGATGTAAAGCGAGTCGATAACGATCTGCGCGACTTGGAGTTGGTTGAGCGCTGCGATGAGTGCGAACGCGATAACCGCCGTATGCGTAACCTGCGCCATCAGGTCGGCTCCGCCGATCTTGGCTTCCCTCAGAGAGCCTTTGACGAGGCCGGCAAGAAGCTGCGCGAACCATGCGCCGGCAGCAACGATCAGAATGGCGACGACGATGTTCGGAATAAAGGCGATCGCGCGATCGATGATCGCCGTGACCTGCGGTAGACGTAATTGCTCCGCGGCCAACTCGACGAAGATCAAGAAGATGGCCCACTGCACGACCGTGCCGAGCATTTTGCTCAGCGTGAGCTTCGAGCCGGATTTCTGCATCATATCATTGATGCCGGTCCTGTCGCCGACGTGATCGAAGTGCGCCGCGTTCGCAACTTTAGCGACGAGGCTGCCGATGAGTTTGCCGACGAACCAGCCGATGACGAGTAGGATGATTGCGCCGATGATAAAGGGGATCGCGCCGATCAGCAGAGCAAACCCCGCGGTCACGCCAGTGATGATGCTGGTGGTCCAGTCCGTAACTTGATTCATAATCTTTCCTTCAAAGGAAATGGAGCGTTGCGAACTTACCGGTCGCTGCGGGTTGAGACTGTCGGATTCGTAGTACCCGGATTCGTATTACCCGAGCGACTCGCCACCCTCGACTCATCGTTCGCCGACCGCGCTGTCGTGATGGTCGGCTCGGCTTTGCCGCGCCGCATTCGCGCGAAAAGAATCCAAAGAACGATGAGCGCGAGGATGAGCCACACCGACCAAGGGATCTTGCGCTGCAGCCGTGGCCGGCACGCTAGCGGATAGCAGAAGCGATCCCGTGATCGCGACCGACCGAAGAACGCGGCGGAAAAGCGTGGCGGCGCGCCGCGTGAATGAAACCATGTAACCCTCCGAATCCTTGCGCCCGATGTTGCGTGAAGCGGGCGGCTGTTTAATGAAGCTCGGATCGGTGAAGCAGCCGCTCTCGCGGGCTTGTCTGAACCCGGCGGTCAAGCTGCTTTCATCGCTCGCTTTCGAAAGGAGACAGTTAGCCCCGGCCATGTGACATCCGACGGCACGCTCGCGCGTGAGGTCGTCGGTGTAAACGGCAATCAAGCAGTTGGGCAGCACGAACCGCAGCATGCGCAACGTCTCGTACGGGTCGACATCGAAACGATCGAGGTCAACGACGAGAATATTGGGAGCCAGAAGCCCGAGCTGCTTTACGCTGACGCCGTCAACGACGACCGAGGATTCTAAGCCCAGCCGCGCGAGCGAAGCGCGCAGCAGTTCGACGTGACCGGGCTGAATGCGCGCTAAGCAGGCCAGGATCTCGCCCGACGCCTCGCGCGATTCTTCGCGTAGGTCCAGGCCGCGCAAAACATCGTCGAACGCGCTCGGACCAAAGAAGCCCGACCTTTCGTCGTTGATAAAGCGCTGCATGGTGCAAGACTAGCAGCTCGCTCGAGTCGCCGACACCGTGAATTTACCGGGGATAGGCGGCAAGGTGCTGGGTTGGCCTTACGCCTCGACGGGTATGCGTTCTTCGGCCGCGAGATCGTGCAGTTGCGCGAGGTTCTCGCGTTCGAGGGCTTCCATGTGCGCCCGATATTCCGTGTGGACGACGCCGCGCGAGCGCTCGTCCGAGAGCACGCGTGCGACGTAGTGGCCGGTGAACGATTCCGGCGCCTGGGCGATCGCTTCCGGGGTGCCGGTGGCAACGAGCATGCCTCCGCGGTCCCCGCCTTCGGGACCGAGGTCGATGACGTAGTCGGCAGTCTTGATGACGTCGAGGTTGTGTTCGATCGTCAGCACCGTGTTGCCAAGCGCAACCAGCCGCTGCAGCACGTCGAGCAGTTTATGGATGTCGGCAAAGTGCAAGCCCGTCGTCGGCTCGTCGAGCACGTAGAACGTCCGTCCCGTGGCGCGTTTGGAAAGTTCGGTTGCGAGCTTGACGCGTTGCGCTTCGCCGCCCGAGAGCGTCGTTGCGGGCTGCCCCATCTTGATGTAACCCAGTCCGACGTCGACGATCGTCCGCAGCCGCGAATGCACGCGCGGAATCGCGCTGAAGAAGTCCGAGGCTTCGTCGACGCGCATCTCGAGCACGTCGGCGATCGACTTGTTCTTGTATTTGATTTCAAGGGTCTGGGCATTATAACGTCGCCCTTTGCACACTTCGCAAGGCACGTAGACGTCGGGCAGGAAGTGCATCTCGATCTTGATGATGCCGTCGCCCTCGCACGCTTCGCAGCGGCCGCCCTTGACGTTGAACGAAAAGCGGCCGGGACCGTAACCGCGTATCTTCGCGTCGGGTACGAGCGAATAGAGTTCGCGAATCAGATCGAAGGTACCGGTGTACGTGGCGGGATTGGAACGCGGGGTACGGCCGATCGGCGACTGATCGATGACGACGAGCTTGTCGAGCGCCTGTGCGCCCGCAACCGTGCCGTACGTTCCGCCCGCGGGTTGACCGTGCAGGTGCTGGTTGAGCGCTTTGACGACGATCTCGTTGACGAGCGTGGATTTGCCGCTGCCGCTGACGCCGGTGACGACCGCGAACACGCCGAGCGGAATGTCGACGTCGAGTCCCGCGATGTTGTTCGCCTTCGCGTTTTTCACGCGCAGCCAACTGCGCGGTTCGCGGCGGCGCGCCGGAATCGCGATGAACTGGCGGCCTGAAAGGTAGGCACCCGTCAGCGACTCGGGATGCTTGAGGATTTCTTCGAGCGGTCCGACCGAGAGGATGTGGCCGCCCTCCGCCCCGGCGCCGGGACCGATATCGACGATCACGTCGGCTTCGCGCATCGTGTCCTCGTCATGCTCGATCACGATGAGCGTATTGCCGAGGTCGCGCAGGGTTTTCAAGGTGGCGAGCAGCCGATCGTTGTCGCGTTGATGCAAACCGATCGATGGTTCATCGAGGATGTAGAGGACGCCGACGAGCGACGAACCGATCTGGGTTGCCAGCCGGATGCGCTGCGATTCGCCACCCGACAGCGTCGTTGCGGAGCGCGAAAGGCTGAGGTACCCTAAGCCGACGTTGTCGAGGAAACCTAAGCGTGCCCGGACTTCCTTAAGGATCTGGTGCGCGATCAACTCCTCGCGCGGATTCGGCTCGAAAGTGCGGAAAAACGCTTCCGCCTTTTCAACCGACATCGTCGTCAACGTTGCGATGTTGGTATCGCCCACGGTGACGGCGAGCGCTTCAGGTTTCAGCCGCGCGCCCTTGCAGGTCTTGCAGGCCGTCGCCGACATGAACTTCTCGATCTCTTCTTTAACGTAGTCGGAAGAGGTCTCGCCGTGGCGGCGCTGCAGATTGTTGACGACGCCTTCGAACTGCGCCTGATACGTCCAAGCATGACCGCTCTTGGACTCGTAGGTGAACTGCTGCTTGCCTTCGACGCCGTACAGGATCGCCTGTACGAGGTCGGGCGGCATCTTTTCGACCGGCGTCGTCATCTTGACGCGGCGCGAGCGCAGCAGCTTCTCCACCTGCTGCATGTAGTACGGATTCATCGACGGGTACTTGCCGCCGCCGAGCGACTTCGACCACGGCACGATCGCCCCGCCCTCGAGCGATTTCGAGCGGTCAGGAATGACTTTCCACGGATCGATCTCGATCTTGACGCCGAGCCCGGTGCAGTCGGGACACGCGCCGTAGGGTGAATTGAACGAAAAGAGCCGCGGCGCGAGTTCTTCGAACGACAGCCCGCACTCGATGCAGGCGAGCTTTTCGGAAAACGTCAGCTCGCGTGCCGCCGGTGCGGCCTTTTCCGTGCCGGCATTGACCTGCAAGGCGTCGGGACCCGGGTCTCTCGGCGGCTCGATCAAGACCGTCACGATTCCGCTCGAGAGCCGTAAGGTCGTTTCGATCGAGTCGGTCAAGCGTTTACGCACGTCGGGCTTGACGATGATGCGGTCGACGATCACCTCGATCGTGTGCTTGCGTTTCTTGTCGAGCTCGATCTTGTCGCGCAGTTCACGCGTCTCGCCGTCGACGCGAACCCGCGCAAAGCCCTCCTTGCCGATTTCCTCGAAGAGTTTCTGGTACTCGCCTTTGCGGCCGCGAATGACCGGCGCCAGAACCTGGATGCGCGAACCCTGCGGCAAGGCAACGATTTGGTCGACGATCTGCTCGCTCGATTGCGCGCTGACCGGGCGCCCGCACTCGTAACAGTGCGGTTTCCCGATACGCGCATAGAGCAGCCGAAGATAGTCGTAGATTTCCGTAACGGTGCCGACCGTCGAACGCGGATTGCGTGAGGTCGACTTTTGGTCGATCGAGATTGCGGGTGAAAGGCCCTCGATATAATCGACGTCGGGCTTCTCCATCTGCCCGAGAAACTGACGCGCGTAACTCGACAGCGACTCGACGTAGCGGCGCTGTCCCTCGGCGTAGATGGTATCGAAGGCAAGGGACGACTTCCCCGAGCCCGACAATCCGGTGATCACGATCAAGCGATTGCGCGGCAGGGTAAGGTCGATGTTCTTGAGATTGTGCTCGCGCGCGCCCTTGATCGTGATACGATCGAGGCCGTGCGGCGCCGTCCCGTTGGAGCTTGACTGAGCCACGTCTCTGTGTGACCGTTCGTGGCTGGGTTCCGTTGCGTTCAGCGCGTGCGGCGGCAAGCCGATACCACATTCATGCACTCTTCTGCGGCCCCCGCGCGCGACCGGCTCCGCTTCGAACTCTCCCGCCTTCACACCGGCCGCCAATTCACCGCGGTCCTCGACTATCTCTTCGATATTCGGCCGCGACGCGTGCAGCCGGTCTTCGCGGAAATCGTCATCGTGGACCAGTCGCTCGTCTTCGCGCGATCCGAGGGCGACGCGGGCGCCGGGTACTTCGTCGGGCGTCGCGCGCAGCTCGAAGGCGAGCTGGCCGGCTTCGCGGAGCACCTCGGTCTCGTCGGTGACCAGCGGGACTACGTTCTCGGTCGCATCGCTGCGCTTCCGCGCCGCTAGAGGATTCGGTTTCACGTCAACGCCGCCTCGACCGCATCGATGTTCGTGACGACGGCGTCGGCTTGCGGTCCCCTTGAAGGGAGAGCTTCGGCGCGGACGTTCATCCAGACCGTGAACATGCCGGCCGTCTGCGCGCCGCGGATGTCCCGTTCGAATCGATCGCCGACCATGGCGCACGCTTCGGGCTCGATCCCGAGACGCTCTGCCGCCAAGCGAAAGAGTCGCGGATCGGGTTTGAGCATCCCGACCTCATCGGCGATGAAAATTTCGTCGAAGGCGTCCTCGAGCGCTAAGAGCGCGATCTTCTCGCGATGCGTCTCGGCGAAACCGTTGGTGATCAGGCCGAGCTTCAGTCCCCGCGCCCGCAGGTTCGTCAGTAATTCGAGCGCGCCCGGCCAGAGAACGAGCGCGTCGCGCCGGTAACGCTTGTACGCGTCGGCGCAGGTCGCCGCGAGGCCGGCATCGCGCAATGCCACGGCCGCCAGCGCGGCGGCCCAAAGCCGCGCGCGCACTCCGGCGAGTGGCGCTGCAAGGGCATCCGGCGCAAGCTCGTGCCAAAAGCGCTCGGCTTGCGTCACGTACGCCTCGAAGAGCGTGGCCGCATCGCAGCCGTACTTCTCCGCCACGTCGCCCGCAACGCGCTGCGCGGCTTTGCGGTATGTTGCCGTGTCGTCGTGCAGCGTATCATCGAGGTCGAATAAGACCGCAGCGAGCGGCGGACGCATCAACGCACGTACACGCGAAACGAGCGTAATTCGTGCGGCTTAAACGCCGCTACGAGCGTCCCGTCGGCAAGCGCCGCTTCGCGCGAGACCGGCCGCTCGTGCGCATCGACGGAATGCACGTTGCGCGCTCGCACCCCGCATTGCAAGCGAATGTTTCGTGCGTTGCCGTCGCACTCGCGGGCGCGCACGATGATACCGTCACCGTCGTCGGCAATCTTCACGGCGGTAACCAGTACGGCCGGATCGTCGCAGGTGAACATTGCGACCGAGAGCTCGCGAGCGAAGCGTTCCCACACGGCTTCTAGTTCGCCCATGCCGAGGTGCGAAAAGGGAAGGTATGCAAGCGAAAACGCGTGCTCGCCGCGATCGGCACCGCGATCCGGCCACGTCGGTGCGCGGAGCAATGAATGGCCGAGCCCGGTTGCGTCGCCGTCGGAAGCGACGCTCCAGCCATAAGTGTCGAGCGTCAACATGGCGAGACCACCTTGCGCACCGTCGATGCGCGCGAAGCGTTGGCCGACCGCTTCGTATTTCGCGCGCTCGAACGGCGTCCGGGGCGCGACGGCGCGGTCGACCGCGCCGTGCGGCGCGCCGAAACGCGCGCGCGTCCCGGCGAAGGCCAGCGCATTCTCGCAGCGTAGCACCATATGACGCTCACGCCATGCGACCGCCAACTCCACCCGCAGAAATGGTTCGTTCGATGCAAGCGAGATGCGCGCGACGGCGAGTGAAGCACCGAACGCATACCGGAGTTCAAGCGCGTCTTCCACGATGGCGCACGAGGTCGCACGCAGCGGGCGCGAGCGGCTGCGATACGACCGGTCGAGATTCCACGCATCCCAGCGGCGCGGTCGATCGGCGTACAGCGCCAGCCGATTTGCGGCGCGCACCAAATTTGGGCCGCCCGGGATGCGTAGCTCGACGAGCGTACCGTCGTGCTTCACGCGTGCCGCGAGCATCTCGGACACAAACGCATACGCGTCGCCTTCCTCGCTCGGTGCGATCAAGTGTTGAGAGCGCCCGGTTCCCCGCGCACCAACAGTCGGTAACACCGCTCGCGCGCTCGACGCAACGTGCGCGACGAGCCGTTGGGCTTCGTCGTAGGAAGCTAACGTGTCGGCGTATACTGGCGCGATCGCCGTTCCTGGCAGCACGTCGTGAAATTGCGCGCGCAGCACGATCTGCCACGCGCGCATCAGCTGCTCGCGCGCTTCGTCGAGGAAGAAAGGCGTCGCGCGCAACGCATACGCCCACGCGAGCGCCTCTTCCGCATCGCGCAGAGCCCGTTCGAGCGCGGCGTTTCCGGCCTTGACGTCATGATGCGTCGTTGCCGTACCACGGTGTTCTTCAAGGTACAGCTCGTCGCGAACCACCGGGAGCGATGGTGACTTTGCCGCTATGCCCTCAAACCACGCACCCAAGGTCGTCCAGCGGCCGAAGCGCGGCGCGGCGGCGAGCGCCGCATCGGGCGCTCCGCCCCCGCCGTCGCCTTCCCCGACGAGCAGCAGATCGCCGCGGGCTCGTGCACGGCGCACGCGCAACGGCGCGAATGTGCCCGCAATTGAGGCGATCTGCGCGGCGACGACCCGGCTGCCGTCGGGTCCTTCCCACAAAAACTGCGCGTGCGGAAAGCGCGTCGTATCGTTCCAACCGAGCTTCGTCGTGCCGAAGGCATGCACGCCCGCGTGCGCGAGCAACGTCGGAATCGTATTGGCGAAGCCGAACGAATCGGGCAGCCACGCGACGCTCGGTGTCGTGCCCAACTCGCGTTCGGCGAAGCGCATGCCGAATACCAGTTGCCGCAGCAGCGACTCTCCCGAGGGAAGAGTCGCATCGCTCTCGACCCACAGCGCCGCGCCGCTCGCGTCGAAGCGCCCCGCACGCGCGAGCGCTGCGACGCGCGCGAACAACTCGGGCTCTGCGTCGCGCACGAACGCGTACAGCTGCGGTTGGCTCTGCGTGAAGATGAAGTCGGGATCGAGTTCGAGTTGCCGGACGGCGGTTGCGAACGTGCGCACGGCCTTACGCGCCGCCTCGGCATAGGTCCACAGCCACGCGACATCCAGATGCGAGTGACCGGCCAGCGCAAGCTCGCAGACGCCGCCACTTGATGCCGACCGGATGCGGTTTTCGAGCGCGGCACGGGGAACCCAACGTGTCGATGGAGCTTTGCAACGCAGCGCCAAAGCGGGGTGAGCGCGGGCGCGCGCAAGCATCCAGCGCCAGCGCAGGCCATCGCCCGAAGGAAGCCCTTTGGTCGGCAGCGAGCGATGCTCGACGTCCAGTTGAACTGCACCATGGGTGGCGCCCGGCAGCGCGATGCTGCCGTGTTCCCGGTCAAATGCGCCGCGGACCGTGCTGTCGATGCGCAACAAAGCGCCCGTGCGGGTGTGATAGCAGAGCTCGCGCACCGTCGTTGGTGCCGCATACAGTTTTGCGTCGGCGCGCAGCTCCGCGACGGCGCCGTCGTGGGTCAGGCCTCGGAGCCGCAACCTCATGCGACGCCGCATTCCGTGTGCAGGTCACCTCGCGCGCCGGCCGGTGAAGCCGCGATGAACCGGGCCGGCAAACCAAGAACATTCACTCTCCGTCGTAATAGTCGAGTACGGGATTATCGCGAACAAGGTGCCCTGTTTTCTCGACGAGCAGCTTGCCTGATTTCGGATAGAAGCACACATCACGCTCGTCAACGTTCGCGACGGCAAGGAACACGCAAGCGACATCGCCGTCGTTCACGAGCTTGTGCGAACCGCTCGAACGCGTCGGGAACGCAACGAGATCGCCGCGCCGCAGCTTCCACGCCCCGCGCGGCGTCTCCAATGTCGCGCCGCCTTCGAGCACGACGAAGAGTTCTTCTTCGGCGAGATGCCAATGATCGGGACAGAACGACGTTCCGGGAGTCAGGCGCCCGAGCCGATATCCCAACTTCTCGGCGCCGATGAGATCGTCAACGTCGAACGCCTCGGCGTCGTACGGTGGTCGATCGTCGAGCCCTTTGCTCCAGACGGCCTCGTCGATGTTGATGCGGTTCACGTAAGCGTCGCTCCGCGCCTCGAGCGCGGCCCAAATCGCCTGATGGGCATTACCGAAAATGCAGGCGCCATCGCCGACGAGCAGATGCTCAGGACGTAACGCCCGCAGCTGTCGAAGCGAAAGCACCGCTCGCGGCGGATCGCCAAGTTTCGCATCGGGCATCAGCCGCAGGGAACCGGCGGGATCGCCCCAGAGCGCGTCGCCGACAATGACCGTTTTCCGCTCCGGAAAGTGCAGCGCGAACTCACCCGGCGTTTTGAGGCCGTCGAGCGCAACGACCCGAGCACCGCCTACCACGTCGCCGTCGCTTACGGTGCGGTCGACGTGAAGCGCAAAGAGCGGCGCATCGATCTTGCTTGCGATCAGCTTCGCGCCGAAGCGCTCGGCAAGTGCGCGGGCACCGCGCTCGTGATCGCGGTTCGTGAGCGCGATCGATGCGACGCCGCCGAGAGCTTCCATCTCCGCAATATCCGCCTCCTCAGGCGCGAGCGGATCGACGACGAGATTGCCCTCTTCAGTCGCGATACAAAATGAGTTGAAGAACACGTTTCGCTCCGCTTGCCACGCCGACCACATCGTAACGCCGGGAACGACGGTTTGCTGCATGCAACGACGTTCCGCTCGGGGCGCGAGACTTCCGCCGCATCGTATCGGAGGAGCCACGCCCCCATGCGCCGCACGAGCGTACGCTCGAAGTGATGCACGACGTCGACACCCATTTCGCCCACGCTGCCGACGCGCTCTACAACCGCGTCAAGAATCAGGCGGAGGCCGTCCCGATCTCCGGGGGTGAGCGATAAAGAAGCAGCGTAGCTCCTAAAGCAACTACACCGAAGGAGACTACGCCATGAAGAAGGTTCGCTTACGAGCCGTACCGTCGCCTGCTGTTCC
>JAABUJ010001336.1_pt1 | contig 37198 bp, 26 predicted proteins | sample 5559131 | NCBI WGS metagenome assembly JAABUJ01 (sample SAMN10711875, study PRJNA513366) | rock metagenome | isolation source: Antarctica rocks | place: Antarctica: Victoria Land, Mt New Zealand nord | collected 2016-01-07 | reverse complement strand
CTTGACCGTGCTACAAGTCGACTTGATATCGTATTCTTTGTCGGCACGTTACTGCTACAATATTGGTGATTAATAAACGCGTTGTATAAATAGACGTAACTCCGTAAAGACACGGATTGAACGCAAGATCTGAGACATGCCAGCCCCGTTGTAGACGTCTTCGATCATAGCTCAATTCGGTCTTGAACTCTTGTATTCGGACTGGCTTCTTTCTCTAAAGACAATACTGGGATAAGACTGAAGGAAAGAGGGACGTTGACGAGGTTGATGGATTCATTGCAGCCTGTCGGAGCGATCTCTGATCGGGTTAGAAACAGCCGGCCAATCAAAAGGGTGCAACACCCAAGGCCCTGGGGCAGATCCTCCTCGGTCATAGAATCTTCTTCTCTTGAAGATTCGGATCATTCCCATCGATGTAACCTCACGCATCAATTCCATATCTTCTCCGTTCTTGCTCTCGACAGGGACTATGGTGGCCCATCAAGAGCCTGGATCTGAGGGCTCAGGTAACCTCGAACCACTGGCTTCGCACTCTCCACAGAGCCAAGCATGTGGCTTGTGTAGTTTCGCACAAAGGCGTCGCTGCAAAGGTCACAAGGGCTTCTCGTTGGCTTACCCCACCTGACTGTCTTCTCTGACACCGTAATCGAGTCTGTTTTACAAGATGCGACTTTCACAATGGCCGAGCTTGGTGACGTCTCTCGCAGTTTGGTCGCTTGGTCGTGAATGGCTTGTCGCCATCCCAGATGAGCAACAGCCAGCAACAATCAAAGATTGATCTACTGGAGTAAAACGATGGCGCCGCAGTAACTTCATTCAGTCTTCACAGGCTTCCATTTTCGGTGCTTGTAGTTACTCTCTTTGCAGCGAGATTTGAAAGACCAGTACAGTCGAGACATCACTTGACACCGCTGGTAGGGGTGTCCCATATGTCTAATACCCCCGATGCAGAGTTGCCAAAGGTAGAGTAAGACTTTTCCTCGTTCTGATCCGACAAACATGAGAGAAAGTCATCTTACGAGGTGGCTTACTTTCTCGTCCGCTAAGATGCAGTCATCTTTGGCTGCCAAGTGGTGTTCATGGCAAGGGCTGGCGTTTCTCGTCCGCTAGAGATGCAGTCATCTTTGGTTATTAAGTGATATCCATGGCCTGGGTTGGCTAGACCTCCAATCTCTCCACATCGTGCCTTTCCCTGGCGCACTCATTATATAGGTAGAAAAGCCCCGTGGGTCCCCTCACTCCGCTATGTGATGCGGCCACTTCTCATGAAAGTGTTCTCCTAGCCCCTATGTGATACTCTTATCATTCACCATGCTGTTTACGTGGGTTCTCCTCGCGGCGTCTGCATTCTCCTCCCTTGCCGAAGAAAGAGCAGGAATTCCAAGCATTTCCGAAATCCACCAGGAGCTCCGCCACCGTTTGTCAGATGGCACTGAGATCTATTTTCCTTTCGATTCCGAATATGCCAATTACACAACGAGATGGAACGAGGCAGTTGCCACATACCCTACCGTCGTGGTGGTCCCAGCAACAAAAGAAGATGTCGCAATCACAGTGTGTACTTCCATGGCTTACGATGGCCAATGCTAGAACATCCTTTAGGTCAAATTCGCGAATACCATTGGCGTACCGTTCTATGTCGTAAATCGAGCCCATGGCTCTACTATCACTCAGCTCGCCTTCAAACATGGCATCCAAATCAACATGCGCCAGTTGACTAGCATCGAGATCGCAGATGATGGCAAGTCTGCGGTGATGGGTGGCGGTGTGTGGGTGGACGAGATTAGAAGGGTACTCGATGCGAAGGGGAAAGCCACCGGTATTGAATTCCCATATAATTCAAGAAGAACACGAAGTTGATGTCATTCCAGCTACTGGCGTTTGCGGATGCGTGGGCGGCATGGGCCCTGCTCTGGGTGGCGGATTCGGCTACTACATGGGCTTCTATGGTCTAGCATTGGACCAGATCATCAGCCTTGACGTCGTCCTTGCGAATGGGTCAACGACGGAAGTCTCGGCCACTTCCAAGCCGGACCTTTACTGGGGTATGAGGGGTGCTGGGCACAATTTCGGTGTTGTCACCCAGTTCAAGTACAAGATCTACGATCGTCCGACTGCCAAGTGGTATTACACTATCATGACCTTTACACCCGACAAGCTCGAGAAATTCTTCGAATTGCTGAATAGCCAAAACGCCGGTGGTGAGCAGGCAAAGGAATTGGTCACCTACAGCCTGTATGCAATGGACCCCGCCACTAGCACTACTGAGGCAAGTCTCGCCCATGTTGATTGGTATCTGCGCTTATACGTCTAAACAGCCCCTCATATTCTACTCCGCCTACTACGCTGGCACCGCCGCCCAAGCCCAGCCCTACCTCACGCCATTTCTTGACCTTGGACCCGTCGCAGCTGTGAATGACACGGTTTCGTTTCCCGATCTGGCCGACGCTGTCGGAACGGGTTCAAAAAGTCCCGTATGCCAAGACGGCGGCAGTGGGACCCAATTTCCTGTTGGGCTAAAGACATACAATACCACGGCGAATCGCGCAGTGCACAATCTGTTCAAGAAGATGATCGTTGAGCAACCAGCCTTCAGTAGGTCAATCATACAGTTCGAGAATTACCCAGTGCAGGAAATGAATTCCGTGGACCCGGCGAGCACAGCATACCCACATCGAGATGATAACCTACTAGTGTATGGCTCATCCTTGAAGCTATTCCAAAGCTTGCTTCTGTATTTAGACTAATCACTCATAAACAGTTCTTTGACAATGTTCTACGCCAAAAATCCCGCCTTGGATGCTCTTGTACCAATATATGATCGTCAAGCTCGTGCGCTGCTGAACGACGGTGAACCCCAACGGCCGCTCAACGCGTACGTCAATTACGCTTACGGAGATGAGACGCTCGAGCAAATGTATGGGTATGAGCCACGGCGGCTACAGAAGCTCGGAGCATTGAAGAAGAAGTACGATCCCGAGAACAGCTTCAGGTTCTACAATCCAATTGTGTGAGTGAGCAGTCCGAGGAAGGTATATTGTGGAGTAAGCTTGCTCGCATGCTTCACATTCACAACAAAGGTCGCTTGACAGGCCCGATTTGGCAGGGGTGGGTAGTATGACAGGTCGAATAATGATATGTACCGGAGAATCACTTCGAGGAATCGCTCATCATTTGAGAAAGCGCAATGTATCTAGTGTTTTCAGTCACTGTCATTCGTGCCTGGAGAATCTGTTCCGAGAGAATTGTAATTCCCCTTTGTTGTTTTACGAAAGGGAGGGGAATAACAGAAAAAGTAGCCAGCACGATCGCTTTCACGAATACCTGCATCCCTGAGTGATAGCATGCTACATGACAACAAATGCAACTGTTGCTGGGGATGTTCCATCTAATTCTCCGGAGCAGCCAGCCCGTTTGCTCGATGCTGGCGAACGATTTCCACTTTGCGGCTGCAAGCGGTGCAGCAGTGATAACAGTAGAATGGCATTTGACGCAGATAAGGTATTGAAGATGCGAATTCGAAATGTGGGCTTCCAATGAGATGGATTGGGCAGTCAATGACTAGGGTGGTATTGTCGCGACGCTGCAGTGGCCAGCATTCCCGAATCCAGTTGCACTTCGAGGGCATCAGATTTAATGCGAGGTATCAAGCCTTGAAGACTGATGGTATGCTATCGTAAGATCCACTCGGAATACTTGGGAAGCAACAGCTTGGAATGTAAAGTGTGACCAGCTTGATCTAGACCATTCTTGGCCTAGCTTTTTGGCGGGCTTGGCAAGAGAGTTCTCGCCGCCAATCGCATTCTTTCACCCTCCCCATCGTAAACAAGCGACTCTGCGTAGAGCGTACCAGGCGGGTGAAGCCCGCGATCACGAGACTTTCAATCATGCCCGAATGCTGCGGTCGTGACTTCAGTGCCAATGGCATACGAAATCACCTCGATTTTAGCGCTGTGCATGCCAATGAGATCGAATGCAGATGGTGCTACGCTCGTTGGCCCACACATGCCGGAAAGCTGCGTCTTCGGCACGAGCAGAGCGAGCATTGGTACTCTTGCCAGGACTGCGAGTACATATTCGAGACCAAGCAGGGACTTGAAGAGCATGAGGATGAGGCACATCCTCCAAATTACTGTTATGGCTGCAAGAGGCAGTTCCAGAACCCCAACAACCTAAATCAGGTAAGATTTACTACGTTGTGAGCTCGATTACCTGGCTGACGTTCTTGCGAAAAGCATCTCAAGTCTTCCATCCACACTGGAAAGAACGCCAAATGCCCGTGGTGCTCCAACATGTTCACCAACCTCACTGGAATATGCCTCCATCTCGAATCTGGCGCCTGCGCATCCGGCATCAACCGCCAGAAGATTGACCAGTACTGCCGCGAGGTCGATCCGAACCACGTCTTCACCAACAAGCAGATCGGCTGGCACAGCCACTGCTCTACCACCACTCTGGCGACCGGCGCTGCTTGGGATGGATCCTGGTACCGGTGTTATCTCTGCCAGAGGGGCTTTGCTCAATTGAACGGCCTCAACCAGCACCTCAGTAGTCCGGTGCATCGACAGAAAGTCTACCATTGTCCGCGATGTAGTCGAGAGTATGTTGCATTGAGTGGCCTGGTCAATCATTTGGAGAGCGAGAGCTGCGGCGCCTTTCGTTTCAGTGGGAATCGGAATGGTCTGGGTTTCGTCAATCAGTTGAGAATCACGCGATGATGGAACCAGATTGTGTCTGTGGACTCCTCCAAATGGGTTGACTGTCGCTGACACTGGCTGTCAGCGACACAAGATTTTAGACTGCTCAGGTACTCGTAGGGCTGATGGTGGCAGATGCAGGTTTCGGTATGCCTTTTGCTTGTGCGGAAAAAGCGGCAGGTCTCGAGACGTCTGCTTATTGCACTCATGTTTTTTTTTTAACTTATCACATCATAGCTAGAGGGTTCTATACCTCGGAATTCATCAAACAAGCGTCAAACGCGCCCTGAAGCATCGTCTGCCGACATACTCGATGCAGCTTTTGAGCGCTTCATAGTCCTTTTTCGTAGATGACTTTGGGTCCCAGGACGCATCTCGGCTGAAGAAGATCGGTTGCCTGCTATGTGTTCTCCATGAGCCTTATAACCGACCATAATCTAGCATCAGTGAAACCAGCGACAAATCAGTAGCTAAGAAGAATCAAAACACTGGCACGACCAGCCCCATGACTACATCTTACTCGACAATAAAATTGGAACGACGTGATGAATAGAGTAGATGCCAGAAGGTCCGTCATCGCGTTCTTTACGTCTCGGTTCTCTATCTTTTGTGGTCTTCACTTGCTCAAGCATGTATTGTATTCTAACTAGAATACTCTGATCGTGTCTACAGCGGATGTTGGTCGTGCTTAGGAAGAAAGTACTCGTATCAAATTCTTCAATCCAGCTTGACAACAAGTATCCACGCTGCTCTTGTCTATTCTCTCCGTAGAGAAAGTTGGTTTCGCTGGTTGGCTGACGCACAGATCGCCGGATTTTCATAATGATACTTTGCATTGCGACACTCTCAATGGGCTGCTGGAGAGCTCCTGAAAACCTCCCTCATACCGGTGGTCAGGTAAGCCACGGTGCTCTTGAAAAATGATGTTCACGAATTATCGATTTTTCGCACAGGCCAAGCTATATATGTAGCATCATACGCAACCTTTCCCTCTACTCTTGCGACAGTTGTCAAACTTGTCTAGGCTTCCACGCAACATACATGCGTCCAATAGACGCTTGTTACTTTATGCAACATGTGCGACGCACAGGATTATCAGCCATTGCCTTTCGAGAAGTCAAATAGGAGAACTCTTTATAGCGGAGGCTAAAATGAGACAAATTATCAGCAGCATGCGGTGTGTCAACCTATTAACCGCATTATTACTTGGGTTCATATCAGTGGTGCTGGCCAATGAGCCCACTGCCATCAACGAGAGAAATCCTCGCCGGTATCACTAGACGTAATCCAGTCTGGGCAGATCCAAATATTGCGTGTTTCAGAAAGCACGGTAGTTGCCTTGATCGGTCGTAATCTATTTTCTCAAATATGCTCAGCTCTTGCTATACCGGAATACCATTCGAGACCGGGGTGATGCGGCTGTGGGGCCTGGAATAGCTATACGCTCAGCGGGCGGAGAATCGTACCTTTCGCTCGCAATTAGACCTCTCCATCACCCTGAAAATAACATGACCTCAGGATCTACCGTGTATGAAATTGCTTTCATCATCAACACAATGCTCAACTCAGGTCAACCCCATGATGGAATTTGGGCAGGAAAACGGGAGGCGCTCCATGTGGGGTGGACGCCAGGACGTGCGGTGCCAATAGGCTCCCTTGAATTGATTGTCGGCACTCAAGCGCTCCAGTAAGGTTCCCCTATTATCATCAGGGTGTGCCGTGGTCGTTACTGACAGGTTCTTCCAGCAACATTACCTATAATGCTTCCTCGCCGACAACTTCGTCTACGAAGAACCTCGACGCTGCTCTGCCCTCCCCGGTAGATTCGTCGGCTCCCTTCCCAGTCCCAGAAGCCGACATAACCTCGCTTCCCAGATCTCGCGGTACCGATCTAGGTGGATCAGAAGTAGTGTTGATTATGAGCGACCTGATGGTCACAGCTTGGCTGAATGTGGCCGTCAGACGCCGCGTGCAACTCTTGGGCGAGAGAACCTGGAACAGTGCACTACGAGATGGAGTTGCGATGACACTCCGCCCTCGAACAATTGGGGGAACGTCGCTGTTTACAGACACGGATCTTGCAGAGACGGCGTTTGGGCTGGCGTATTATTTCATGGTCCATCAATCGGCTTTTGAAACCAACATCACAATATTTAGGCCTAACGAGAGTGGTAAGAGGATCCCCATCGGCGAAATTGAGATCCGACAGACACAGCCCGGAGTCGAAATTGGTCGTTCCAGGAACAATGGATCAGATGCAATTTCGTGAAAAAATCCATCGAGGTTCTTTTCGATCTCCTGTAGGAGCACAGTTTGGGAAACTCAAGGTTATTCAGCTTTCTATATCCTGATCTGATGTTTAGAATTTCTTGGGTGGAAGCTCTAGTAGGCGTTGCCGAGAATGTGACTTGATACGTGTATGTTTTGACTATATTCGTGAATTATTTGTCAAGTCAATTGGCCATACAATTGTTCTCTGCGTTATATAAATCTCTATCTGACAATAAAGCAAAACATTTCCTGTACACGAGTTGTATGCCATAATCAATCATGACCTTGATAGGGTCGCAATATATGAGACTGCACGAGCACATGCACGCGATAGATCATGGGCCTCGAGAGGTGCTTAATTTTGAATCCGGGGATTATCCTTTCTAAGCATTGAGCTTAGGGACCGGAGGCGGCAGCGCCTGAGTAGCGCTTACGTACAGGTTGAAAGAGATACAGACCCCAGCAGCAATATTAGTCATCAGACAATGATAGCTATTCGTATATCCCCTCCGCGCGGTCTGCAACATATGCGCCGCAAACGTCGCCACACTGGCCCACGCGACAGCTCCGTGGGACGCCACGATCTCCAGGTCTAGCTGGCCCCATTTGATGACGCTGTGCTCGGGTATTGAACCCGGATTTGAGGTTGCGAGCTCGATGACGCGGTTGTAGAAGGCTTGGAGGATGATGGAGGCGCTGGAGAGGGGGAGATAGCCCCAATCGAACTCGTAGAAGTCGAGTTCCCATCCTGAGTTGAGACTGCTTATGGGGAGGACTTCGTAGTCGTCTGTACGTGGGACTATAAGAGGATTACCAAGGGTCGATTCGGCGGATTGGAGTGGTGAGGAGTGTGCGCGCCCTGATCGGTAGTCTGAAAGCTCGTGTGGGGGTGCATGTAGGACTGGCGATACTATACTTGTGGGACTTGCTATCACAAGTTTTGCGATAGAGAGGAAGATTTGGAGAACGGTGGAAAGAGTTGAGAGACATTTGACTTGAACCATTCCTAGTCCAGGAGACAAACCGCGTTATGGAAGGTTTCAATTTCGAGAAGAAGACTCATGTTATTGTCTATATGCATTGATACACTAAATTGCTCAAGTTGGGCATCAGTAGTCGCATGTCGCTAGTCGGATCCGGCTTTGTGAGGGATTCAGGTACCCGCACGATGACCCAGAGAAGAATAGGCCATCCCGCTAATAACCCCCATTAGCGCCTGCTTTAGCCGCGTGGAGGTGAAGATCGGAGGTGGGAGGAATCGGAGGTTGGAAGTGGGAAGTGGATCTTTCGCACATGAGAACTCAGGATCATAATCAGACCGCATCTTTGAGCCTTAGCCCCCTTGTGGATACCTACCGTTCGTGCAGGATTCATCCAAACAGAACCGTAAGCATCGACCCACTTGTTAGTGACATTGTCGGCCATTGATTGAGCAAATGGTGCAACGAAAATCCTTGGCATATCAGCTAGGGCGCAGACAAAGCTCAGAAGATTTCAGCCATGAGTAACAAAGGATTGTGGTTTCCGAGGTATACAACCATTGATCGTGAGCTTGTGACACGATGCCTTTGTAGAAAGCTCCTCGAGTCTGCACGGCGAACATCATGGTGACCAGTGTGCCCAGCTTGGTATTGTGTGTTCTTAGGGTCATGCGGTTTTGAATGGTGTGGACAAAACGGTCAAAGCTCGTACGACTCATACAATGTTGGACGAGAGGCGGGAGTCTGGCGACAACAGACACTGAAAAATGAAGCATGTGGAGAGTTTCTTCGATTGAGTTCCGTGCTCCGTGATTGGTTCGGCCTTTGGATGTCAAGGATTGGTTTGGGATCGAAAAGGACGCTATAAGAAGAAAATTTATAGTATTTACTTGACCAGTCAGGAAAAGCAGCAGGTCCGGCCAGGGAATAGTACAACAAGAGGATGCATCGACTTATCTCGATGGAGAAAGTGACGCTCAACAAGATTCCTTCGGGACGCTGCAAAATTGGCCTGGTGGACGGATATTTGAAGCTTTTGCGGGAATGTATTGAGTTATACAGTGTTACGAGCTCGTAAGGGTGCTATTCAAACCGTCTGATATCTCCTGAGGTCTCAAATCCTTCAGCTCCAAACTCAATATTTTCTTCGCCCCTTTCTGAACAGTTAACGCTTGATCAATAAGCGCAGTTCCAACACACGAACCACAGGATGAGAGGAAATGACTCACCAAGGCCAAGTGCAAGACCATTCTTGCCCAACTGCGCACACATGTAGTCTACCGCATTCGCTGCCGCCCAGATCTTGTACCAATCACTCGAGTCACTGACCTGTCCCGGTGCTATCGCATTGATGAGCATCACGCACCTCTTCGCTGTCGAAGTCTTCACCCATGGAATCGGAACAGTGGTGTTATCCCACCCTGCGGGCCCGAATACTTGCTGCTGGCTGCTTGCAGGGATGCGATCGATGATATGCCTGCATGAGACCCAGGGTGGACCGGTGTCCTCAGGGCCACAATGGACGCTCGGTCTGTAAGGCACAATTCTCATAAGCAGCCCCTTGTTCACACCCAATCCTGTAGATATTCCCCCAATGCTAGGCTGGCCAGAAACACAGATCGCGATGAGGGACTCGGCAGCCTGTTTGAGGTCGATGGGGGCGACGGTGTCGAAATCTACACCTGCCACATGGGAGATGTCAATTGCGCAGAGCCCATCGTGGGAGAGGTAGCGGAATGGGAGCGGCGCGTCATAGGTGAATCCGGTACCACGCTGGCCGAAGGTCTTCGGTTTTGGTAAGGCCGACATTGCATGGTGGACCTGTAGGCAGGATTGAAGGTTGAGATTTCGGCCATATTGTTGACCGTTGCAGGAAATTTGCCCAGCGGTGAGAGTGGATTCGTTTGAGGTCGTTGCTGCAAGACTAGGCCCAGCAATGGGGGCAGGCGACTCAAGTGGCCAATAGATGTTCGCAGAGGCTGAAGATGGTATTATTGTAGAGCTCTTCGAAGAGGGCGCAGCATGAAAGGGGAGCTCCAATCCCTTGCTCAGCTTTGTAATAGCTGTCGCATTAGCTCTGGATAGTGACTTTGTAGAGCTGGTCCAGAGGAGAAACCCAAGCACTAGCCAAGCATTCAACATGGAGTGCAAACGCGCTCCGAATGTTCAGTGAAGGTACGTATAGTCTGGCTCTCAAAATGCATGCAAGATTGGAATAGAGACAATAATAATCGTAACAACATGTTCTTCGTCTTGCGCATTCGACGACTAGACTCTGAAGCAACCGTACCAATCATTCTGTAGCGCTATCTCGGTTCGAGATACAGTCGAACCTGGTTGGAAGTAGTCGCTTCAAGCGCAGTTCCACGTCATACGCCTCCAATTGACTCGGAATGTGACAATTCTGTGGTGATTATCGCACTTTCAGCCTACAAGCAGAGGCGATAAATTCTCGAAAATCCTGGATTTATCCCAGGTCGTAATTCAGTAGGATTGCGCTTGCACGTGACCTTCTTTAATCCTGGGATAGGCTCAAATCTAGGGTCTTGCAAGGTGCCAGAGCAGTCCCGGGTTATGCACAGTCTATTAGCTTGGAAAACTGACTGCATACTTTGTAGGTCGACTGTATTGCTCAGATCCCGTCTATTTTGCTAGCCAAATGGGGCTTAATTCGAAACTCTAGTCTATGTTCTAGGCACCACTAGACTCGGTCAAACTAGGACCAATCCACATGAAGTCTACCAAGACTACTTTAAGAGTAATTAAGGGACAAGGCTAAATTATGTCGGATCGTGAATTGCAGCAGAAGCGAGGCTGGAAGGACCGCTTACCTTTCAGGCGTCACAAGGTGCAGACTACATCGGCGGCATCTGTGCAGGATGCCTCAAAGGTTTGTATCATAATGACATCCTCTTCGTTTCATCTTCATCATGATTGGAGCACTTTCCTCAGTCAATCGCATAGTTCCGTCGAGACCAATCAATCTAATTCTAATTCTAGGTCCAGAGTGACCCCTCTGTTGTGGCTCGTCCATCGCCTTCGTCTGAACCCGCAACATCGGTTACTCCAAAGCCTTCACTATGGGCCTTGGCATTCGGCTGCCTGCAAAGGGACAAACCGGAACTAGCGAAACAGTTCCTCCTCGATGTAGGCGTTCGCGCCACTGGCGGAGAAGGCAGCAACAGTTTGTCTCCTGGCCTTGACAATATTTCGCACGAAGCTTTCCAAGAGCTCAGGAAAATCAGTGAGTCCCAAGATGAGCTAAGCCGCACGAATGCTGCTATACGCAAAACGTTCGAGCAAACTGTGAAGATCATTATCGCAAGCAAAGATGCCATCTCCTTAGCAGTGTCGGCAAATCCGTACGCAGCATTGGCGTCGACTGGAGTCAGCTTGTTACTTCCCGTAAGTCATCGCTCTGCGAAATACGAGTTCATTGTTTTGACGATAGCAAAGCTTGTCCTCAATCCAAGCCAAGAAAACGAAGCGGCCATCAAGGGTCTTGATCGTATTACAAACATCATTTCCGTCTATAAGTGGATGGAAAAGAACTATCTGCAGGATCCAGATGCTACGTCGGATTTGGAAGATCCGGTGATATATCTTTATACTCTAGTTCTAGAGTACGAGGCTACACTGCTTATGTATAAGGGCAAGAATCCTTCTCGACGCTGGGCAAATGACGTATTCAAGGCTGGCACTTGGCTAGGTCTTTTGACGCGTGTTCAAGAACAAGACATAAATTGCCAAAACATCGCTCAGGCCTTCGCCAATGCTCGAGCAAAAGATTGGCGAGAGGAAGAGCGTAAGTGGCAGCGGGAGCTTCTTCGTCAGGCCCGTCACGAGGAAGAGAAAAGTCGCCTCAGATTGTTGTATTCCAACTACGAGGCAGAGAAGAATGTGAATCCAGAACGCATCCCAGGAACGTGCCGTTGGTTTTTGAATCACAGTAGCTTCCTGGCATGGCGCGAATCGCACAGCTCGAAACTGCTCTGGGTTTCCGCAGATCCAGGTAGGTGCATTCGCAGTATCTTAATCCCTTCTTTGGTTGCCACATGCGTCTGCGACCCTTCGAAGCAGCATTCGCTGCAAAGAATTGTTCTTAGACCGTGATGAGTAGTAATGCTGACTACGACGTCCAATATAGGCTGCGGCAAGTCAGTCTTATCAAAGCATCTAGTCGACAGAAAAGGGGAAGCTCTGACTGTCTATACGACACCTCCAACACTATGTTACTTTTTCTTCAAAGACGGTGATGTCGAACGCATGGATGCAGCCAAGGCCATATGCGCCTTTCTCCATCAATTGATCTTGCAGCAACCCCAATTATATCAATACGCCCGAGAAGACTTTGATACCAAGAGCCAGAAGTTCTTGACCGATTTCGATACCTTATGGAATGTGTTTCTCGCGACATGTGAGGATCCCGCCTTGCAGGAGATCGTGTGTGTTCTCGACGCAGTTGATGAATGTCGTGAAAAATCCAGGTTGGTGGCCAAAATAACGGAGCTTTACAATAATCCTCGCCCCGTGATCCGTAGAGGACCAGTCCTCAAATTCTTTGTTACAAGTCGGCCAGACTTCAACATAGTGCGTGACTTCAAAGCTCTGACCGATACAATGTCAGAGGTCAGGTTGCGTGGCGAGGAAGAGTCCGGGCAAATCAGTCGCGAGATCGACCTTGTAATCAAATTTAAGGTCGATCAACTTGAAAAGAGGTTAAGCCTTCGCAGGACAGATAAAGAGGAGCTTCTGGCGAATCTCTCTAAGGTGTCTCAGCGAACATACCTCTGGCTTTATTTGACCTTCAATGACATCGAGCAACGATTAGAGATTACGAAGGAAGAGATCGCCGTTATCGCCAAAACCATCCCATAAGACGTCGATAAAGCCTATACTCGTATTCTCGACAAGAGTCCCAATAAAGAACGAGCTAGAAAGCTTTTACACATAATCCTTGCTGCCCTAAGGCCTCTGACTGTAGAAGAGATGAACGTGGCTCTGGTCATTGGTGAACACATAAAGTGCTATGCAGACCTTGAATCCTATCTCTGGCGGCCTGATGCTGTCGAGGATAAAACCAAGAATATCTGTGGGCTTTTCGTGACCGTGGTAGAGAAGAAAGTCTACTTAATCCACCAAACCGCTCGAGAATTTCTGCTGGACGAGGATCTCACTAACGCAGGCCTTTCATCCGGAGTCGGGTCCGCACAAATATGGAGGAGGTCGATTTACGCTCGTCAAGCATATCTTGTGATGGCAAGAACTTGCATTCATTATCTCTGCATGCAAGACGAAGCCATGCAAGACCTACCTGGGCCCGATTCCGCAGGAGCTTTTCGGGGACAAGAGGACATCGAAGGAGCCCACGTCTTCCTATCGTACGCAGCTATGCATTGGACTGATCATTTAAGAGAGGCGCATACTTTGATTGATGATTCCCTTGCTGGAAGAATAGCGTTCACCATGTGTGACCCACATGGCGCCCCCTTCAGATCATGGTCTACGATAGATGGCTATCTACAATCACACCGTGCGTATTGGTTGTCGGAACCTCACAGTCTTTCGAATGTTTCGGTCTCGACAATACTTGGTATTGAATCCGCGGTCAAGCTATTGCTTGAGCAGTCAGACGTTGAGTTAGCCTTTGGGGATGCCGGTGGGCGGACACCACTTCATGTGGCGGCGATCTTTGGACGGACTGCCGTTGCCAGACTACTTCTGGAGCGAGATGGATCATTAGCGAACATTAAAGACCAGATCGAATATTCGCCCCTACATATTTCAGTGCGAACGCACAAGCCGGACTTTGTTCAACTGCTCGTTGAGACGAGGGATGTAGACTTGAATCTAAGAGACCACCAGGGCTTCACGCCACTCCAATATGCGGCGGAAGAAGGGTACGAGACCATAGTCAGATTGCTGTTGAAGCGCAAAGACGTGCAAATCGATCCGAGAAATTACAAAGAAGAAACGCCACTGCATTTTGCAGCGCGCAATGGGCGCGAGACCGTCGTCAGACTGCTATTAGATGGAGGCGCGCAGCCCAACGTGGAAGACTGCGAGGGACTTACACCGATTGACAGAGCAGAATTAAAAGGCCATCAGAATGTAGTCAAGCTGCTGGAGGGGCGAGGCGTGCGGGTGAATGTGAGCAAAGTCAACGCGAGGAAGGCGATTGAACTTCAAGAAAGAGACACTTGAATTGAACAAAGACGATATTTCGGAGGTTTGGAGAACGTTACGACCATGCACAGGGTAAGTCCTGGGACTTCTCCAAATTATATAGTGGAATTGGCGTGAAGTCTCTCGACTTCGTATAGCTAGTCTTTTGATAAATTCAACCTTTTCTAGAAATAGCACTAGTTCTCTCCGAGCACGAATCTAATATTTATGGCTTCTCCGTACTATGCAAGCCTGAGATTTTCGCCTCTCGGCATCTCACATGCTCTCATCTACCTTCCCATCTCTTATGCGTAGATCTAGCTCATCCTGCGACTCAAGCATCAGAGGAGCAGTTAAACTCCCACATAAATGCGCTGGCACCCTCCCATCCTCGCCTACCTCCTTTCCAACCTCCCCATGCCACCACCGACAGCCCCTTGACTGCATTCGAATCTTGTACTGCCCATCCCCCAACCCAGGTACCAGCGCTCCGATAGCAAGTTTCCTGATAACCGGCGCTCCAGGCACCAACGTCAGCACATCTTCCGCCTTTGGCCGTAGATCAGCGTTCGAACTTCTTAACGAACATATGCCGCGCTGTTCGTTCCCCCGGACCACTTCCCCTGTTGCAAGATCGACGATTTGCAGACTGGACTTCGGCGGTTGATGGGCCGTGGCGTCGATAATTGTCATGCGATCGTCCAGAGCGTCAGGATCGGGTTGGAAGGGACCCCAGGGGACCAGGAAACGCTGGTGTCCCCGCGTCTGCACAGTGACGGGTTCGGAACCGGTGTTGAGGACAGAGACTTCCAAGGCAGTGCCACAGCTTACCGTGGCGTTGGCAGGTGTGGAATCAGAGGATGGAGAAGATGCGCAAAGACGCATCCTTGTCTCTATTTTCGGTGGCCAGGGCAGGCACTTCACGACCGTGAATGTCGCTTTACCGGCAGTGGGTTTGCTGTTCACCAACTTTACTAATTCGGAATCATGGCTTGGCTTCCCATCATTATTGTCGACGAGGTGATTTCGATCACTATCACTATACGCCCACCGTTTCATGCCGAGATCCTCAGTCGCCAGTCTGATGATATACTCCTTTCCCGGCTTCAGGATCGATGCCAACTCACCATTAACATCGACATGACACTGATATATCGTGAAAGCATTCCTCCAGTGCTCTTTCCTGTTGACCGGGGATGGCAGGGAAAGGCACTCTGCCTCTTTCGCGGCGACCCCGTCCAGGGGGCTGAGATCTACTTCAACGGGCTGCGTAGCGTCTTTGGGATCTTGTTCGTCCAGGGTAAGTAAGCCATGTGCCAGCGCATATGGAACATCTAGTACCGAGCCTGCGATCTCGAGGAGTAGTGGTCGAGGGTCAGTATCAGCTGGTGACCGCCGACAGAGGCCGACGACTATGCTGAATGGCAGCTGGCCTGAGGCATCAAAAACTTGGTAGCGGCTGTGGATTTGTGTGTGGATTCCCAACTCGTTCATCATGTTGTAGTGTGTAGGTGCAGGTGCAGGTGCAAGTTACAGGTACAGGTTCTCTGGAAGAAATGAATGGAATGGATGGAATGAACGGAAATTATCGAAAAGTTGTTGAGGATTGTGAACATCTGGCTGATCAAGCAACATATGAATTCAAGAAGGCGCGCATTATCGACCGTAATGTGACTGTGAGTGTGAGTCACCTACTACGGTGTGGCGAAGTGATGAAACCCCAACCAAGTTCTGGCCAAGAAGGGCAGCGCAAACATGTCTATATATATGTTTGTATCTCAGCCTGCGCCTAGCGTGAGCCGTGGATATTACTTCTTTGAGTATAGTAGCTTGATCTCGGATTGAGTAAGCTGATATCTTGCGACCAAGATCAATCGAAAACGATGCGTTGCCAATGTTGAAATACTGTAATCTTAGTGTTTGTCTGGAGGAGACACCATTCCCGATAGGATCTAGAGCCTCTTGGCAGTTTATTCGATGACCGTCGCTACTTGGTGGCTCTTAAAGTACTATTTCATCACCAACCTACTACTATTCTGACATGGACATCGTTACGAAGTATCAGTCTGGAAGGGGTCAGACTGGTAGGGTAGGGTATCATGGGGAAGTCGACTAAATGGGAAAATTGATCACTACGCTGAAACTGCATAAAAGCTTTGATATCCCAGCATATCAGCAGCCCACACCTCTAATATTCTCGTCATTAGCGCTGATTCTTGATAACATCTCAGCCGCTTATATATATACGGAAGACGTCGCTGGTCATGACTCGCAAGCTAGCAACTATCTTCAAGATGTCAGATGCAGGCTGAGCGCCGAAAGCCACTACGAGTCCGAAGTGCATATCACCATGTGACGCACCCTAAACTTGCATATCGAAGACTCTATTGAATAAGGCTGAAACATACGGCGCAATTTAGCTTCGGCACATATAAGGATGCACTGCCCTCGGATGGGCCGCCTTAGGTATATTAGATCGTGTAACACAGCCTTGCTGGGGGCCTGACGAGCTAGGCTCACAGACGACGAGGCGAAGAGCACCACAAGCCAGACCGGAAGAGTAAGCCAATGTCCAATTAGATAGCAAGGAGCGTTATACACTCCGGTGCCAAGGAAAGCGAAAAAGGGCCAAGGACGTAGGTTGTTTGAGGTCTACTCCAGCTGACTGAAGACTGAGATGTATACTCACAGCTGGAACAGGCATCAACGACACCATCTACTGCTTCTAGATTAGCTCTCTCAACCTCGACGAATGGGCTTGGGTAGTAGCTTGGCCTCTATGCCTGCTCTTGATCCTGTCTACAGCCCCACGTTCTTCAGCTGGACATGCTGACCTTACGATGATCCAACAAGAGGCGGGATACCGGGAAACACCAACAATTAGACACTACGACGTGTATTCACAGCCTCCACGAATCCACTTTGAGGATTGGTTGTGTTGCCATTCGTCGGTCCTCCATTCAGGTCCGCAGTCATGGCAATGGAGGACATATTTTCGTCTCTTCCTTGCTGTTGAGAGGACCTGCAAGACAGAAACATTATAATTACGCAGTCAATGGCCACCTTCAAGTCGACAGAAGCACTCGTCTCGCTCTCCTCGCATTTCCATTATACAGATCATATAACCAGTTTCGCTCTCCTCACCGTTCTACTATATAACGTTTAGCAGTAATACCTTCTCCAACAATGTCTCTATCGAAAGTCCTCTCCCTTGCGCTTGTCGTAGCAGTGGCTCGCGCCAGCCCAGTCAATAACCCATCCCGAGTCCTCCGCCGCGACCCACCCGCGCCTTCTGCCTACCCACTTGGCGATGCTTGCAGCCACGAGTGGCAGTACCTCAACTTCAACCCGGACGATAATACCGACAAGGCCCATCTCCAGAAACTTCACGATGTCATCTGCAGTGGCGAGATGCGCGCAATCTCCAGCTATGGCCAAGGCTCGGCTCAGGACGTCCTTGCCCCCTACAAGCGCTATTTCCCGGAAAGCGATCCGGAAGACGACTACCAGACCCATGTCAAGGATGTTCTAGGCCTAATCGCAGGGACGAGCAGTACCGATGGAGCGATTGGAAGTGTCGTCGGGACCTTTGTTGTGGATAACCTTGGTGAGCTCCACATCCGCTTTGACGCTTTGACGCTTTGACGCTTTGACGCTTCCTCTCCTCTCGATTCTCATTCGTGACCTCCGCTAATCCGTTCCGCAGACTTTGCCACGAACAACAATGAGGGAGACTGCAGCGGCGCGGGCACCCTAGCCTACACACTCCACGACGATCATACCGACAGCCGCGAGAAAATCCATTTCTGCGATCCCTCGTGGACTCTTGGAAGCGCCGGCGACGTCGACTGCGCTTCCTTGGAACCCTTCCCCAGCACGAAGATGGACGCCTTCTCACGCATCGCGCTCCACGAGATGATGCACTACAGCTCCGTGGGCCCTGCCACGTCCTTGGCGCAACAGATCGGAGACGTGACGAACGCAGATGGCTCGCCGGCGTATGATCCCCCGCGTGTGCATGGCCTCGTGGACGTGAACCAAGACGACAACATCGCTGTTGCGGAGATTAATGCCGATAGCTATGCTTGGATGTCGCTGGACGCTTGGATTAGTCGCAAGTGCTCGCCGAATTCGAGTGGCAATGACTATGCAGGGTACTTCACTCAGGACCCACCGAAGTATAGGTGAGCTTGGTGATGTTAATCAATCGGGGATTCAAGTTGAGAAATAGATGAGATTGAAGTCGAGTCGATAGCTGAGCACGTTTAGCAGAGGCAACGTTTACAATCAATGATTTTATGTAACACTCGATCTTCTTAGCGGTCCATCTCTCTCCCTTCTTTTCTTCTTCTTCTTCTAAGACAAATTGATAATCTTTGTTCGATGTGTTGAGTCAAGAATTCTATTGACTGTCTTCGAACATCTTCCATCAAGTGGCGAGCAGCATCGGCGATTCCCAACTAGGCTCGTGCTATTGCGTTCCAACACGTACCAGTAGCCGATCGGCATTGGAATTCTCAGGTTTGCTCTGAATTTTCAATCTTTGCTTTCGGTAGAGGAGTGCGGGTCGCCAAATTTGTCGATCTGCCCTGCTTGCCAGAGAGCACAGCTGTCCAATCTTTTTCTGAAGTCGGTAACCTCAGCCGAAACATCTGGGTGCGTGCTAGGCGATAAAACGATCTCAGTGCAAATAATTTATCCAACTACAAATAGACTGTCCACTGGTTGACTTGATCTTGGCGAGATCAGAAACAGAGGTACATTCAGTGACTTGTGTATGACAAACCAGCTCAGAGTTTAGCTACACTTTCGTGAGGTCTATCCACATAAGGTCGGTCGGGACTGGTCATGCTCAACAGCTTGCGAAGAGTTGCCGGGGCCAAGAAAAAGCTGAATCCAATCTGACAAACCTAGTATCGATGCAGTGAACGATAATATTGTAAGAGCACAGAGGAGAGACAGCGCTTGCACAATTTGTAAGCGGTATCAACAGGGCAACTACAATAATTCAACAATATGTTGTACTCCGTTGATGATTTGGTCATGAGGCTTGTTGCCAATCCAGAATATGATTCGTTTCGGGTGTCGGTGCCCTGGTATCTGATAAATTTAAAATGTATCTCGATGATCAATGTCGGTACCTAGAGGTTGACAGATGCCTGGACGACAGAATTCTGGAATCGCGCAAAGTGTCTGCACTACTTGAAGAGATCGAGCTACCTTGATATCGAAGAGAATTTCCGTGCTCGTGGCGCCTATAAGCTGAAACCTTTTTGTGGAGTATACTAAGACTCATATGCCCCCAGTGGGGGAGTCCAATCTGGAGCAAGGGATTGGTGTCTCTTTCTAAATCTTGCTAAATCATAGCACGCGGGGTTGTTGTAGCCGATCTGGTCGATATGGATGGCTTCAGATCTCGACTCTTTGCGTACAAAGGTTGTTCCGGAGTAGAGCATTGAGTGAAATTGGTCTTTGACTGTTCTTCGTGTTTTGAAGCGACCAAAAAAGTCTTTTATTAAATAGGAAACCATTCTGGGCACCCCATTTTTGGCAATGTTTACCCTCTATGGTAACTGTACCCTCCTGCTCCGATACACCAGACGGAAAAACAGTTCTTTGACAAACCATATCCCCGACGACAAGTAGATCACGATCAAGTAGGGCCTCTTTTTTTCGTCAATGAAAATGACCGATCCGATATCGAAAAATCGAATACATGACTCGGGAGGTACTTACATTCGGGTAGTTATCTAGTGCAAAAGTCATATCTTCGCAAGAGGGCCGATTATCGAAAAGGGGGATTTTCGGATTGTTTTCCTTACGACCGTCCAGGCAATAGTGGGCTTAATAAGAGCTGTCGAACTCCTTGAAACGACAAGGCTCTGCTTCAATCATCTAACACGTTCTTCCTTCAACCGTAAGGTGTTTGTTCTTCCGAAGATCTTCTGGAGGAAACTGTTTGCGCATTTTGGCTCATGCCCATTGGATTCCGAGACCGATAACAGCGTCTTGTACGCAAAGACAGCTTGGCCAGCTGAAGATTTGGAGAAGGTAGAAAAGGTAAGAAGCTGGACAAAGCAGACGAGGTAGCTCAACTTCCGTTAGATATAGAGGGCTTGAGTAACTCTCGGCTCAGTTAGCGGATCCTGTCAGGTCTTCCCCCAGAAACATGAATCTGAAATCCCTACGCTGCCGTCTCAGGACGTTCGAAGCAATGCGGTTACATCTTGTAATTTTCGCGCACGATGCAATTGTCAGCTGTCTTGTTCCGCCTGTAAAAGTTCGTGCCTACGACTAGCACACTCGCCACTCTCAAATCTTCCTGACCGAGATCATCGTATGAATTCAAGAAACAACGTAGGGGTCACTGGAGAATATAGAAAGGTCTAGCTAACATAATAGGATACAGTTGAAAATAATGGTCGTCAGTCTCATGAGCGCTTTTGATGGTAAGTCTCTCGAAACTGCCAGCCCAGCAAAGACCGTCGAGGTATGATGCAATCCGGAACTCGGCCATGCATGCTCTCGGAATGCACAGATACATTCCTTGGCTTTACGCCTTAGCCTTGCAAAGTAATTGACAGTAATACACGTTAAACAAGGCTGATATCCCCTTGTGCTGGAACGCTGCTGCCGAGTGACGAACAATCACCCTGAAGGTTTCCTATAGGCTATTGGCTATATCTCGCACTTATTGCAGATCCGGATGTCCTCATTTAACCTCGGTCTGTGCTGCCTGAAAAGTGGTACTTTTAGGCATAGACTGGACCACAGGAAATCTTGCTGACCTTCTCGGAAATGATGCTAAGGGACCCACAGCATACATGCGCACCTTTGCCTTGCCTCTGAACTCGGCTATACTTGTCGAGAATGACGAGCAGCCTTGCTAGCGTAGATGCTATCCGCCTCCATTTTTCCATATCCCGACTTCTACGACAGGAACCTCCGACGACTGAGCATCTGCGGTCACGAAATTGTTTGATCTCCCAGCGCCTATGCCTGACCGTTGGGGAATTGTGGAAGGAAGAACAGGTCGTAGATTATCTCGATCTTCTGGTGCATCGAAAGTGGTATTCTGGATGCCAAGCTTCGGGTGACATTTTCCGGCGACGGATCCGGGTGGTTCTAGGCGGCGACCAACGGCCGCCCGGGCGCCTCCTGCGCGTCTCGCTCACCGGGGGCTCAAATGATTGGCTCCTTTACAATACCCATGCCATAGCTTCGGCAAGACCATCAAGACATCATCCCATCTACCCAGTCGACCTCGGATCCAAGAGAAAGCATGCGCAAGCCGGAAAGTCAGCTTCTGGATATACACGCCATGGCTGCCCCCATTGATACTTTCATAATTGTGCAGCTTTTTGGTCGCTCTCACCGCCGCCATCCGCCATAGTGCTTACTTTGTATCCACAGCTCCTCTACGGCTATGGACGGTTCCTTGGGATACCCTGAGCGCCCTTGGGAAAGGCCGTGGGAACGATGGACTCCTCGTGGGAACGTTTCCTATTCTGCCAGCGCCTCCAGACAATCGGAACTCACCCTCGAGGTCTCCATGCGAGATATCATTATGAATTCGAAGGAGTCGATGTCCTTGCATCCCAGATGGAGCGGCGAGTCAACGAGGACTGAGGTTCTCGAGTCTAGTTCGGAGAAAAATGTCGGCGGTGAGAAGGGAAAACCTCCGGCACCACCTGCACCTGTAGGGTTTTGGGATCATCGGTTGAAAAAGACGAGGGTAGAGGTCGTCAAGGCATGGATGAAGACGAGTAGGTGTATTAATGAAGATGTGCTATGGGTTGCTGATTCTGCCAGCCTTGATCCTTTCGGTTTTCATTCTTGGGGTTCTGTCGATGTACTGGGCTGTCCTGTCCCACGTCAATGAGAATGTATCTTCCCTCACCATCTTTGTGGTTGACTTCGACGGCATGGCACCATATACGACCGTGGTTCCCCAAATAGGTCCTTTCATTGTGCAAGCCACAGAGCAAAGGCTGGCGGCCCCCAAACCGCACCTTGGATACGAAACAGTTTCTCCAGAGCACTTCGCCAACGACCCCATGAATGTCCGTCAGGAAATTTTCGACCAAAAAGCCTGGGCTGCAATCATCATCAACGCAAATGCCACCGCGCTGCTCCAGCAAGCAGTCGAAACTGGCAATACGTCGTATGACCCGCTTGGTGCATGCCAGATTATCTGGGTAGAAGCTCGCGATGAGGATACCATCCACGCGCACGTCGGTCCAGAACTCCAATCACTCGCAGCATCCTTAACCGCACAGTTTGGCGCGCGCTGGACGAAGCAGGTGCTCCAAAACAACACCATACCCAACAACAACCTCGAAGCCGCGCCACAAGCCCTGTCACCAGCAATCGGCTTCTCAATCTTCAACCTCCGCCCATTCGACCCGCCCGTCACCGTCCCCGCCGTCACCATCGGCCTCATCTACCTGATCATCATCTCCTTCTTCTCCTTCGCCTTCTACATGCCCACGCACATGAAATTCCTCATCCCCGCCGGCCACCCGCCACTTCACTTCAACCAATTCATCATCTACCGCTGGTTCGCCACCATGGCTGCCTACCTGTCAATGTCCCTCTTCTACTCCTTCATCTCCCTCGCCTTCAAGATCCCCTTCAATAACCCGACCGCGCCCGGCAACGAGATGGCGCACAACCCCAACGCGTACGGCGCTGCTACCTTCGTCGTGTACTGGATGATTAACTGGATCGGGATGATCGCGCTGGGCCTGGCGTGCGAGAACGTGGCGATGATTATCGGGCAGCCGTGGACGGCAATGTGGTTGATCTTCTGGGTTATCAGTAATGTGGCGACGAGCTTTTATGCGTTGGACTTGACGCCGAAGTTTTACTACTGGGGGTATGCGTGGCCGTTGCATCAGAGTAAGTTTATCTCGCCCTTTTTCAATTCAAAGTATTCAGACAAGGTATTGACATTTCTGCAGTCGTCGAAGCCTCGCGCTCTACACTCTTCAACCTCCACTCGCGCATCGGTCTCAATTTCGGCGTTCTCTTCGCATGGGCGGCGGTCAACAGCCTTTTCTTCCCTTTCTGCTGCTACTTCATGCGGTGGAAGACGCAAAGGCAAAAAAGGAAGGAGATGGAGGCGCAGAAGCGGAAAGAAGATGAGAAGAAGGGAGGGTCGCCGCAGGGGCTGCCCAGAAGCCGAGGGGCAGCGTCGCGGAAAGTGTCATGATAATCTGTTTGGTTCGGCGAGGGGAATTAGGAGCTAAGGCGTTCGGCTGGAATAGCTGTTCGCGCTGTAATACCTGTATATATAATACGTTCTTGAGTTCGAGGTTGTGCGCATGGATTCAGGAGCCAGCCACAGTGACGGCGGATGTATGTCAACCTTGTCAGCGCTCAAGGTCTTTCTCCCACATTATACGTCCACTTGTGTGAATGGAGACACTGAGCCGGAGTCAGCCAATGGTCATCGCACCGGCTGCTTATGAACGAAGAATTTAGCAATATTGCGCGAGCAGAACCAGCACTGTTCAAGGCCCCCTGCAGCCCTGTTTACTCATCACGAAGTGCGCTGAGATTACAATTCTTGGTGACAATATTGTTCGTCTGTACGAGTGTTGCAACTTCGTAGGCTAGAGGTTTCTTGTAGAATTAATATTCATGGGGTTGTTGTTTGCCTACGTTGCCAGATTTTCAGTTCGTGAGACAGCGCCAAGTCTTGAAAGATAATGAGAATGCCAAGATTTTGGCTTGGCACTCGCCCGGCCCGCTCAAATCAGCTTTTCCGCGCGAAATCTGACCAACAACCACTTTATTTCAATGCCAGATGCTTCTAATCGATTGGCATGCTAATGTAAGTTCAAAAACATCACGAGAAGGCAAAAATCAAGGTCGTGCTCAGAGTCGAACTGAGGTCGCTTGGATATCAAGTGATTGGTCAGAACCAAGAGTGATCTAGAATTGGCGTTAATGAAGGATTCAATCCCCAGCGGGTGGGTAAACTCACAACCACTACACTGCTTTGAGTTAGTGATGGCTCTGCTGAGGTCTGGTTTGGAGAATACGAACCTACACAACCAACCACCAATAGTTAAGAATCTACGGCAGATTTCAACAAATATTGCACTCGATCAACGAACCTTGGCACGGACACCGACATGTTTGGCACCGGGCTGTCCACTAACCTACACATCTTCAAGTAACACCAATTCTAGATCACTCTTGGTTCTGACATTCAGTTGATGTCCAAGCGATCTTAGTTCGACCCTGAGCACCGTTTTTCTTGGTTATAGCCATCAGGGGGACAAGGGTTCGTGTCTTGATCGCTTGTCCCCTGTCTACAGTATCGGCCGACAACTTCGTCTTCTGTAAATAATACTGTTGTACTGTCTATATAAGTCTTCCAGAGCATTACACTACTACAGTAACATCTTTATAGTCCTCGCACACGTTTCAAATGCTAACATCCTGAAAATGATACCACCATTTACTCTACGCTCGACAAGCTCCTTCTATCTTCTACAACAAGGCATATATCCTGAGGAGGAAAAAGAGCTGCGTCGCTTCTGATCCCGCAGAAGATGTTTTCAAATCTTATAGCGCAGTTCACAGACATGGCGTTGGTTGAAGATAGACAACAATGGTACAGTGTCTGAGACTAAGTGGCTTTGGAGTTTGCGCTTACGTCACATCGTGTCTTCACATGCTAGAATTACAGGACTGGCTCGATATTCTCGCAGATCAAGTAATCACGACGATGTCTGTAAACCCGCTTCTTACATCTTTATTTTTACCGTATTAACTTGAAGTGTTATAAGCGCTATAGCAAATTGGGAATTGTAGCAGGTTGGCCGCCTAGCCTTCTCTCCAAAATCATCTCAACCCTTCGGACTCGCCTTCAAGTCGCTCGGAGATCGCCTATATCACCCTCACATAGTCGTAAACAACTACCCTTTTCAATAAGCGGTCCATATCACAATCCTTGTCGAACACCATAAAGGCTTATGGCGTACAACTTCAAGGTCCTTGTTTGATATTTTTTTAAGACCTTGTCGAACATCATCAAAACTCTATAGCAAGCATCATCAGGACTCTTATCCGTCGATCGAAAGCAACTCTCTCTCCTTGCCACAAGTCTATCAAGGACTGAAACAACCAGTCAGCAGATGCTTGTAAAGAATTCAGCAAGCAACATACTTACATCAACCATCGAGAAGAAGATGTAACCCACGTTCTTTCTTCGCGTGTGTGGTCAATCAAGCCTGCCCGAACAATGGTTACGTCGTGCGATCTGTCGAGTAAGTGTACGCTGTCAGAATACCGAAAGACATGCTCAGCCTGCTCCTCTCTTCTCACTTCGCTCTCTCTTGCCACTTCACCAATTATCTCTCCAACATTCACAACCTTTATCTCACAACCAATCGCTCACATGTGTTTCATTATGCCCACTCTCTCACCCTGTTCACTACAATTCACTCGGACTTCCTCTTCTGCTTATGACGAACTCTATTACTTGAAACACTATCTCACTCAGCTCCTCTATGCCTCTAATATTTACTTGCATTCATACGGTCTTTCGTCTACCTCTTTCCGTACCTTGTTTATATATACTATAGCACCTTCTGCCTTACGCTATATACCTTACCAAATATTAAGTTGATAGAGATGCTCGTTCAATGGAGCAAAGCTTCTACTCAGCTACCCTTCTCACAGGTTCAGGTTCTCTTTCGGGAAAGTGGAGATACACCCTCCCATAGCCTGGATCCTTTATTCTTGTTCAAATATCCTGATCCATGCTGGTTATACTGGACCTACTGCACGCTCATACTCCTCTCGCAACTCATCACACTCTTCTCGCTAACAGTGGCGAACTCTCAAAGCACACCGTAGTCGGCCTGGTCATCAGCTGAAAGTATACTATATGACGAGATGAACGTTTCACCTCAAAGTAGTACATGCTCTTACCGCTGTGCGGCGTTCTTGTCAGTCCAGACGTCATTGGAGGTTCCGTTTCTGGCTGGGTCCAAGAAAGCTATCTCGAGGATGGAGTCCTCAAGAACCCGCCGATTACATACACCACCCTCGACTTACCAACGATCTCAAATGTTCAACTGCCAAAAGTACCAGCTGGGACCTCAAGATTTGGTAAGCAAATCTCAAAATCTCCTGCGGGTTCTAAGCGTTCGCAAATGTAGAGAGTGATTGGCATTCTCCTGCTTCCCGATCGTCAGAGGATCCATGGCTGACTTCATTACAGACAAAACACTAATCGCCGCTCTCCGCTCTTTCCGGGTGGAGCCTCTTCAAGAGCGCATCTTAGCTGATGACGCGCGATTCCTTCAGAATGACAGCAAGATCGCACCCCTCGTGAAGGCCACCTTGAACGGAATATTCAAAGACGTACGACGTTTACTTAAAGATGAAGGGACTGACGAACGGGACTTCTACCAGCTCCCCGAGATGAGTAGTGAGGACTACGAAGAAAGGATCTAAGTTCTGATCTACATACTGAGAGACAACGTTATCGGCTTCTATGTTGGAACCCCGCAGAGTCTGTCTGAGAGAATCGGGCACCACGCACAGATAATTGCGGGCACTTCGTTACCAAACAACCTCCTTTACGCATTCGCACAGGAAGCAGAGAGAACGTACAAGGTCTGCTTAGCACATGTCTCAGACCTGCAACATCGTCGTCTACTCGAGCAGGCGTTCATCTTGTTGATAGAGACCTATGGCAAGAATATCATATCCTGGGAAATCGCCACAACCAGTGAGGATTCCGGAAACTACTATTATAACCAGGAGGATGCCATACTGCTGTTATATATGTATATATTTGGCTGTCACAGCAGCCTCTGATCAAGTACACTGGACGCTATTCCGCTTGCGAGGGGATTTTCTTTGGTCTTAATACAAGCTCTCCGTTCAGAGAAAAGGCGGCCTATGGAGAGAGACCGATATGGGTATGCCTTAAGAGTCTCTCGCCAGCCAGCAATTGCGCTAATTCTCGAGTGTGCTTAGCTTAGAAGACATTACCCAGAGGCGAATATGATGCTCTTTCGTTGTTTAAAACTCAAGATGGTCTGTCAGATGGTTATATCAGGTCTGAATGTGCCCAAGATCGCGACACGCAATAGCGCTTACTGCAACCCATGCTCGTTGCTCCATCGAGATAGAGTTGAGAAACTGGGACCGCACTCCAACTGGAAAGAGATGCACGAAATTGCTATGGCTCCGCGAAACGCTCCTGAAGAACGGTACGATGATATACGTTCGGAATACCCTACCGGCGCCTCCAGCAGCAGCACTGTCAAAGGGACCAGCATGGGTAGAGCGATGGAGAGGTGGCCGTGGACGAGGTGTTGGGGAGGCGTGGTATCTTATCCTGGTTGTTGGAATCTCCAAAAGGGCGCAAAAGGCGTGCTTTTGACGCCGCCTGGTCAGTATCCAATCCTTACATGACTGAACAACGTATTGACGTGGTGCAGACACCAACACAGCTCCCCAATACCTCTTGGTCTCATTCGAAGAGGCGGAGCATGGACTCTCCAGCTAAGAAATTCGCTAAGCTCACGAAGGCGCGGGTAAGTAAATTTCTGGGCTATTCTTATCATTCTCTGAATCTACTCAAGGCGGCCTGCTACATGAATCAACGTTTCAAAGCAATAGAGCGCTGCTGACGTCGGGGCCGCAAGACATCGGAACCTGGGTCGGACGAAGAGACGGCGGAATTGCAACAGCTTATTGAAGATCACGGCACGGTCTGAAATCGCTTAAAGCGATCGATGAGAGGCACCAGAAGATCATCAGAGAAGGGATACCTCCGCCATGAGGCTCAAAGCTCAAAATACGAAATTTCCCTTCCTAAAGTAAGCTCATGTCGTACAAAGGCGCTCTGACGCTTTGACGTAATAACGTGATGCAAAACTGGAACCGCCCTTCCTCCCAACTTCGGGTCCATACGCTTGTACAAGACCATGACCGACAAGCTAGATAAGCTGGGTATCGAACATACCCAGTTGTGAGACGAACGACCGCGTGTTGCTTTTTTGCTTTTCTTTCTTGGATCAACTCCGGACGCGGCTTGGGCAATTCTGCTCCCTGTGGGCAAGACTATAAGTCGGGCCACTGGGAGTGGATTGGTGTCAAGAATCTCCTCGCAGTGCTTCCTACGGCCCTGACTATATGTCGGACGTCTGGAGAGAGATACGCATGAGTTCCAAAGGAAAGTTCAAGGCTAGGAGACGGTCTACACTTACGCGACAACTCGCACGAATGTCCATGGGGAAGCTGTGGAATTTAGAAATTTTCACGCGTCTTCTCCATTGTTGATGTACGTAAGTATGTTGCTTCCCAATCCTTTGACGAAAAGAGCAACAACAAAAAGTATAAATCTATACTGACTGACCAACATAGTCGCCGGCAGTTTCGTGGTAACGGACAATCAGGAGGGCAAGGGCTGTCTTCGGTCGACGGACAAGGGTCTTGATGTTGTTCGACAACGGCCTCAATCATGTTCGACAAGGGCCTTGATGGTATTCGACAGGCGCCTTAACCATGTTCGACTAGGGCCTTGATGATGTTCGCCATGGGCCTTTACGACGTTCGACCAGGGCCTTGATAAAGATGCGCCACGGGCCTTGAGGATATTTGACATGGACTGTGATATGGAAGGCTCGTCGAAAGGGATAGTTGTTCACGGTTATGTGGGGGGATATGGGCGACATCTGAGTTGTGTTGACGCGAGTCCGAAGACCGGAGCTTGTTGTGATAGCGTTGCCCAGATACTTTGGCGGCTATAATTAGTCAAGTCAATAAGGCAATCACACAGATGACACAAGCGGGTTCAAAGAAATCGTGTTGTTTAATCCACCTGCTAGGATATCGCGCCAGTACCGTAGTGTTAGCATGTGAAAATGCTATACCCATATCTAGCCCCAGGTCCCACCACCACCACCTCTGCCCTGCCGCTTCTGCGCTGATAACCTCCAGTCATCCTCGCCCGCAAAGCGATTATACAGCGGTTGGATCCTCTCCGCCTTCTTTCTCTTCGATAGTCGATCCGTCGCTGCAACCTTGAAGAAGGTAGGCGCCGCCTCGACAAGCCACTGCTTCACATTAGCCTTCTCTATCAACTCTCCAACAGGTAGGACCACACACCTTCGGTTCGATGCCCGTCGTGCAATGCATGTACTCCTTCGTCGTCAACACCAACGTATGGTAAATGACATGTTCCGCCGGCTTCCCAAACAACGCCGAGCTGGGGTGCATGTACACCGGTGTGCCCTCCACCATGGTCTTATACCCTTCCTGCGGATCCTTGCGCGCCGAGTTGCGGAAGAAGCCCGAACACAGCGCTTGCCGGACTTTCATGGTGTTGCGCCCACAGCTGACGATCTGGTGTTTGTAGCGCTCCATGATGCTGACAAGCTGCTGTCTGACGTCTTGCGCCCGCCGCATGGAGCGCGCTTGGATGAAGTTCTCGAAGCACCACGGGTTGCTGAAGCGGGATTGTTTCCAGCCGTTGTAGACGTTGAGGAGGGTGAGGTGGTCGCCGTGGGGGTCGTGGAACTTGGCTTTCTTTTGGTCGGCTTGCTGTTGTTTTTCCTTGGGCCGGTAGAAGACGGTCTGTACGGAGAGCATGGCGACGATACTGAGAACCTCGTCCGAGCAGCCCATGTCGACACTATAAATGAGGACCTTCGCCAAGGCTGGCTCCATAGGAAAATCAGCCATTTTTCGACCGAGTCTCGTGAGCAGACCTTCGTCGTCAAGGGCGGACAGGGCGTAGAGTTCTTCTAGAGCTGTTAACATGGTGTTTGTCGGCGGCGGGTCCATAAAGTCAAAGTGCAGAAGGTCGTTGATGCCCATGGCTTTGAGCATGAGGATAGTGTGCGCAAGGTTTTGGCGTTGAATTTCGGGGATAGAAGTCGGGAGCATCTCGGACTGGAAAGCCGCTTCTGTATATAGACGGAAACACTTTCCAGGTCCTGTTCGTCCGGCGCGACCTGCGCGTTGCTTTGCTTGTGCTTGCGAAATCGGTGTGACGACCAGGGAGTCCATTCCTAGCTTCGGATCGTATGCATTCTGCTTGACAAAACCAGGGTCAATGACATAGTAGATCTGGTCGATGGTGATGGAAGTTTCTGCTATGTTCGTGGCGATAACGACTTTTCTACTCCCTGGCGGCGCAGGATCGAAGATTCGACTTTGCATCTCACTCGGTAGGGCAGAGTATACAGGAAGGATGATCAGCTCTGGGACGCTCGGCCCAAGTGCTTTCATTCGTTCGTAGAGGATTTCGGAGCTGGTGTCGATTTCTTCCTGGCCTGTCAGAAAGAGCAGAATATCACCGGCTGGCTCGGTCAGATGTATCTGCATGACAGTAACAAGTGCCGCGTCGAGGTAATCAGACTCTGGCTCTCGAGAGTACATGATTTCCACAGGGTAAGTCCGGCCAGGTATTGTGAAAATAGGACACTTATTGAAATACTCTGAAAACTTATCTGCATCAAGTGTGGCTGATGTGACAATTACTTTAAGATCCAACCTCCTCTTGAGGGTTTTCTTTAACAGCCCAAAGAGCACATCTGTAGCTATTGTCCGTTCGTGAGCTTCGTCAAGCATGATGACCGAGTATTTCCTGAGATTCGGGTCCAGCAGTATCTCCCTCTCAAGCATACCGTCTGTCATGTACTTGATCTTGGTATCCGGACTCGTGCAATCTTCAAAGCGAATAGTATATCCAACCTCCTGGCCTAGCTTGCAGCCTACCTCCTCAGCAACCCGCTTTGCTACCGACATAGCAGCTACACGACGTGGCTGCGTGCATCCAATAATCCCGTCATTAGCAAAGCCACCTTCAGCAAGATATTGGGTCAACTGGGTAGTCTTGCCAGAACCAGTATCACCAACAACGATCATCAGCTGATTCTCCTTGACCGCATCCAGTAGCTGCTTGCGAAACTTGTAGACAGGTAAGGTTTCTCTTTGCTGCTTGATCGTCATCGACGTCCTTTTGCCAAGTGACAGATCTTTACTCTGCGTCACTCGCTTCCATTCAGGTAGGTCGTCCGGGGCCTTGTTAGCCTGCGGATTACGCAACTCACTGGCAAATTTGCGCTGATCAGGAGCCATCATTGGGTCCTGCCACTGAGCATTGAGATCAACTTGAGAAGCCTGCTCGGCAGCCTTATCCTGCACTTCTTGCTGTCGCAGATCCCGGCGCTCCTTTGCCAGCGATGTACCTGCCATTGCGGCTCGATTCAAGGATCCATCCGGAGCCTTAACAACTCGTATGGGTGACAGCTCGAGAGACTGCTTTGTCTGCCCAGCTAAGAAAGGTGGCTCGTCCTCTCTGACCTCGATATCCACGTCCTCTTCTTCCTCGAACTCGCCCTCGCCAGCCAACGTTGCATTATACTCTTCGTTGATATCCGGGTACTCAGCAGCAGAGATCGCGCCAGAAGCAATCAGTTGTTGAATTTCCCATCGTTCCGGCGACGTCATTCGTTTCCTATTTCGCATGTGCTTGCCATTCATATCTCCTTCAATGACGGGGACTTCGGTGCTCAGCCCACCATATCGACTGTCGCCATTCGACTCGACCCCGGTGCCATCTAGGCGCTCCATGTTCGCCCCTGAAGCCAACCGCTTCTGGGGCACAAGATCCCGACCTGTGACCTGATCAACCTCTTTCATCGACAACCCAATGCGAGTTCCTTGAATGCTGACAACCTTGATCTTGACCGGCTGGCTTCGCGATACCAGATCCGACGGATGGTTGACCCTCGCTCCTTCTTGCATCGCAGATACATGTACCAGGCCATCCACCTTGCCTTTTACCCCTTGTAGGTTTACAAACGCTCCAAAGTCTTTCACACCAGTAACCACGCCGTCATAGACCTTGTACAGCTTGGGCGCGTCATCCACTTCAGGTATAGGAGGTTTCCGAAAGTAGTCTTCGTCTTCGTCCCGTTGCCGCCTCCTATCCTTGTGATCATCTCGATGACTTTTATGGCGGCTGTTGTGGCCGTTCGTTGGTCTTCCGAAGTCATCATCAGATGAACTGTTGCGGCGCCCTCGATGCCTGTGCCTTTCTCGACTATACGACCTTGATCTTGACCTTCGCGGTTCTTTCGTCCTCCTTCCCTTTCCGTCGTCCTCTGGACTCCGGCTCCTTTTTCTCCCGTTAGATGTCTGAGATGGCTTTGGCTTGCCAGCTAAGCTCTCCAGCGCCGCAAATGTATCGTCGTACGCATTAATTGTGCCATTACCAAGGGTCGGCTCGGGTTCATCCTCCCACTGCTGCTCTTTATCCGGCATGGCCAAGCCTTTGAATACCCTAGTCTTCTTATCCACCTCAAAGCTACTGTCCTGACCGATTTGGCCGTTCGTTCCTCCATCCTGCCGCTTGCCTTTATATTGTGGATGCATGGTAAAGATCAGCCGATCGATGCTCTCCACCAGGCTCTGCGGGAACTCGGCACCCATCGCCGCCATCTGTGACCTGAAATCGTCGAGGGACGGACATTTCGAATGCTGAGCAATGACGAATTCGGCGAGGGTTTTGTCACTGATACCAAGATGATTTTGAAGCTCTGAGGTGATCTTTGACACTAAGGAAAGCAGCTCCAGTGAGGCAAGGTCGTCCATCATACAGTGAAACCTTGCAGCAGTCGAATAGCTGGTCAGTCAAGACATCATGACTTGAAAGAATTACTATGATTCTCAGTGGAAGCTCGGCCGCGGCTCTTAGGCTCGCGATTAGCGTGTGCAAATATTTACGGGCTTGGCATCCGTCCTTTTCGTTCACTTTGATATTCAAGTCTCATTTCATTCCTTACTATTCATCGTACATTGGATATCGAATCTCATGCAAGGAAGACGAAGCGAGTGTACTCGACTATATGGCTTCTTTGAGTTGGTGTTATAATCCCACGCTGCGGAGCAGAAATGCTGGAGAATCCAACTTCTCACCCTAGCCGCTGTTCAATAAACTCCCAGTAATACTTCAGAACTTTCAAGGCCCCATTTATACATTCCATGCGATGATCTTAAGCTGTATCCATGCATCTTGGCCCCTCTCCAACATGTCTCAACCCTAGGAAGCAGACGCCTCCTGTTGCATTTCGGGCCGCTCGATAGCCAAGTCCTCCCACAACGGGCCCATATCCTCGTGCTTGGTGATGGCCTCTTGATCTAGGTCCGGCTCTACCTCGCCGCTGTCGAAGATTTCCTTCTTTTGTTCCCACGGCAGCCCCAACTGCTTCAAAGTCGGTTTCTCCTGCTTTGCTCCCGCCAGCGCCTCCTTGTTCTCACCGTACGCCGAGCCCAGCTCCTCCAACATCGCTAGCTGTCGTAGTGTTTTCATCTTCTGCTTCCTGCTACTGCTGACTTGCGCGAGCACGTCGTTGATCCTCTCCTCCACCATCCCTTTAATATAGAACGCCATATCCTGGTTTTGAAACACGCCCACAAATCTATAACTCAGCCAGATGTAGAGTATAAGCGCTTTATGTAAAGTCTCCAGTCCCGCCAGGTAATCTTTCTCCGCTGAGACTTTCACATCCAATATTTCAAGTTTCAGATTAGGCATTTCTAGCAGGGTCCCGCCCGTGTTATGTGCCACGCATTGCGCGAAGGCGATAACAATATCGCTGAAAGCGGGCAGGCGGTGGGAAGCAGGGGCGGCACAGAAAACAATCCGGTCGGCTATGGTAAGCCCTTGTACGGGTTCGATGATGTCGGCAATGGCAGTCTGATCCCTCAGATTGCAGAGATGGTAGCGTGGGTGTAAGTGTGAGATTTCGTGCAGGCGGGAAAGTATATAGCTAAAGGGTGTACCAGGCGGAAAGTAGGCGGCGAACCGTGTGAGGACCGCTGTGGGAGGAAAGATGCCGGCTGTCATGATAGGCTCAGCCTCCGTTTGCATTGCTTGCCGCATGCGCGCATAGTCCATCTGCTCGAGGGTGGTAACTAACCCAACAGTACCGGAGGCGACGGACGTGCTAGGGTTTTCATCAGGGGGCAAGCTGTCGTCAACGTCGGGTGGCCCAGACGTGAATTTGCTTTGCGGAGCGACGCGGTAACGGCCGGCGCGGCCGGCGATTTGTTTGAGGTGTGGGATGGACATGGGCTCGAATTGTGAGCCATTGAACTTCCAGGTAGACTCGAAGACGATGCGCTTGATGTCGAGATTAAGGCCCATCCCGATAGCGTCACTGGCGACGAGGTAGTCGTAGTCGTTGGCAGGATCATTGAAGAGTCGGGCCTGGTAGGCTCGTGTCTCAGGAGGGAGGCTGCCGTAGACTATGGCGACTCTTTTGTTGGTTTTCCGCTCGATTTCCGATTTGAGGGCGTGTATCTCTTTGCGAGAGAAGACCACGAGGCAGTCTCCTTTTCTTAGTTTGGTCAGGTCGCCACCTAAGCTCCGCGATGCCGCTTTTAGGGGGCTAAGTCGTTCATAGTGGTGTATTTCGAGCTTATCCCCCATCTGCGCTGCAAGCTCTCGGATTAGTGGGACAGTACGTGCTTCACCGCAGAGATGCAATTCTTTGGCTTTCAGCCCCAATAAAGCCTGGGACCACGCCCAACCACGTTCCTCGTTGCCGATCATTTGGATCTCATCCACCACCGCAACATCAACTTCTCGTCCTGTTGGTACCATCTCCACGGTACAGCTAACCATGGCATCCTCTTCCGACTCATCAATCCTCCTATCATCGCCCGTGATCAGATGGCAGGCCTTCCCTTTAGCATTCAGCCTCGTATAAACCTCGTATGCAAGTAGCCTTAGCGGACCAGCATAAATGCCAGTCTTTGCTTGCTCCAGCCGCTGAAGCGCCTGGTATGTCTTTCCCGAATTCGTAGGTCCTACATGTAGGTGTATTGTCCGCTGAATCACCCTTGTCGCTGGATACCACTCGGCAGGATATCTGATATCGGCAAGCTTTGACTGATCTTCGAAATTGGTATCGGTAAGACGAGCATTCGCTAGCTGTCCTTGCAAGGTGTACTTGATCTGTGATTCCAACGCTGGTGGGCCATGGTCGGAGTATGCCTGTCGAAAGGTATGGTATAGAGGTGGAAAGTCATCGGTTGCTCCATGGGAGTCCGGATCGAATAACCGCGATAGATTTTTGGCAAGCTTGGAGAGCTCCGATCCCTGGTCGCTTGATGCGATTCGTTCCAGTCGCTCGCAGACCAATCGACAGAAAGCCTTGCCATCTACGTCCTTCCGCAGGTCGATGCTAGATCGGGATCGATTCTGCTTGGATGGGTTGATACTGAGCAAAGGTTCTCGTGGAAGTCTTTGACGCCGCACCGGAGTTGCCACTTTCAGCCGCTGCAACGACCGACATGCCGAGAAATACCGGCGAGCTTTGGCAGCATCGTGGCCGGTTCCTTCACCAGCAGCGAGCGCCTTCAGACAGTTTGGGTTCAAACAATAGACGTCGTGTGCCGCGCTCCTCGCAGACGCAAGCATTCCCACACGGGATCCTGTCTTGATGCTGCTACTGCGGCTACTATTCCAAGCTCTTGAAATGACCCTCCAGAGTCACCTACCGCGGGTTCGTCATGCTGTAAAGTCGAAGGGGTCAAATGAAAGTTAGAGACTTGCCGTCGCCCATAAGTTTGCAGGGGACCCGGCGGAATAGATTCCGCTGCCGTCAATACTCCGAATGCTTCGGCGGGATTGCTGCCAGGCTTCACGAATTTGCGCCGTCAATGCTCTGCCCTCGTCGCTGTCTCGCCTCCGGATCTGCCTCGGAGAAGCAAGTGCCTGTTCTTCCGTCCGTTCATAGCTTAAGGACACAGCCCTCTACGCATGGGGAAGCATTGCAGACCATTAGCTGGCAGTTGCGCCCCCCGCCGCCAGCAATATGGTCGCAAATTCAGCGATCGCAATCCTTGAAGATAGTGGGGGCCCATTCTTGTCAGATGACAAGAATATGACGCTAATTTTGCGTAGTCATCCTTGAGACAGTCCGCAGTACAGACCGAGGAGAAGTACGCCAGCCCGGGAGCGAGCAGACTATCCACCTTGGCTAATATCTGCCCTCAGTGGAAAGTCTTGGTTGTGGATGAGAACAGCAAGAAGCTGATCGATGCCGTCTGCAACGAAGATGACATACTGGAAGAGAACGTCACGAGTGGGTGTTCAGGAGGAGACTACATGGCTAGAAGTTAACGAGGATCAGACATTGAGCAGATTGAGGACAGAAGACCCATGAACAAGGATATGGATGCAGTCTATATACTCTCGCCTCTCCCTCATATCGTGGACTGCCTTATGGCGGACTTTGAGCGCCGACGGTATAGACGTGCTTTTGTGATCTGGACTTCTGGTTCGTCTTTCCTTTCAGAATAAGCCGTCAAAGTACAAGAAAGACAGTCATTGACGCCCATTCGTGGACAGTCTTGCCTCGAGACCAGCGATCGAGACTTGAACAAGCGGCGGTCGTTCGAGAACAGCTCGCTCAGCTCAGGATCCTGAATATTGATTACTACCCTAGAGAGTCCCATCTTATCACCTTCCGAGATCCTTGGAGCTTTCCCATGCTTTTCCACCCTGCATGTAATCAGCTAGTCCGGAAACATATGGATGACCTCGCAGAGAAGGTAAAGCCTCTCTTTGTGTGATGTTGCCATGAAAGATTGACATTATCAAAGATAGTATCAATCTGCGTATCATTAGGGGAGTATCCTACGATTCGGTATCATAGTCCCCGAAGCCCTACTCACGAAGCTAGCGTCCTATGCTCTCATTTAGCGCGCTTGGTACAGGCCGCATTGGATGAGTACGCGCAGTATCATGACGAATTTCCACCACCCACAAGCCGACCACGAGGTGTCCTCTTTGTCGTCGACAGATCTTTGGATCTCTTTGCACCCCTTTTGCACGAATTTACCTATCAAGCCATGATACATGATGTATTGCCTCTTATAGACGGAGACAAAGTTTTTTATAAATCAAAGGAGGAAGCAACAGGATCCACGAAAGAAAGCGAGATTATAGAAAAAGACAATATCTGGATCACAAATCGTCACCGACATATGAAAGACCTTCTCGGGAAGCTTGTCAGTGACTTCAACAAG